>Ga0180121_10001017_pt1 | contig 11847 bp, 10 predicted proteins | sample AntDrymUQ5402106_2_FD_129676 | JGI IMG/M metagenome (GOLD analysis project Ga0180121, IMG submission 129676) | Polar desert sand microbial communities from Dry Valleys, Antarctica - metaG UQ540 (21.06) (version 2) (version 2) | ecosystem: Environmental > Terrestrial > Soil > Desert | place...
CGAACTCCACGAGCACGGACTGCGTTGCATCGCTCTCAATTCTGGGCGGCCCGGCCGCGGCAACCGCGGTCACTTTGTATCGATAGCTCCCAAGAGGAGGCGAGTCCCGGAAGGTCGTCTCCTTCACCGGCTCACTGTTCACGGGCAGCCCTAACTCCGAAATGTCCCCGACCGGTGGAAATCGATAGATGTTGTAACCGGCGAAAGCGGCTCCGGAACTGGCTGGCTTCTGCCACGAGAGCGAGACTCCCTCGGGCTCCGACTTCGCTACGAGTCCGGTCGGTTGAAGTGGAACCTCGACCGGGACGATCGTGATCAGATTCGACAGATCACTCCGCGCCACCTCCCCCTCTGTGACCACGGCGTACGTGTAGCGTACGGGACGATCGTCGCTCGTGCGCATCTCGACCAGGTCGGTGTAGAGAATCTTTCCCCCTGCTGTGTAGCCCGGAAGGTCCGGACCGGAAATCACGTCGATCCGATCGCGAAGCTTCACGAACTGCTGAGGAGTCAGAAGCGGAACCCGGGAGAAGAGGGCAGCTTCGATGGGAGCGTCGGGATTTACCTCGCCCCCAAGCTTCGGTTCAGTACCAGCCAGACCTCCCGGAAGCTCTTCGCGCACGCGATAGACGAGAATTCGCCGGATATTGCCGAGGTTCACCCCGGACGTGGCCAGGGATGGATAGGCCCAGGAGAGAACCACATTCTTTCCCCGCTGCAGAACGGCCAGATCCGAAACGCTGCGGGGAATGACCGGGACGGGCGGCGCAGGGGGTCCCTTCTTGCCACAGGCAAGTGCTAAAAGAAGAACAGGGATGATCAGTCGTCGCATGATGTGGAACGAGCTTTGAAAACGGCAGGCCATTCTAGACCAGCCATCAGCTGAAACTTCACGGAAGGGACGTTGTCCCGGAAGCAAGTAAGACTTTTAACCTGCAACCTTTCAACCTGCAACCAGCAACTTTCATTCACAAGAAAGCGACCAACGCATGTGCGGAATCATTGGATACGTCGGGACCCGGGATGTCGTTCCGGTCGTGCTCGGCGGCCTCAAGAAACTCGAATATCGGGGATATGACAGTGCCGGCATCGCCGTCGTAAACGGAGACGGGGTCAAAGTCGTCCGGGCCGAAGGAAAGCTGAGCAATCTCGAGGAGAAACTCAAGAAGGAGCCCCTGACCGGCTCGTTCGGAATGGGGCACACCCGCTGGGCAACCCACGGGAAGCCCAATGAGAATAATGCGCATCCCCATCGCGACTGCACCGGCCGCGTGGTCGTGATCCATAACGGAATCATCGAGAACTTCCTGCCGCTCAAGCAGCGCCTTCAGGCTTCCGGTCACAAATTCAAGACCGAAACAGACACGGAAGTCGTTGCTCATCTCATCGAAGAGCATCTGAAAGACAAGAAGTTCGTTGATTCGGTCCGGGCCACTCTCCGGGAGATCCAGGGTCACTACGCCCTGGTCATGATCGACGCGAACGAACCAGGCACCATCATCGCCGCCAAACACGGCCCTCCTCTGGTTCTCGGGCTCGGTGAGGGCGAGAACATCGTGGCCTCGGATGTGGCCCCGCTCCTGGCTTACACCCGCAACATCATCTATCTCGAAGACGGCGAGTACGCCGTGGCTAACGCCCAATCCGTCGAGCTGTACAACGGAAAGGACGAGCGCGTTGACCGGGCCCCCAAGCGCATCACCTGGGACGCGGTGATGGCGGAAAAAGAAGGCTACAAACACTACATGCTCAAGGAGATTCACGAGCAGCCGCGGGCCGTGCGAGACACCTTTACCGGACGCATGTTCGAGGAATCTGGCGAGATCTTCTTCAATGACCTCACCCTCACCGCGGATCAGCTCCGAAAATTCAACAAGGTTCACATCATCGCCTGCGGAACGTCGTGGCATTCGGGCCTGGTCGGTAAGTTCCTGCTGGAGAGTGCATCGCGAATTCCGATCGAAGTGGATTACGGGTCGGAATATCGCTACAGAAATCCCATCGTCGACGACAAGACGCTGGCCATCGGCGTGACGCAGTCGGGAGAAACGGCTGACACGCTTGCAGGGATGCAGGAAGCAAAAGCCAAGGGAGCCACAATCTTCTCCATCTGTAACGTGCTTGGCTCTGCGGCCACCCGGATGTCCGATGGGGTCATCTATACCAACGCCGGGCCTGAGATCGGTGTGGCTTCGACCAAAGCGTTCACGACCCAGCTCACCGCGTTCTATCTGCTGTCTCTGTACGTCCGGCAGCTTCTGGGCGACGACAAAGACGACATCCGGTACGCAATGCACGAGCTGGCCGTCCTGCCTCACAAGATCGAGACGCTGCTCAAGCAGGAAAAGCACATTGAATCGCTGGCGCACAAGTACTCGAAGTCTCAGGATTTCCTCTTCCTCGGCCGCGGCGTTCACTATCCGATCGCCCTGGAGGGTGCACTCAAACTCAAGGAGATCTCCTACATACATGCCGAGGGGTATCCGGCTGGAGAGATGAAGCACGGACCCATCGCTCTGATCGATGAGAACCTTCCGGTGGTGGGAGTCGTGACCCACAACGCCGTCTACGACAAAGTCCTGTCAAACCTGCAGGAAGTAAAAGCGCGAGACGGAAAACTGATCCTGATCTGCGACGAAGGGGATGAAGAGGTCAAGAAGTTTGCGGATGACTACATCGAGATCCCCTGGACCATCGAGCCTCTGCAGCCGATCCTCTCGGTCATCCCCATGCAGCTCCTGGCGTATTACATCGCGCTCCGTCGCGGCGCGGATGTCGATCAGCCTCGCAATCTGGCCAAGAGCGTGACCGTCGAGTAACGCGTTCTGCACAAGATTTCGCACTGGCGCGGGTTCGACCGGCCCGGGCCATGAAGACTCCCGCTACAATGCACAGCCAGAGGAGACTTCATGAAACAGTCTGCGATCGCTTTCACGCTTCTGCTTCTCATCGCTGGTTGCGCCACGGCACCCATGCCCGGTGACGCGCCGGTCTCGAGCGACCCTGCTTCGACGAAGTTCGCTTCATTCGTCGATCGCTATTTCGACGCAGGGTTCCGGGCTTCCCCGGTTTCGGCGACGGAGACGGGCCTTCATGAATACGATGCGAAACTCGACGATCGGTCCAGGGCCTCGTACGAGCGCCGGATCGCGGAGCTTCATCGTTTTCTCGATGAACTGCAGACCATCAATCGCAACAGCCTCTCCTTCGACGAGCAGATCGACGCATCGGCCATCGAGGCCGACATCCGAGCCGGGCTGCACGACATGGAAACGCTCCGGACCTGGGAGTCGAACCCGATGCGCTACGCCGGGCTGCCCGGCAACAGCGTCGGCGGACTGATCAAGCGTGACTTCGCTCCTGCCAAAGACCGGCTTCGATCCGTCATTGCCCGACTCCGCCAGATTCCCGCGGTCTACTCGGCCGCGCGCGCCAACGTGAAGAATCCACCGAAGGAGTTCACCGATCTGGCCATCCGCATCTCGAAGGGATCGGCCGGATATTTCTCGGGCGACGTGGCCAGTTGGGCAAAGGAAGCTGCCGGTGCAGACTCCGCGCTCTTAGCCGAGTTCACGACCGCAAACGATGCAGCAATTGCCGCGACGCGCTCTTTTGCTGAATGGCTTCAGAACGATCTGCTTCCCCGTTCGAAGGGCAACTACGCGATCGGTTCGAAAGCATTTCTGGAGAAGCTGCGGCACGAGGAAATGGTCGATATGCCGCTCGATCAGCTTCTGGCCATCGGAGAGGCTCAACTGAAGAAGGACTACGACGCCTTCGTCCGGACCGCTCGGCAGATCGACCCATCGAAGACGCCTCGGGAAGTCATGACCGATCTATCGAATGACCATCCCACGGCTGAAGACCTGATTCCGTCCGCAAGACGAAGCGTCGAAGATGCACGCCGCTTCCTCATCGAAAAGAATATTGTGACCGTGCCCTCCGAAGTGCGTGCGCGAATCGAGGAGACGCCTCCTTACGCCCGGTCGGGGAGTTTCGCCTCGATGGACACTCCGGGCGCCTTCGAGACCAAGGCTACGGAAGCCTTCTATTACGTGACGCCGGTCGAAAAGGACTGGGACGACAAGCATAAGGAAGAGCACCTCCGCCTGTACAACCCGTACGTGATGGCCATGATCAACGTTCACGAAGCGTATCCGGGCCACTACCTGCAGTTTCTCTACGCGCCCCGTTTCCCATCCAAGACCCGCAAGCTTCTGTTCAGCGGAACCAATGCCGAGGGCTGGGCCCACTACACCGAGCAGATGATGGTCGACGAGGGATTCGGTGGTGGCGATCCGAAATTCCGTCTGGCTCAGCTGCAGGAAGCGCTGCTTCGCGACGTTCGATATGTGGTCGGGATCAAGCTGCACACGGAAGGCTGGACCGTGGAGCAGGGAGCAAAGCTCTTCGAAGAGAAGGCATTCCAGGAGCCAGCCAACGCTTACGAGGAATCCCGCCGCGGAGCCTACAACCCGACCTATCTGTACTACACGCTCGGAAAGATTCAGATCCAGCAGTTACGCGACGATTACATGCGTGCCAAGGGAAAGTCTCTTCGTGAGTTTCATGACGCGTTCGTCGCGCAGGGCGCGCTGCCGGTCTCGCTGGTGAGAAGGATCCTCATGCGGTAAGGAACTGTCCCGGCGATCCCCCCGGATTCTGGTGCTTTTCTTGAATTGACAGTGGGATCGGTCTATATTTTGTCGTCCACCTCCAAGCTTGACTCGGGATGGTCTCGAGCCAGAAACGACAAAGGGAGAATCTCGCCTATGCATCGACCAACCATTCGCCTATTCGTTGTTGTGGCTGTTTTCGTACTCCTGTTGCCGGTCAGCGCCATGGCCAACCACTCCTGGGGCAGCTATCACTGGGCGCGCACGTCCAATCCGTTCACTCTGAAGGTGATCGACAATGTGACGTCGATCTGGGACTCCTACCTCGATGTGGCCAGGAATGACTGGAACTCATCGACCGTCCTCAATCTGACCGAGGTGAGCGGCCCTGTTTCGAACCCCAAGCGCTGTACGTCCGTTGCCGGTCAGATCGAGGTCTGCAACTCCACGTATGGTTCTAACGGCTGGCTGGGAATCGCCGGGATCAGCATCAGCGGCTCCCATATCACCAAGGGCTACACCAAGCTGAACGACACCTACTTCAATTCACCTTCCTACAACACCCCGGCATGGCGACAGATGGTGACCTGCCAGGAAATCGGTCACGATTTTGGTCTCGACCATCAGGACGAGAATTTCAGCAACGCCAATCTCGGGACCTGCATGGACTACACGAACAGCCCGGGAACGAATCAGCATCCGAATACACACGACTACCAGCAGCTCGAGACCATCTATGGCCATCTCGACAGCACCACGACCGTCTCCTCGGTCATCGACTCGATGGCCAAGTCGATGGCGCGTCCGCGGTCTATCCGGGAAATCATGGCCGATGCCGGACAGTGGGGCACGCCGGTTCGTTTTGACGAACTGGGGCGTCCGAACGTGTTCATCATGCCCACAGGAATGAACAAGGATGGCGAGACGGAGTTCGAGGTAACGCACGTTCTCTGGACATCCGACAGCAACCGCAACGGTGGAGACGACGAGTAGAACGAATCAGCCAGCAAGGATCCAGACTCTTAAAAAGCCCCGCCTCATGCGGGGCTTTTTCTGTTCTGCTCAACCCCGAGTAATCCAACCGCCTCCCAGGCAAAGATCGTCCTGATAAAAGACGACCGCCTGACCCGGGGCGATGGCGCGTAGAGGTGCGGCGAAGCTCACGCGAGCACGCGCGTCATCCAGCATCTCCACGGTCGCCGCGACCTCAGTCTGACGGGATCGAACCCTGGCGCTGATCTCGATCGGACTCTCCGGCTTTCGTCCCGAGATCCAGTGAACCTTCTCCGCGATCAACGAGCTGCGCTCGAGGCTCTCCACCGGCCCGACTGTTACACGCCGGGTGAGAGGATTGATGTCGATCACGTAGGTTCGCTCCGGGAATCCGCCGACCTGCAGGCCACGGCGCTGGCCGATGGTGTAGTTGTAATAGCCGTCGTGAGTGCCAAGCACGTTTCCTTCGAGATCGACAATGTCACCGCCAGCTGAGTGGTCAGCCACAGCCCTGAGCAGGGGATCATCGAGGCCCGGGTTTCGAGCCAGGATTTTTGCGGACTCACTCTCGACCACTCTGGCATAACCGTCTTTCTCGGGAACGAAACAGATCTCGAACGACTCGCCCTTCCCGGCCACGGAGAGATCTCCTCCGGTGGCCAGAGAGCGAACCTCCTTCTTGGTCAGATCGCCCAGAGGAAAGAGGGTGTCCCGCAACTGCTCCTGAGTGAGCTCGAACAGGAAGTAGGACTGGTCCTTGGACAGGTCAGCCGCTTTCCTCAGCTGCAGCAAACCGTCAGGCGCAACGGTGAGGCGCGCGTAATGTCCAGTGGCGACTTTCTCAGCGCCCACGGCAAAAGCCTTTCGATGAAGGAGATCGAACTTTACATGGGTATTGCAGAGAACGCAGGGGCTGGGCGTCGTGCCCTGAAGGTAGCCGTCCACGAACGGGCGCACGACCTTCTCATGGAAGTCGGACTCCAGGTTGAGGACGAAATGAGGAATCCCGAGCTTCCAGGCCACACGTCTGGCGTCGGCAAGATCATCGATCGTGCAGCATCCGCCATAAGTCGTATCAGCACGGCTCAGGTTGTCGTACATCTGCATCGACATCCCGATGACCTCATGTCCCTCCGACTTGAGCAGGTACGCGGCCGTCGATGAATCGACGCCACCAGACATGGCGACTGCCACCTTCATGAAGGCCCGTAAACTTCACCCGGTAGTGAAAATTCCGAGAAGGTTGGGTGGCTTTGGAGTGCGGCGCTCTCGGGTGCCGCTTTCGCCTGGCAGAGACGGGGAGCGCAAAGTCCGCAAGAACCCTCACGGACCTTGCGACTACGGTTCTTGCGAAACAAAAGCGGCGCCAAGAGTGACTTTCCGCAAGTCCCCACCTCGGTCATAGGAGCCTTCTAGCGCGACTGAGCATCAGCGGCGCGGGCCACCGAGCAGAACGTGCGAGCCGGCGTACGAAACGCAGGCCGGCGTCCGCTGCGTGAGTCAGGTGCGTCTGGCTAGTCATCTTCCGATGGCTCCGTGAGAGTTACTGGCAATGGGAGCATGGGTAGAATCAGCGCGGCAAAGTCGGGCAGCCTTTCACGTTCAATGATTGCTTGCCCCGACCCATCTTTCGGCAAACCGGCGAAGGTTATGAACGTCTGCGCCTTCCAGGTGCCTCCACCGGTGGTGCGCACGGTGTCGAACGTCAGCTCAAAGTGATCCGTCTCCGCACGCACTGAGATCAGAAGACCCTCGGTACCACGCCTGCCGTCATCCCGCTGCCTCATCTTCGAATTCTCCAGGTGCAAGTGACCGGATTAGAACTCACTGGCACGAACCCTCGCTGCGAAAGTATAGATCTCGCCAGGAAGTATTGAGCGGGTTTGCGTCCTGTGCAGTCGCAAGTCAGGTGCCGCGTTTCTGAGGACGTTGAAGCGAAGCGTTGTCGCATGCGGGCCAGCCATATGCACCGCCGCGCCACTCGAGGTTCGGAAATAGCTCCCGGGCCACGGTATTGCCGCTCTTCAAGGTTCCACGATGGTCGTAATCGAACGCAATGCACGTACTCGCGACGTCAGCATCGACCGAAGCTGTAACCGTCGTCGTGCTCCCAAAACAGCCCGCGTTCCATTCGACGCGTTCCGTCCATCCTGCGGACCGGAGCCGAGCCTCAACCACCGCGTGAAGGGGACGCCCGGACGAGGTTCGGAGGTTTTGGACGTCTACCAGGTCACACCATTCGTGATAACCCGTTACGTTGACGAGGTGTAGATACACTGAGAGGTGGATGAAGAGAATGAGGAGCAGCAGTACTCCACACGCCGTGACGACCGCGATTCTCTTGAGCACTATGTTCATACGCGACGGCATCGCCACACGTCCATCCCGCGGACCAGGCCTATAGGAAGGTTCCCTCGCCCCTCCCCGCCACCCGCCCTTGCTCGGGATGACAGCACGGGCGGCGTCGGACACGAAACAAAGCGGCGCCGAGAGCGCACGCACTCCAGAGCCCCCGCCCTGTTAATTGGGGCGCTTCTCCCGACGGATTTCGCGGTACCGGACGCGCAGCTGCGCGTCCCTGGGAATGCCCGCGCGCCTGAATTCGAACAGTCGAACGCGATCTGTCGCCCGCTACGCGGGCTGACAAAATCTAATGGCGCGACTGTCCCCCGGCTGAAGCCGGGGGCTACGGTTCTTGCGCCGGCTTCGCCGGCGGTATTGGCCCACGGAACCTTGCTCGGGTTGCGTCGAACACGAAACAAAAGCGGCGCCAAGAGCGCCGCACTCCAAAGCCGCCGCCCCCGGGCACCGCTTCTGCAAGCCTCGAGGCCCGATGGCCCAGGTTGACCACCAATCCAATATCCTTGTCGTTGACGACGACCCGACCATCCGCCGGATGATCGTGGCCTCCCTGAAGAGGGACGGTTACAGCTTTTTCGAGGCTGCCAATGGCCAGGAAGCCCTTGACGCCATGCATGACAAGGACGTTGACCTGGTCCTTCTGGACCTGATGATGCCGTATGTCTCCGGCTGGGACGTCCTCAAAGAGCGCGAGAAAGACGCGGCCATGAGCCGCATTCCGGTGATTGTGGTAAGCGCCAACCGGGGAGCGGAGGTCGCGGATGCGGTTAACCGGGGGGTTTGCGCCTATCTGCCCAAACCATTCGACCTGACCGCGCTTCACGCGATCGTTCGAAGTTGTCTCGAGAGCCCGCGCCACGAAACCAGTGCCATGCGCGACCTGCCGCAGTAAGTCCGACGATCCGGTGAGTTGCCGGCCCATTTCGACCGGCAACCCGAATCGTTACAGTTGTTTACTTAGAGGCGATTCTCTTTTTCTCGAGAAGTTCCGCGGGCAGCGAACCTTCGAAAGTCACCCCGTCTTCGTTCTGGCCGATCTTGAACCGTCGGAGCACCGGGACCAGCTCAGGCGAGCGTTCCTGAGCGGCCATTCTCCAGGCGGCCACGGCACCGCGAAGCGCGTCTTCGAGCAAGTCTCGCGTTTCCGCGTCATGGCTCACGGCCACCCCACCAACATTGACTGCAGTTCCGTTGTCCGACGACCAGAGCGCGAGAACATCAACATTCTTAATGGCGCCGGCAATCATCTGGCCCTTCTCGCCCTCTCCCCATTTGCGGCCTGAGTCCAGGCTGGCAAACCTGGGAACATCGACCAGAAGCCAGGCGGTGGCGCCCAATTTCACACGGTGAGCCTGACGTCCGAGTCCGCTTGAAGAGAACCGGTTCCCGCTTCCCTGCCGGCCCAGTGCGGCGTTGACCGAGGCTTCCGTTCCGGCCAGGGCCAGCCCGGAGTTCACGAACGCGATCACACCGTCATCTCGCTTGCCCGAGTCATGCGGGACCCGGAAATAGGTTCCGCTGGTACCACTGACGCGCTCGGCTCCCCGCTCGACAATCGCCGCTGAGAGCTTCTCCACGTTGAAACGACCCTCGAATGCCACGAGGATGGACCCGTCTCCGGAGCTCTCCTTCGACGGGCTCATCGAAACAACGACCGTATCGACATCCAGCCGGGGGCGAAGTCCGGCTTCGCGAAGGAAGCGCTCCGCTTCTCCGTTCACCGCAGCCTTGTCCGTTTCGAAGAGCAGGCGGCTGGTAATCGTTCCCGATCGAAGCTCGGACAGACGGATCACTCCGACCGAAGCCGCATCCGACGGGACCAGAGCGAGGGCGTCGACAGCGCGTGCTTCAGCCGGCGCCGTCAGGACGAGGGCTGAGAGGGCCAGAGCGCCCAGAGTTGAAACCCAATTTGTTCTTTTCATTTAAAACTCCTTTCGTTGAAAGAGAAGCGAAGCCAGGATCAAACATCCGAGACCGAAAGCCGCCGTCGTTGCGAACGGCGCGAGAGTCAGAGAATCAGAAAGGCGGGCTGGTGCTTCGCCGCCTGATACCAGAGCGATGACCGCCTGGCCCATGTCCGCGGTCTTGGGAAAGATCAGATACAACCAATGAATGGTGCGCGCTCGCCATTCACTGGCGATGGCCGCTTCGATCCGTTCGTGATTCACGAGGATTGCTGACAGGAAAAACAACCCGTACGTGGTCATGATCGAGACAGCCGTAGACGAAGTGATCACGCCCACCAGAAATGCGAATGCCAGGAGAACGGCAATCGTGAAAAGGATGATCAGCGCTCCGACCGGAAAGCGCACGTGCACCACACCGGTCTTCCAGATCACCACCAGCCAGATTGCCCCGATCAGATAGACCAGATTTGCCGCTGCCAGCAACAATCCGCTGATGTATCTCGAGAGCAGGAGGAAGGTGCGGCCTATCGGTCTGGACAGGTAGAGATCGATAGTTCCCTTCTCCTGAAGCCGTGGAACGAGATGGGCCGTAGCGAAGATGGCCAGAAACGTTCCCACCAGATAGAGAAAGGCTGAGAAACCGGATTCGAAACCGAGCACCATCTTGTCGAGATCGACAGACGAGCGTCCCATCTGCACTTCGCGTCCAAAGAGTTTCGCGCCGGCCAGCGCGCCATCGACGACATCCAGATTCACGGCCGATGCAAAGATGAAGATGAATAGTGATGAGAGAAAGAAGTAGGCGACCAGAGTCCAGCGTGCCGCTGCCTCGCGAAAGACCTCTTCGATATTTGCCCAGAGAACTCTCATGGTCGCGTCTCCATATCACCGCCGGTGCCGGCAGCCTTGACCAGATCGACGAAGACGTCTTCGAGCGTGGCCCGGACGGGAGAAACTTCGCTGAGAGAGGCGCCGCTCTCGCGCAAGCGGTCGATGAGCAAGTTGAGCTGCTCGAGATCGCGAACCGAAGTCAGAAGGTGACCGTTGGAGCGTTCGAACGACATTCCATGCGCGGAAAGCGCATTCAAGGTCGATTCGTCCATGGGCGTAAACGCGAATTTGTAATAAGACGAAGGCCTGGTCAGTTCGTCGATGCGACCTGTCGCAGCGACTTTTCCATGGCGAAGGACGGCCACCCGATCGCAGGTCAGCTCGATTTCCGAGAGCAGGTGTGAATTGACCAGAATCGTCCGGCCCTTCTGCGCCTCTTCCCGGAGCAGGTCCCGGATCTCGCGTCGACCCACCGGATCCACGCCATCAGTCGGTTCATCCAAGAGGAGAACTGTCGGCTCATGAATCAGCGCGGATGCAAGTCCCAGACGCTGCGTCATTCCCTTCGAAAACTTCTTTACCTTGACGTCGATCCACTGCGCGATGCCGAGACGTTCCAGGAGGGGAAACATTCGAGACTTCAGCGTCGCGGGATCGATTCCCGACATCCGCCCGAAGATCGAGAGCGTTTCCCGCGCCGTCAGATATCCGGGAAACCGATGTCCTTCCGGGAGGTATCCGACCTGTCGGCGACTCTCAGGATCCGATACGCGTTTCCCGTTGATGGACGCGGTTCCGGCAGTAGCCCGGGTCAAGCCGAGCAGGATTTTGACCGTCGTGGTCTTGCCGGCGCCGTTCGGACCCAAAAGCCCGAACACTTCCCCAGCGCCGACATGAATGTCGATACCATCGAGCGCGGTGATCGTCCGGCGGCCGAAGGCTGAGGAGTAGACCTTCCTCAGATTCGAGATCTCGATGGCGTGGGTCATGACGAGTAGGTGATACGGAAGAGAACGGGCAGGAGTTTCCCGAACGCTGTCTATGTAACAGCAAAACCTGCCCCGCGATTGCCGAGCGCCCAGTAGTCACGAAAATCGCCGGGCACCCTTGTGGCAGACATTCCAATTCCAATGTCCTGC
>Ga0180121_10001018_pt1 | contig 11842 bp, 11 predicted proteins | sample AntDrymUQ5402106_2_FD_129676 | JGI IMG/M metagenome (GOLD analysis project Ga0180121, IMG submission 129676) | Polar desert sand microbial communities from Dry Valleys, Antarctica - metaG UQ540 (21.06) (version 2) (version 2) | ecosystem: Environmental > Terrestrial > Soil > Desert | place...
AGGTGGAGTTGAGGACGGGGTCGACGCGATCGAGCAGCGTGGCGCGCGCCGGCGACTCCTCGTCGCGCACGTGCGAGTCGGTGATCTGGACGAGGGTGGCGAGGGTCCTGGTGGTCGGGGAGGGGGGCCCGAGGTCGGCGCGCTCGATCAACGGCTCGCCCGCGCCGCGCTCGAGCGTGCCGTTGCCGTCGAGGTCGGTCCAGACGCCCTCGAGGGTCGTGCCGGAGCCGATCGCTGGCGCCGAGTCGTCGGCACCGGCGCGCCCGAGCAGCATGCCGAGAATGAACGCCAAGAGCGCGGCGAGGACGAGGGTGGGAGCCGCCCGGCGGCGAGCCCACGGCATCGCTCAGACCCCCCTGAGCTCGATCGGGATCGACGCGCGCGCGGAGCGCCGGGCAACGCGGTCGGCGGCGATCAGGGCCAGGGCCACGAGAATCGCGACGACGATCAGGACCTGGAGCGCCGGCGTCGCCAGGCCCGGCGTCGCGTAGCCGGCCGCCAGGCGCGAGACGAGCGGGCCGAGGACGAATCGCTCGAGTGCGATGCCGAGCGGGATCGCGACGGCGAGCACGGCGGCCGCCGTGCCGGCGAGGACGAGCGCGATCGTGCGCCGCTCGGCCCCGGCGGCGCGCAGGACCGCGAGCGCCTGGCGCCGCTCGGCCGCCGTCACAGCGAGCGCCTGCACGAGGATGAACAGGCAAATCAGGCCGTTGACGGCGGCAACGACGCGAAGCACCCCGGCGAGGACGCCGAGGAACGCCTGGTCACGGGTCGTCGCGCCGGTCGCCCCCTGCGGCTCGGCGCCGATTGCGCGCAGCCCTTGCGAGACGGCCGCCGGGTCGGCCCCGTCCTCGAGCTTGATCGCGATCGGCGGGTCGAACGCGAGCCCGGATGTGAGCAGCCGGTTGGGGCGGACGTAGGCGACGCGGCCCTCGTTGTCAATCGCGCGAACGATCCCGACGACCTCGAAGCGCGCCTCGCCGGCTCCCTCCGGAAGCTGAACGGCCAGCGTACCGCCGATCTCGAGGCCGAGCGAGTCGGCGAGTCCCTGGCCGACCTCGGCCTCCGCGGCCCTCTCGAGACGCCTGCCCTCCGCCAGCGGCGGCGCCTCGAAGGGGACGTGGTCGCCCGGGTAGGCGATCACGGCGATCGTCTCGCCGAGGCGGAAGGAGTCGAGCCCGTCGAGCTCGTAGCGTGGCGATGCGAGATCCACTCCCGCCACCGCCTCGATCTCGCCTGTTCGCCCGGCCGGAAACGCTGCCGCGAGCTCGTAACGCTTGCCGATCGCCCCGGGATCGTTCTGCAGGCTCTGTAGGAACGAGGCGAGCGCCAACATCAGCAGCACGACCGAGGTCGCGGCGCCGACGACCAGGGCCGTGGTCAGAGTTCGCCCGCGCCGGGCGCCGGCGAGCCGCAGGCCGAGGCCGAACGGACCGCCGGGCGCCAGCGAGCGCCTCGCGGTTCCCGGCAGCTCCGCGCCGCGCAGGGTCCGGGCCGGCTCGAGCCCCGCCGCGCGCCAGGCGGGCCAGACCGTGGCGCCGACGACGATCGCCACGATCGCGAGCATGCAGCCGGCGAGCGGGAGCAGGACCGCGCCGCCCGGCGGGAGCTCGTTGAGGATCCCGAGCAGGTCGGCGCTCGGGCCGCGAGCGAGCAGCGCGCCGACCGTCAGGCCCCCGAACGCGGCCGGGAGGGCCACGAGCGCTGCGTCGAGGCCGTAGTGGCCGGCGACCGCTGCGCGCGAGAGCCCGACGGCTCGCATCACGCCGATCGATGCGAGCCGGCGCTGGACGTCGGCCCGCGCGGTCGCGCCGAGAGCCACCCCGGCAGCGCCGACGGCGACCAGCGAGAACGCGATCAGGAGCGCGATCACGATGCCGGCGGCCTGGCCGACCAGCGTGCGGATGCCGTCGACGGTGACGAACCGCAGGTTCTCCAGCCCGTAGGAGACCGAGCGCGCCTGGACCAGGAGCGGGTCGAGCTCGTCGGCGTCGCGCGCCCAGATCCGTGCGACGTTGACCGTCTCCCCGTCGCCCAGGAAGAACTCGCCGAGCCAATCCTGAGACACCCAGACCCGCGCCCGCGACGCGAGCGGGTAGGCGACGTCCTCGGGCGCGAGGGCGATCCCCGTCACGCGCAGGGGTCCGAGGGTGTCCACGTAGATCGACTCCCCGACCTCGATGTCCCAGTCGGTCGCCAGCCCCTGCTCGACAAGCACCTCGCCCGCTTCGCCGCTGAGGTCGGAGCCCTCGAGAACGGCGTAGCCGCGTCGCCCGTCGCCGACGGCGGCCACGATCGTCCGGCTGGTCTCGTTGCCGCCGAACTGCTCGATCCCCAGGTCGTTTCGCTCCAGCGCGTACGAGGCGGACTCGAGGTTGGGCAGGGAACCGACGCGCCGCTCGACGTCCTCGAGCGAGGCCTCGTTGAAGCGGGCGACGACGTCAGGCAGGTCAGCCCGGGCGGCGGCCCGATCGAATCCGGTCGCGAGGCCGAAGGAGATGACGACCGCGGTGCCGACGAGGACCGAGGCCGCGGCGATTCCGCTCGCGGCGAGAAGGCTGCGGCCACGACGTTGGCGCAGCCGAACGAGGGCTGACGCGATGGCTTCGCCCACCCTTACGCGCCGGTTCGCGCCGGCTCCGGTCGGAGGCGTCCCTCCTCGAGCAGCACGACCCGATCGGCGGCCGCGGTGGCCTCTGGCTCGTGAGTGACGAGCAGGACCGAGCGGCCGGAGTCGCAGATGCTCCGCAGGGCGTCGAGCACGTTCGCTGCGGCGACGGGATCGAGGTTCCCGGTCGGCTCGTCGGCCAGGATCAGGGAGGCGTCGTTGACGAGCGCTCGCGCGATCGCGACGCGTTGCTGCTCACCGCCGGAGAGCGTGTGAGGAAGCTGATCGGCCACTTCGGCGACACCGAAGCGCTCGAGCAGCTCGCGGGCGTGGAAGCAAGCGCCGTTGCGACGTCCGTTTCGGTCCCGGCGCGCCATCTGGGCCGGCAGCGTGACGTTCTGCTCCGCCGTCAGCTCCGGGATCAGGTGGAAGAGCTGAAAGATGAAGCCGACCCGCTCGCGCCGGTAGCGCGTCAGCTCCGTCTCGCCGAGCCGCTCGATGCGCTCCCCCGCGACCTCGATCGTACCGCCGTCCGCGCGGTCGATTCCGCCGATCAGATTGAGCAGGGTCGACTTCCCCGAACCGGAGCGCCCCAGGATCGCGAGCATCTCACCCGCGGCGAGGTCGAGGTCGGCTCCCCCCAGCAGAATCCGGGCCGCGCGACCGGCCCCGACGCTCTTGCGGAGCCCGCGGACGCTGATGAGCTGCATCGAAGGAAGGGTAGGGAGGAGGCTTCAGGCCCCCTAAACGTGGCGACGCGTCCGGGCGTGCGGACGCCAGTGTGCTCAACCGTCCGGGCGACGCTCGCGATGTCGCGGCAGGCCGTCGTCGGGGATCGGCTCCCAGACCGCGGCCGATTCGACGAACTGCCGCGACGCCGGTCGGACGCCCGGGTCCGAGTCGAAGCTCCCCATCCGTACGCCGATCCGGTCCTCGACTGGGTCGCGACTGAACAGCGCCGAGCCACACGCACCGCAGAAGTGCTTTTCCCAGCCGCCGTCCGGCTTCCAGGCCCGCACCTGCTCGGCGCCCGCACTGATCCGGAAGGAGCCCGGTACGACCGCGGCGCTCGGGGAGGCCCCGGTCCCAGTCCGGCGCTGGCAGCGGCCGCAGTGGCAGTACGCCGCGCCGGTGGGAGGTTCGCTCAACACCCAGCGGACGGCGCCGCATCCGCAGCCGCCGGTGTGCGTCGGCGCCTTCTCGGGCATGGGGCAAGCCTAGGGGTTCAGCTTCCCCGCTGCGGGTAGCTGACCGGAACTTGATCTCACACCTAGACGGAGGAATCGACATGATGGAAGACAACGGGGACGCCGGCAACGCGAAGCTCATCCAGTACCTGACCGAGGCCCACGGCAAGGAGACGGAGCTACTCGAATCGCTCGCCGCTCATATCCAAATCGCAACGCGGCCCGTCTACAAGAAGCGACTTCAGGATCATCTCAAGGAGACCAGGCAGCACGCCAAGCTCGTCCAGCGCCAGGTGAAGAAGCTCGGCGGTGACGTCGGCAGCGGCGTCGTCTCGAAGGCGGCAACGGCCGCGGTGGGGGTTCCCAAGCTGGCCGCCGCCGGCGTCAAGGGCGCCGGCCACGTGCTCCGCGGCACCGGCGAGGAGGAGAAGCAGCTGAAGAACGCTAAGACGGAGTACTTCAACGAGCACGAGGAGATCGCCAACTACAGGGCGATCGAGGCCCTCGCGACCGCGCTCGGCGACAAGGACACCGCCAAGATCGCGAAGGGGATTCGCCGCGAGGAAGAGCGCATGGCCGCCTTCCTCGAGAAGCAGATCCCGATGCTGACGAAGGAGGTCGTGAAGGCAGAGGTGCCGAAGTCGGGCCGGGCCCGAGCTTCCGGCCGTTCGACGGGTCGCTCCACCGCGAGCAAGAAGTCGAGGGCGGGTCGATCCGCATCCTCAGGGGCGAAGAAGCCGAAGAAGTCGAGCACATCTTCGAAGCGGAAGGCGAAGCGCTCCTAGACGATTGATCCCACGATCTAGATCTCGAGCCGGGAATCCTCGAGATCGAGCTCGCGCTCCAGGATCCGCAACACGTCGTCGTTGATCTCGCCGCCGTTGCGCATTTCGATCAGGATCGCGCGCTGCGCTTCGAGCAACTCGCGAGTGAGGCGCTGGAAGGACTCCGCGCGGGCCTCGTAGTCGAAGCCGTCGCCGTCGCCGTCGCCGTCGAAGCGGGCGGAGAAGCGGCGGTGGCGGTAGGAGTAGGCGCCGCGCACCCGTTCGGCCGTGTCCTCGCGCACCCACTCCTCGCCGGTCAGCTCCTCGAGCCGCTCCAGCGCCGCTTCCGCGGCACGCTGGCGGGCCACCGACTCCTCGCGCTCGAGCTCGGGATTCCTGTCGTCGAGGTCGAGCAGGCGGATCAGTGGCGGCAGGGTCAGGCCCTGGATCAGGAGCGTTGCCAGGATCACCGAGAAGGCGCAGAAGATGACCAGATCGCGGTTGGGGAAGTCGGCGCCGGCGTCGGTCATCAGCGGGAGCGCCAGGGCCGCCGCGAGCGAGACTGCGCCGCGCATCCCGGTCCAGCCGACGACCAGGGTGTTGCGCCACGACGGGTAGGGATCGTCGCGCCCACCCCGTCGGAGATAGCGGGGGAGGTAGGTGAACGGGAAGACCCAGAGCAGGCGGACGAGCATCACCGTCGCCGCGATCAGCGCGCCCTCGCGAACCGCCTCATCGGTCGGGATGCCCTCCAACCCGTCGACGATCCCGGGGAGCTGCAGTCCGATCAGGACGAAGAGCGCCGAGTTGAGCAGGAACTGGACGATCTCCCAGACCGCGTTGCCTTGGATCCGGGTCGTCGGCGAGGTCAGGACCGAGGTCTTCCGACCCATGTAGATGCCGACCGTGACCGCGGCGAGAACGCCCGAGACGCCGATCTCCTCCGCCGGGAGGTAGGCGAAGTAGCCGCTGAAGAGCGCGATGGTCACCTCGACCGGCGGTGCATCGATCCGGCGCCGGACGAAGGCGATGGCGGCCCCCACCGCCATGCCCACAATCACTCCGCCGACGACGTTGAGGACGAAGTCGCCGCTGGCCTCGATCAGGCTGAACGAGCCGGTCAGCACGGCGGCGACGGCGAACTTGTAGGCGACGAGCGCGGTGCCGTCGTTGATCAGGGACTCGCCCTCGACGATCGTCACGATTCGCGGCGGGATGTTGAGCCGGCGTGCGATCGCGGTGGCGGCGACCGGATCGGTGGGGGAGACGATCGCACCGAGGACGAAGGACTCGGCCCAGCCGAGCCCGATGACCTCGTGGGCGACGGCCGCGACGATCACGGTCGTCGCGAGGACGAGCCCGACCGCGAGCAGCGAGATCGGGCGGACGTTGCGCCGTAGCTCCCGCAGCGGGGTGAAGAACGCAGCGGCGTAGAGAAGCGGCGGCAGGATCAGGACCAGCACGACCTCGGGGTCGAGCTCGACTTCCGGGATCCCCGGGACGACCCCGAGCCCGAGCCCCCCGATGACGAGCAGGATCGGGTACGGCACGCGCGTGAACTGCGACGCCACGAGCAGCGCGACGACCGCGAGCAGGATCAGCGTGAGGGCGAGCTCGAGGTCCATCGACCCCGGGTGTTCTACCGGCCCGGGCCAATCGGCTTCGAGGTGCGTCGTCAGCCCACCGGCGCGATCAGCTCGGCGGCGCCTTCATCGTCCCGCCCGCGAGCGCCCGTGCGACCGTCAGCAGGTTCTGCGCGGCGGCCCTTCCCGTGCTCGCCGCCCAATCGTGGCCCTCTTCGGTGTCGGGGTACTCGTCGCCCGGACCCGGCCCCTTGTTCCAGTAGGTCCAGGCCTGCCCGGGGATCGTGTAGCCGATGTCGCCCAGCGCGCCGCTGATCTCGCTGATCACGTGATGGGCGCCGTCCTCGTTGCCGGTGACGACCACGCCGGCGACCCGGTCGTAGGCGACGGGGCGATCGTCGTCGTCGGTCTCCGAGAGCATCGCGTCCATCCGCTCGATCATCTTCTGCGACACGCTGGAGGGCCGCCCGACCCAGGTCGGCGTGACGACGACGAGGATCTCGGAGGAGAGCAGCGCCTCGTGCACGCGCGGCCACTCGTCACCCTCGCCCTCGTCGGAGGTGACGCCGGGAGAGATCGCGAGGTCGACGAGGCGGATGGTCTCCGTCTCGACGCCCTCGGCTTCGAACGATTCGCGCAGGACGGAGGCGAGCGCCTCGCTGTTCGACGGCTCCGGCGAGTGCTTCAGCGTGCAGTTGAGGAAGAGTGCCTTCAAGGCGTGGGTCCTTTCGGTGGGGGATGCGAGCGAGTCCTCTCTACCCCTCGGGGGCCGTCGGGAACCCGCTGCGCGGCCTCGAAGGGTGGGGCCTCGCCCGGGCTCGCGCGTTTCCTTGCGGGCGCGGCTCAGCCGCTGAAGCTGCCGCCCGGCCAGGGGGCGCCCGCGTAGCGCTCGACCACCGGGCCGGGGGGCGGGGCGACCTCGCTGAAGAGGCCTCCGCACTCGATCACCCTGCCGGGGAAGAGTTGCGCGAACGGGTCGTCGCCGAGGTCTCGCTCACTCCGCACGACCGTGATCGCGCCGCCGTAGCGTGCGCCGTCGAGGGCAAGCGTCGTCAAGCAGACGAGGTCGGCCCCGAGCAGCGGGATCCACCAGGCGAAGGCCTCCCGCCGGGCGAACTGCACCTCCGGCTCGTCGAAGCGGATGGTCGCGCCCGGATCGATGGAGGCACAGACGCTCGCCCAGGCTCGCTCCAGCGGTGGTCCCTCGAAGCACCGCTCGTCGGCGAGGAAGGCGCGGCCGTCGGCGTCAGGATCGAGCGCGAGCGACGCGCCGTCGAAGACGACGATGCGCCCCGGCCCGTCGAGCGGCGTGCTCATCGGGCTAGAGCTCCCAGTCGGGCCGGATCTCGCGGGAGATCGCCCGCATGTCCCGGCGCAACTCCTCCGCGGTCGGGCGTCCCCACGACCAGTAGCCGTTGTAGGCGGCGTGGATCCGGAGATCGGGAAACAGGCTGAACGCCGCAGGCCGGTAGGGGAGGTGATTCGTATCGGTGTGCTCGAGCAGGTCGAGACGGTCGATCCAGCGGCGCTCGGCGTCGGAGAGGAAGGTGAATCGGGCGCCGAGCCCGGCCCGGAACGCCGACTGCACCTCGGGCGGGTCGATCGAGACGACGACGAGCTTGGAATAGGCGACCTCGAACTCGTCCTGGAGCTCGGCGAGGACGCGCATCGCCCGCTGCTCCTTCGGACACCACCATCCGCGGGAGAAGATCAGCACGACGGGATCGTCGGCGGCGATCTCGGAGAGGCGGCGCCCCCGGCCGGTGTGGTCGGGCAGATCGAGGTCGGGAAACGCTTCGCCGACCTGCGGCCTGGCTCCGGTGCCCGCGCCGTCCATCCACGCTGACCCTACCGTCTAACCGACCGCCACCCGCAATGGCGCATAGAGCCATTCGATAGTCTCGCGTCGTCGATCCGAAAGAGAGAGCTTCAGTGGCGGTTCGGAGGTGCAGGGGTCCCGTCGGCGTGGCTGCGACGCTCGTCCTCGCCTCGCTTCTGGCGCTCGTCGTGCCCGGCCTCGCCACGGGCCGACCCGATGACAAGGCGGTGCTCTCGGCGCTCGGGATGACCGTCGAGAACGCGCCGGATCCGGTGCTCGGAGCCGACCGCAGGAACCACCTCGCCTACGAGATCACGATCATCAACCAGAGCTCGTCCGAGGTAACCCTCGATCGGGTCCAGCCGCGCGCGAACGGGCAGACCTTCGGGCCCGCGCTCGACCCCCCCGAGCTCGAGAGCCAGCTTCGCGTCAACGGGACCGGCGGACCGGAGATCCCGGCGGGCGGCAGCGCCCTGCTCTTCATGGACGTGACCTACGGCAAGCGCGAGCCCGCTCCGAACCGGCTCAGCCACGGCGTCACCACCACCCTCGTCAGCCCCGACGGTCCCGGGTCGAACCAGGTCATCTCCTTCATCGGCGTGCCCACGCGCGTCCACCCCACGGACGCGATCGAAGTTGCCCCGCCGCTGCGCGGCTCCGGCTGGGTCGCCGGCAATGGCTGCTGCAATCCGATCAACGCTCACCGCGGGGCGACGCTCTCGATCGACGGGAAGGTCGAGGTCCCCGAGCGATTCGCCATCGACTACGTCCAGCTCGACGACGAGGACAGGCTCTTCCAGGGGCCGATCGGTCAGAACTCGAGCTACGCCTACTTCGGCGACAGGATCCACTCGGTGGCTGGAGGCAGGGTCGTCGGCCTCCAGGACGGCCAGGCGGAGCAGACGCCGGGCTCGCTCCCAACCGGCCAGACGGTCCAGACCGCGGGCGGCAACTACGTCGTGGTCAAGCTCGACGACGATCACTACGCGTTCTACGCGCACATGCAACCGGGCAGCCTGCGCGTGGAGAAGGGCGACCGGGTCCGCAGGGGCGAGGTGCTCGGCCTCCTCGGCAACACCGGAAACACCGACGCTGCCCACCTCCACTTCCACATCATGGACGGCCCGTCGCCGCTGCAATCGAACGGCCTTCCCTTCGTCCATCCGAGGTTTACGGGTGAGGGCAGGGTGACCGACAACGCCGCCCTGGCGTCAGGGGCGGTGACCCCCGTCGATCCCGATGCGCTGGCGGGCTCGTTCCGCAGCACGATGCCGCTGGGCGACCAGGTCATCGACTTCGGGCCGTAGGCTCTCGTCGATGGAGCGGGACGAATCGGGCCGGATCCCGAGGGACGCGAACGACGACTACACGCCCGCTGCCGCGGACGCCCGCCGGAGCTTCCTGACCGCACGCACCGGCGCCGAGCTCGAGCACGTCGGCAGCCAGTCGTTCGACCCGGGCGTGCTGCCCGGAAACGTCGAGAACTTCATCGGGGTGGCCCAGGTCCCGATCGGGATCGCCGGGCCGCTGCTCGTCGACGGGGAGCACGCCCAGGGCGAGTTCTACGTCCCCCTGGCGACCGCCGAGGGGACGCTGGTAGCGAGCTACAACCGTGGGATGAAGCTGCTCCGCGCGGTCGGTGGGATCAAGACCACGGTGCTCGACGACGCGATGCAGCGAGCCCCCTGCTTCATCTTCCCGAGCGCCCGCGAGGTGAGGCCGTTCGCGGAGTGGCTCAGCGAGCACTTCGACGAGGTGAAGGCGGCCGCCGAGGCGACGACCAGCTCCGGCAGGCTCCGCAACATCGAGCAGTACACGGCCTCGAAGATCCTCTTCACCCGCTTCAACTACACGACGGGCGACGCTGCCGGTCAGAACCTCTCGGGCAAGGCCACGGCCGCGGCCTGCGCGTGGATCCTCGCCAACTACGAGGGCATCGAGCAGTTCTTCCTCGAGTCGGCGTTCGCGACCGACAAGAAGACGTCGCAGGTGAACATGCTCAACACCCGCGGCAAGCGCGTCGTCGCCGAGGCGACGATCCCCAACGACCTGGTCAAGGAGATGATGCGCTCAGACACCGCCCTGATGTTCAAGGCGCGACAGGTCTCCAACCTCGGAGGCTTCATGTCCGGCGTCAACAACAACGGGTCCCACTCGGCCAACGGGATCACCGCGATCTTCATCGCCACCGGCCAGGACGTCGCCAATGTCGCCGAATCCTCGGCCGCCTTCGTCTACACCGAGCTGCGCGAGAACGGCGACTACTACTACTCGGTCACGATCCCCTCCCTGATCGTCGCCACCTACGGCGGCGGCACTCACCTGCCGACCCAGCGCGAGTGCCTCGAGCTGCTCGGCTGCGCGGGCGCGGGCAAGGTCAACAAGCTCGCGGAGATCGTCGCCGCGACCGTGCTCTGCGGCGAAATCTCCCTCGGCTCGGCGGTGGTCGCCGAGGAGTGGGTGGCGGCGCACGATCTGTATGGGCGGAACCGGTGAGGGGCGCTCGGACGCGTCGAAGATCCGCGAACGGTCGTTGCGAAACCCCCCGTCATACGGCGCACTCGTAACGACCGACTCGAGGAGACGAAGCTGATCGCTCAGCTGCGGTAGCCGGCCTCCCGCAACTCGAGGAAGAGGATCACCACCACCAACGCGAACGTCGGCCCCGCGAGCATGGAGCCCGCGACCGAGCCCAGCCAGTCGCTGAGCCAGCTTCCGCCGAGGAGGTCGCTGGCGATCTCCTCCCCTGCTTCCTCGAGCGTGCCCTGCAGGAGGAAGGCGGGCCAGACGAGCACCGCGACCTTCCAGAAGTGCGGGCGGACCAGTTCGCGGCTGCGGCGAAGGCCGCTGCGCACGCTGCGGTGCTCGACCTCGATCGCGGGAGCGACGAGCGCGAACCAGACGAGGAAGACGAACCCGGGGACGAGGAGGAGGACGAAGCCGATGGCCACGACGAGGATCAGCGCGATGTCCGCCGCCATCAACCTGCCGTAGGGGAGGGATCGCGCGATCTCCCCGAGAGGCCGGTCGATCCCCTCGCGGTGCGAGTTCACGGCGCCCGCGATCACGCCTGCGTAGAGGACCGTGCCAAGCATCGAGATCAGCCCCGTGATCAGCGCGAGGCCGAGGGCCACGAGCGCCTCCCTGTCGTCGAGGCGTTCGAGCTCGAGCTCGTCGAACGGCACCAGCGCCGTCAACAGCCCGATCGGGACGAAGACGAACAGTCCGAAGACGATCAGCTCCCGCCAGTTTCCACCCAGGGCACCGACGAGCTGCCGGAGCACCCGGCGGAGGCTCAGCTCGGTGGGGTTATCGGTGTCGGCGGGCACGAGGAGATCTGACGTTGCCGAGCAACCCTAGGTCTCTCCTCCACGGAGGCGGCGAGTACCTGGGCACTGGCCGCGTCGCGGCCCTCCCGAGTGGCTGATCTAGCGGTGCTTGACCCCGCCGCTCGCGCTGTCCGACAGCGTCGTTCTCCTGACCGGCACGTCGCCGAGCGCCTCATCGACCGCGCCCAGCACGTCGTCTGCCAGCACGACCTCCGAGGCCTCGACGTTTTGCTTGACCTGCTCGGGCCGGCTCGCGCCGATGATCGCGCTCGCGAGCTCGTCGCGGCGCAGGACCCAGGCCAGCGCCAGCTGCGGCATCGAGAGCCCGGCCTCGGCGGCGATCGGCTTCAGCCGAGCGACGGCCTCGAGCGTCTCATCGGTCAACAGCTGCGCGATGAAGCCACCCATCTGATCGCTGCTCGCTCGCGAGCCCTCCGGCGGCGGGCTCCCTGGCTCGTACTTGCCGGTGAGGACGCCCTGCCCCAGCGGGGACCAGACGATCTGGGAGATCCCGTTGTCGCTGCAGAGCGGGAACACCTCGTCCTCCGGCAC
>Ga0180121_10001019_pt1 | contig 11839 bp, 6 predicted proteins | sample AntDrymUQ5402106_2_FD_129676 | JGI IMG/M metagenome (GOLD analysis project Ga0180121, IMG submission 129676) | Polar desert sand microbial communities from Dry Valleys, Antarctica - metaG UQ540 (21.06) (version 2) (version 2) | ecosystem: Environmental > Terrestrial > Soil > Desert | place...
ACCACTTCTCGCCCATGGTGATGCTGGGCCTCTCCGTGCTGCTCGGCCTCGGGGTGGCAGGGATCGGGTTTGCCATCGGCCACGACGCGGTGCACGGGGCATACTCGGAACATCCGAAGGTCAACAAGATCATCGGGTGGTCGTTCGACCTGGTCGGTGGCAGCAGCTATCTCTGGCGGATTACCCACAACGTGATTCACCATACCTATACCAACATCCACGGCGCCGACGAAGACCTGTCCGTCTCGCCGCTGCTGCGTCTCTCCCCTCACGCCCCGCGCCACTGGTTCCAGCGCTGGCAGGCCTGGTACGCCATCCCGCTGTACGCGATGACGACGCTCTTCTGGGTCTTCGTGAAGGACTACAAATATCTCGCGCAGAAGGATCTGGGCCCCTACGCCGATCGCAGGCACGCACTGACGGACCTCGCCGGTGTCGCCATCGGCAAGGTCATCTACTACGGCTGGTCACTGGTCATCCCCTTCATCGTGGTCCAGTTACCGTGGTGGCAGATCGCGATCGGGATGCTCACGGCACATGCGGTAGCGGGCATCGCACTCGGAATCGTGTTCCAGCTGGCGCACGTAGTCGAGGAGACGATGCACCCCGAGCCGGACGAGCGGAACGCCATGCCGCAAAGCTGGGTGGTGCACGAGCTCGCGACCACAGCCAACTTCGCCCCGACCAACCAGGTGCTGAACTGGTATGTGGGCGGGCTGAACTTCCAGGTCGAGCACCATCTCTTCCCCAAGGTGTGCAGCGTGCACTACCCCGCGCTGAGCCGGATCGTGTGCGATCTCGCGGCCAGGCACGGGCTGCCGTACAACAGCCACGCGACCATGCGTGCCGCAATCCGGTCGCACCTGCGCACCCTGCACGCCTTCGGGCGCACCGATCCGGTCGCCGTCCCGGTGCCACACGGAGCCGCAGCCTGAAAACGCTATCGAGCTGGGAGTTAGGAGCAAGGAGCTAGCAGTTAGCTCCCGACTCCTGACTCCTGACTCGACTGCAACCTGCCGGAGACCGACCCGGTCGGTCCCGGCGAGTAGAGGGGAAGTCGGGAGTCGGGAGTCGGGCCATGGTTTATCATCCTGAGCGCGGCGAGTGGTCCCGGAGAGATCCTTCGGTCGGTTCACTCCCTCAGGATGACAGCGCAGCCTTCGCCTGACTCCTGACTCCCAGCTCCTGACTTCAGGTGCTCGCGGAAATTGCGAAATGTGATCGAGTACCGCAGCGCATCCTCCGCCGGAATGCTGTGCTCCCACACCGTCCGCGACGGTCCCCGGAGCAGATACGCAGAACGCGCGTCCGCCATGAGCGACGCGCGTTCGCGTCTCAGCCAAATTTGCGGGCAGAGGAGCGGAAGCAGCCACGAGGGAAATTCCTCCGCCTGCCCCTAACAAGCTCAATTGGTCCTGCGTCATCCGATCTCGACGCCCGTACGTTGCAGCCGCCCTGAAACTCTATCGACCCTGCGCCAGGCTCGGCTCGGTGGACAGCTCCTTCACCACCCCGGCCAGCGTCCGCACCTTGATCGCATCCTTCGATCCGTTCACCTCGCCCTCGAGCCGAGCGGCCAGCCCGCTCAGCGCGCTCCGTTGCTCCGTTGGTGACGCCTTCTCGACCCGGACTAGCTCCTTACGGGCATCGGCGATCCTGCCCGCGTCCATCCCCTTCGAGCGCTCGAGCTGGTCCAGGTAGGCCCGCGCCAGCCCCAGAGTGGCCGGCCAGACCAGCTTCTGCTGCCCCTGAGTGTTGAGGTACTGCATCTTCACCGACTTGGCCGCGTCGATCTCGTTCTGGGAGATGAACGCGCTCGGCTTCAGCTCGAAGATGTCCAGCCCGCGCGAGATCTCGGAGCTGACCATGACGCCGTTGTACCAGTACACCGACCACGAGCCGCCGTTCCCCATTTCAGTCGAGTCCACCGGGCCCCGGTCGTAGAATGCGATCTCCTTCGGGTTCTTCGGGTCGGTCCAGTCGAACACCGAGATGCCGCCCTGGTACCACGCCTGCACCATGACGTCCCGCCCCGGAATCGGAATCAGCGAGCCGTTGTGGGCCACGCAGTTCTCCTCCTGCGTCTGCGGCGCCATCATCTTGTAGTAGCTCTGGAACTGCATCTTCCTGCGGCTCAGGGTGAAGATGGCATTCGCACCCCACTCCGGCTTGTCGGTGGCGCGGCACTTCGGCTGGCCGCCGCCGCCCCATTCATCCGAGAAGAGGATCTTGCTGCCGTCGTTGTTGAAGGTCGCTGAATGCCAGTAGGAGAAGTTGGAGTCCGCCACCGCGTCGATGCGGACCGGCTGCGACGGATTGGTGATGTCGAGCAGCAGTCCGTAGCCCCCGCACGCTCCGCCGCCCAGCCCGATGGCCGGATACACGGTGATGTCGTGGCACTGGGTCGGCCCCGCATTGGGATCGACACCCTCGGCCTGGTGGGCCTTCATCATGGCGTCCACGTAGGCCTGAATCGACTGCCGGAGGGCGGCGCTGTCGGCCGCGGTCGGGGCACCGGTGCCGCCGCGAGCCGTGACCATGCTGTCCAGCATGTGTCCGGTGAACCCCGGCGGTATGACCTGCTCCTCGCCCTCGATCGTCGCGGTGAAGAGACCGCGCGCCTTGGCCTGCTCCAGCTCCTTCTTGTTCCGGGCGATGTCCTCCGGCGCCTCGCCGTGCTCGGGCGGCTTCACCAGGTCGTTGAAGATCCGGGGCGAGCTCACGATGGCGGCCTGCTCCGGATGGGCCAGCGGCACCTTGATGACCTCGATCCGGAACAGGGCGGAGTTGGGATCCTTGGGCGCGCTCACGCAGCCGGCGAGCTCGCTGGCCGGCCGCACGTGCGACGAGCCCGAGATGTAGACGTAGACGTTCTCCTTGTCCTTGGGATCCACCAGGAGCGTGTGGGTGTGGGAGCCGCGGCAGGTCTGCACGTTGCCGACGTTCCGGGGCTTGGTGATGTCGGTGATGTCGAAGATCCGGATGCCGCGAAGCCGCTCGGAGCTGACCGTGTCCTCGACCCCCTGGGTGCCGCAGTCGAGCCGGCCGGCCAGGTTCTCGCCCGAGACGAAGAGCAGATTCTTGTAGACCGAGACGTCGCTCTGCGAGGCGGGACAAACGTAGGCGGTCTTGAGGGTCGGCTTCCGCGGATCGGCGATGTCCCAGACCTGGTACCCGTTGTAGCTGCCCTGGATGGCATAGTTCCCGAGGAATGCCAGGTCCGAGTTGGTGACGCCGAGGAACTGCTCCGACGGCGGGGTCTTCGAGACGACCCGCAGGTTCCACGATGCCTCCTCGGCGTCCATCAGGCCGGCCCGGAGCCCCACCCGGGGGTCCGGCTTCGGCGAGGTGGCCGAGCTGCTCTCCTTGGGCGACGGCGCGCTGCCATCGGATGACGAGGTGGACCGGGAGCACGCCAGTGACAGGAGGCCAATGGCGAGCAAGGGGTAGAATCTGGGGGATGCCATGAAGGTTCCTTAGTGGGGAGCTAGGAGCTAGGAGCTAGGAGCTAGCGGCTATGAGAGATACGGACCGGTGACGGAAGCGGTTTCAAGGAACGCCGGCCGCGGACCCGTAGCCGGCCAGCATCTTCTCCATCCGGGCGATCTCGGTCGATTGGTCTACGCTGACGTCGTTGGCGAACTTGAACACGGTCTCGTCCTGGGCTGCCCCGCGTGACCCGAACAGGTCCTGCACCATGGAGACGGCGCCCTTGTGGTGCTGGATCATGAAGGTCAGGAACAGCCGGTCGAACTCGGGGCCCCGCGCCAGATCCAGCTGCCGCATCTGGGCCTCGGTTAGCATGCCCGGCATCAGCATCGTATGCTCGTGACCACCGGTGGTCATCTTCATCCCGGCGGCGCTCGCTTCGGGCACCGGCTCCCCCCGCGACTTTAGCCAGCGCTGCATGCTCGCGATCTCGTCCTCCTGGGCGTTGATGATCCGCTCAGCCAGCCGGCGCACCGCCGGATCGGCCCCGTGGGTCGGCGCCCAGCCCGACATCACGATCGCCTGGGCATGGTGGCCGATCATCGAGGACATAAAGCGGGTGTCTGCCTCGGTATGGGGATAGCGGGCGCTGTCGGCTTTGGCCTTGGCCCTGGCGGCGATGTCTTCCTGGCCGGCCGGCGCGGGCTCGGGAGAAACCCCGGTCTCGGTCCGGTTGGAGCCGCCGCAGGCTGAGAGGGTCAGAGCGGCGACCAGGGCCACGGGGGTCCAGCGGATGGGGATCAGTGTCATGCTGCCGATTACCTCTTATCCAATTATCCAAGTTCATCCGATTGTGGCAGTCATCGCGAGCCGGCCACCGGCCGGCGTGGCGATCCCGCGGGCTGGCGGCGGGATTGCTTCGGGCGCGGAGCGCCCTCGCAATGACTCGGTAAACCTAACGGGGAAAAGCCTCGGGTAGTCCCCCGTCCACCGTCAGGATATCCCCAGTAGTAAACCGGAACCGGTCGCTCGCCAGCAGCACCGCCACGTCCGCCACCGCCTCGGGCGGAATCAGGGTGGCTCCCATCAGGTTGCGGCTCCGGTACACCGCCAGCTGCTCCTCCGCCGTCACCCCGCGGCCGGCCGCTCTCTCCCGTACGAACTGAAGGAACAGCGGGGTTTCGATCTGGTCCGCGTTGATGGCATTGACCCGGATCCCGTCGCCGCCCAGCTCCACCGCGGCCACCCTGAGCGCCTGGAGCAGGGCCGCCTTGCTTCCGCCGTAGGCCACAGCGTCCCGCCCCGGCACCAGCGCCGCCTTGGAGACCGAGGCCACGATCGACCCACCCAGCCCCTGGCGCCGCATCACTGCCGCCGCGCGGCCGATGGCAGCCACCGCACCCAGATAGTGAACCTCCAGCTGGTGCTGCAAGTCCTCCCGCCGGATCTCGGTGATCGGGGCGAAGCGGGGCGGCATGCCGGCGGTGTAGAACAGGCAGTCCAGCCCGCCGAACTCCAGTACCGTCTGCCGGAGCAGGGCGTCGAGGCTGGCGTCGTCCCTCACGTCCACCGCCGCCGAGATCAGGCGCCCGGGAAATTTCGCCGAAACCTCGGCGGCCACTCCCCGCGACGTCTCGCCGTTCAGGTCGGCCACGACGACGTGGGCACCCTCCTCCGCGAACCGGTGCGCGGCGGCACGCCCGATCCCGCTCCCACCGCCGATGATCACCACCACGTGGCGGGGCAGCAGCTTGCCGGCCCGCTCCCTGGCGACCTGCTCCTCCACCTTCCGTCGCTCGAGCGGCCAATGCTCGAACTCGAAGACGTCGGCCTCCGGGATGAACTCGAAGCGGTCCACCGCCTCCGCGTTGGCAATGACCTCGAGCACTGCGCGGTAACAGACGTTGGCCGTCACCGCGTTCCGCTTGTCGCTGAAGGCGGTGATCAGGCCGAGCCCGGGCGCCAGGACCACCTTGGCCCAGTCGTCGAGCGGGCGCTCCCCCGCACCGGCGTGTAGCCCGTGGTACTTCTCGTACTCGGCGCGCGCGGCCTGAAGCTGGCTACGAATGCTGGAAACAATCGGGTCGACCGATGAGTCTGTTGATCCGACGTAACCCGGAGCGATCTCTCGCTGCGCTCGAGATGACTCCCCATTGAGATCGAGCCAGACCGGCAGCCGCCCGGCGCGCAGCAGATGTTCCGGCGTGGCCATCCCCCGGCGTACCAGCTCCGGCGTCTCCTTCGCCGCGAGGGTGGCCAGCACGTCGTCGGCCTCGTCGTAGTGGAGGATGACCCGATCCGGCCTGCTCAACGCTCCACGAACGACGGGGAGAACCAGCTCCGCCAATTTTCGACGGTCGTCGGAGGGGCGGAGGGGCGGACGGGCGGAGGGGCGGTCGGATGGAAGCGCGTTTCGCTTTTTCGCTAAGTATTCATCCATCTGACCAGTAATCTTTAGCAAATGCGCGTAGCATTGCTCGGCGTCGTCTCCCCACACCACCAGCCCATGATGCGCGAGAACGAGACCGATCGCTCCGTCAGGTATCCCTCCCCCTCTCCGTCCCTCCGCCTCTCCGCCTCTCCGCCCCTCTACCCCTCCCACCATCCGCCCCACCGCCTGCGCCAGCGGAAACCCGGGCCGAACATACGGGACGTACACTATCCTGCCCTCGAACAGCTCGCCTACCAGCCGCTCCGAGACGTCGTCCCTGACGTTGGTCAGGCTCATGGTGGCGACGTCGTGGGTGTGGGCGATCACCCGATGCGGCAACAGAGAATGCAGCGGAGTCTCCACGCTGGGGGCCGGGCCCTCCGCGATCATGCAGCCCGCCATGAAGCGCATCATCTCAGCGTCGCTCATCGACTCGGCCTCTCGGAGCGCCGCCAGCCGGCCGAGCGAGAGCCGGGTGAACCCTTCGCCGGTGATGGTTCGGAGATCGGTGCCGCTCCCCTTCACCAGCAGGGTGTCGCCCACCTTGGTGGACGTGTTGCCTCCGCCCGGCTGGACCAGCCGAGTGTCCTGACCCATCAGGTGAGAGAGATGGACCAACTGGTCGAGCGGGTCGGCACCGGCAGTGCCGGCCGCCCAGCCACCGGGCCGAGCGCGGGTCTTGGTGTTTTTCATGGAGGGGAAGATGGGAGGTCGAAGGCTCCAGCGGGAGGCGGCAGATAACCAAAGGGGCGCCCCGAAAGGCGCCCCCATGGTTACTGTCGAGATCCGAGTCTTAGTTGTTCTTGTAGGCCGAGTAATTCCTGGCCTTGAGCGCCGCAGTGGTGTCTACACCCATCTGGGCCCCTAGAGTCTTGGCCTCCTTCAGGTGCTGCCGGATCATCGTCAGATCCTTCGCCGCCTGATTCCGCACCTGGGCCGAACGGGTGGCTTGGCCCTCCTTCTGGAAGTACTCCATGTAATCCTGGTTGTTCTGGATCTGCATGGTCAGGTAGGCCCGGTCAAACTCCGCGCTGGACAGCTTTTCCAGCCGCTTGACCTTGTCGTTGTGCCGCGGTCCGAACCCGGGCTTCAGCTTCATGTCGTTGCGCGAGGCCAGCGAGAGCCAGCGATTCTGCATGGCGGTGTGCTCGCCCTGCAGCCACTGAGCCAGCTGTCTGACATTGTTTTGCGGCGATTTATTCTGCGCCACCTGGGCCAGGCGGATCTCGAGCGTGGCGTCCGCCATGGCCTCGCGGACGAACTTGCTGTCCTTCTTGAACTCCTTGGCATCCTCACGGCTCACCGGCGTGGTCTCGCTTGCAGCCGGCGCGCTTGGCGCGCTCTGCGCGGGCACCGGATACTGGGTGGGCGTCCGCGGCTGAGTCTGGGTCGGAGGGGCCGGATACTGCGTCTGAGGCGCGGGATACTGAGTCGTCGGATTCTGGGTCGTCGGATTCTGGCCGGTGGCCACGGTAGTGTTCGCCCCAACCTGGTTGCCCACCTGCACTGCCAGGCTCAGGTGCTGCCGGAGAACCGGCAGACTGTTGGCCAGGAGTGTGCGAACCTGGGCCGAGCGTGCGGCGTTGGCCATGGCCTGGGAATAGCTCACGTTATCCTGGTGGTGCCGGACCATGCTGGACATGTACTGCTGGTCGAACTGACTCCCGGACAGCTTCTCGATCTGCTTCACCTCGGCCAGCTGAGTCTCCATCTTGCCGAGGCCGACCCTGTACGGCTGGCCGTTTTGTCCCACCAGGGAAGTCACCTGTTTGTGCATCGCAAGGTGGTCGGTGCGCATCCGCTCTGCGAATGACTTGACGCTGGAATTGGTACTCTTCTTCCGCGCTATTTCAGCGAGCCGCAGCTCCACGAGATTCCTCGTGTATACCTCACGAACGATGGCGGCGTCGGCCTCGACGCTGGTTCTTTCCTGCGCATACAGCGGCGACAGCGGTGCGCCTGCTAGAGTCATGACCAATCCACCGGCCGCAATGGCAGCGAGCGTTCGTATCGACATCAGGGCTCCTTTTCCGGGGCTCATACACTGGGATCGTGCCTGGCGCTCCACGGGACAGCTTGGCTCAGGTGGAGGATAGGGGGGTGGCCGGGCTGGGGCTGTGACCGCGGGCACGGAATGCGGGGTCGAGCGGGCGGAGGGCGGATGCTCTAGCCGGGTTGGCAACCGGCGGTTCTATTGGTGGTGCCCGATGATCCAGTGGTGCGTGTGACACCTCCGCTAACCAGAGGAAGCCCGTATGGCCGTGCAACCGCGCATCATCACGGTGCGGCGCCGCGAGCGCCTGTTCTACAGCGGAATGGCCGTCGCCATTCTCATCACGGTCTTCGCCGGGTTTTCCCGCAGTTACTTTCTCAAGGGGCACTTCGGCACTCCGGAGCTTTCCTTTCTGCTTCACCTGCACGGCCTGGTGTTTACCGCCTGGGTCCTGCTCTTCCTGGTTCAAACCACCCTCGTGGCCGCTCGCCGCACCGACATCCACCGCCGCCTCGGTGCCCTCGGCGGGGTGCTTGCCGTGCTGGTCCTGATCCTGGGCACCGCCACCGCGATCATCCGGGTCAAGGGGGGCTCGGCTCCGGTCCCGGGAGTTCCGCCACTCGTCTTCCTCGCCATTCCGCTGGTGGATATGCTGCTGTTCGCCGTCCTGGTGGGAGCCGCGTTCTACTATCGTCACCGGGCCGACGTGCATAAGCGGCTGATGACGCTGGCCACTGTTTCACTGCTGGCAGCACCCATCGCCCGGCTGCCGTTCGAGTTCATGAAGGCGGGGCCACCGGCGTTCTTCGGTGTGGCGGATCTGTTCATCGTGGCGATGCTGGTCTACGATCTGATCACCCGCAAGCGAATCCATTCCGCCACAATCTGGGGCAGTCTCCTGATCCTGGTGTCGCAGCCGTTGCGGCTGATGCTCGCCGGCACGCCTGCCTGGCTCGCGTTCGCCGGATGGCTCACGCGGTGACTTCACAGGTCCGGCTCGAGGCAGCGCTTCGCGACCGCTATGTCCTGGAGCGGGAGCTGGGCCGCGGTGGCATGGCCACGGTCTACCTGGCCCGCGACCTGCGCCACGACCGGCTGGTGGCGCTCAAGGTGCTCGACGCCGAGCTGGCCGCCACACTCGGCCCCGAGCGATTCGAGCGCGAGATCAAGATCGTCGCCGGCCTCCAGCATCCTCACATCTTGCCGGTCCTCGACTCCGGTGAGGTGGGCAGCGGGGAATCGGGTAGCCGCCAGCTTTGGTTCGCCATGCCCTATGTGGAGGGCGAGAGCCTTCGCCACCGGCTCCGGCGCGAGCAGCAGCTCCCCCTCGAGGACGCGCTTCGGATCACCATCGAAACGGCGCGCGCCCTGGATTACGCTCATCGCCACGGTGTGATCCATCGCGACATCAAGCCCGAGAACATCCTGCTGACCCGGGACGGAGATGCGCTGGTTGCAGACTTCGGGATCGGGCGTTCACTGGACAGCTCGGCGCCAGCCGACCGCCTCACCGAGACCGGTATCCTCGTCGGCACGCCCGCCTATATGAGCCCGGAGCAGGCGGCGGGCGAGCGCCAGCTGGATGGCCGCACCGACATCTACTCGCTGGGCGCCGTGCTGTACGAGCTGCTCGCGGGCGAGCCTCCCTACACCGGCCCGACCGCCCAGGCCATTATCGCCAAACGCTTCCAGGGCGAAGTCCCTTCGGTGCGCCGGGTCCGTCCCTCGGTTCCCGAGCCCGTCGAGCAGGTGCTCCTCAAGGCGCTCTCGCTGGTTCCCGCGGACCGCTTCGCTACGGCAGCCCAGCTCGGGCAGGCGCTGTCCGCAGCCGCGGCTGGCTCAACCGGCACGGCTGTCCCTGTCACCCGGTCAACACCGGCGTCATCTCCGGGACGGTCGTTCCGGATTCCGATGGCGGCGCTACGTGGATGGGGAGGACGGGCCGCCACCCTGGTCGGCGGTCTCCTCCTGGGGCTGGTGCTGCTGTTCGCCTGGCAGCGGAAGGAAGGTGGGGAGAGTGCATCAGGCCCGCGCCTCCTGGCGGTGTTGCCCTTCGAAAACCAGGGTGCGCCGGACGATGATTACTTCGCCGATGGCGTCACCGATGCGGTGCGCGGAAAACTGGCTGCCCTGCCTCAGCTCCGGGTGACCGCGCGCAGCAGCTCGAATCAGTACAAGAAGACCGCCAAGAGTCCGCAGGAGATCGGGCGGGAGCTGGGCGTACAGTACCTGCTGACCGGTACGGTTCGCTGGGACAAGCGCGGAAATGGCGGGAGCCGGGTGCAGGTGAACCCAGAGCTGGTGCAGGTGGCCACGGCGTCGACCCAGTGGCAGCGGCCGTTCGACGCGACGCTGTCGGATGTGTTTCAGGTTCAGACCGATATCGCAAGCCGGGTGGTCCAGGCGCTCGATGTGGCCCTGGGCGAAGGCGAGCGACAGGCCATTGCCGCGCCACCCACTCGAAGCCTGGCGGCATACGACGCTTATCTGAAGGGTGAGGAGGTTTCGGCGGCGGTCTCGTTGTTCGTGCCGGGCAAGACTCGCGAGGCCGTGACTCACTATCAGCGCGCAGTGACACTCGACTCCACCTTTGCCCTTGCGTGGGCACAGCTCTCCCGAACCCACTCATTGCTCTACTACAACGGTGCACCGGATCCAAACGAGGCAGAGGCGGCCCGATCCGCAGCAGAGCGGGCACTCGCCGCCGCGCCCGGCCGGCCGGAGCCACATCTGGCGATGGGGGACTATTACCTGACCATCCGGCGTGAGTTCGGCCGCGCACTGGAGCAGTATGCGTTCGGGCAGCGCCTTTCACCCGACAACGCCGAGCTTCTCACCGCTACCGCCTGGGCCCAACAGAGTCTCGGACAATGGGACGCGTCGCTGGCGAATATTACGCGGGCGCAGATCATCGACCCCCGCTCGACCTCCACCGCCTGGCGCAAGGCACAAGCCCTCACGTACGTCCGGCGCTATCCCGAAGCACTTGGAGCCGTCGACCAGGCCCTGGCCCTCTTCCCCGGCTCCCTCACCCTGTTTCAGCAGAAGGTCATGGTGTACCTGGCCCGGGGTGATCTACCCGGTGCCCGGGCAGTGCTGCGAGCTCCGCCTGAAGGGGTGACGCCCGCGGCGCTCGCAGCCTTTATGGGAACGTACTGGGATCTGTACTGGGCGCTGGATGAGCCGATGCAACAGCTGCTCCTCCAATTGAGGCCGGCGGCCTTCGAGCACAACCGCGCCGCCTGGGGGCTGGCACTGGCACAGACCTACGCGCTGAAAGGAAATAGAGCCAGGAGCCGGGCCTACGCCGACTCGGCCCGCCAGGCGATCGTGGCCCAGTTGGAGGCCACGCCCAACGATGCGCAACTTCACGTGCTGCTTGGGCTCGCACTGGCGTACATGGGACGGGCCAACGACGCGATCAGAGAGGCGAAGCGGGGTGCGGCTCTCGTGCCCCTGGACAAAGACGGCTACACTGGGACGTATTTTCAGCACCTGCTCGCCCGGGTCTATCTGCTCGGAGGAGAGCAGGACAAGGCGCTCGACGCGCTCGAGCCGCTACTCCGGGTGCCCTACTTCCTGTCGCCGGGTTGGCTCAGGGTGGACCCCACCTTCGCCCCGCTGCGCGATAATCCACGGTTCCAGCGGCTGGCCGCGACCCAGCCTCAGTAGGGAGTTACCTGTCCCTTCCTCAGGAGGCCGAGCCGGATCACAGGGTGAGCGCCGGCTCGGGCGCCATCCGTGTCTCCCACCACCTCCTCGCATCCTCCCGGGTCCACACCAACTCCGCCGCGCACTCGCCGAGCCGATCGCACAAGTCCCGCGCCGTGGCGGGTCGATCGCCCGGCTTCTTGGCCAGGCAGGCAAGGACCAGCCGGTCGAGCTGATCCACCGCCTCGCCCAATGCGCTCTCGGGCGAGAGGTACGCCGGCGTGCCGGTGACGGTGTGCGGCGCGGTGAGGCCGGCCTCCGGAACGTCGCCACCC
>Ga0180121_10001020_pt1 | contig 11830 bp, 11 predicted proteins | sample AntDrymUQ5402106_2_FD_129676 | JGI IMG/M metagenome (GOLD analysis project Ga0180121, IMG submission 129676) | Polar desert sand microbial communities from Dry Valleys, Antarctica - metaG UQ540 (21.06) (version 2) (version 2) | ecosystem: Environmental > Terrestrial > Soil > Desert | place...
CGGGGATGACCACCGCGCCTCCCGCGGCACCGCCGAACTGGTGCCGGTTGAGCGGCGGCTTGGGATCGACCTGCAGCCCTCCGTCCGGCCGCGCGACTTTCCGCACGAAGAAGTTCCGCGCATCGAACGCATCGTCGCGCATGTATTCGAACACCGTGCCGTGGAGCGTGTTGCTGCCCGACTTGGTGGCGACCGACACGACGCCGGCCCCCCGGCCGAACTCCGCGGAAAACACCCCCGTGAGCACCTTGAACTCGCGCACCTGCTCGACCGACGGGGCGATGATGACGGTGTTGAAGGAGTATTCGTTGTTGTCGATGCCGTCGATCAGCCAGGCGTTGGCGTTGGCCTGGTGGCCGAGCGCGTTGAAGTTCGACGCGCCGCGCGGATTGAAAGTGCTCGCGCCCGAGAGGTTCTCTCCCGCCTGCCCGGGGGTGATCCCCGGCGTGAGGTAGACCAGCGCGGCGAAGTTCCGGCCGTTCAGCGGCAGTTCCTTGATCGCGCGCTCTTCGATGACGGTGCCCACTTCCGACGAATCCATGCGCAGGAGCGGAGCAGAGGCGACCACGGTCGTGGTCTCCTCGATGCCGCCGACTTCGAGATTCACGTCCACGCGGGCACGCTGGTTGACCTGGAGGATGACTCCGGCCCGCACCCACTTCTTGAACCCCGACACGCCGACCTCGACCGTGTAGGTGCCCGGCGAGAGGAATGGCGCCGTGTAGGTGCCGCTCTCATCCGTGACGAGCGTATCGGTCGTGCCGCGGCTTTCCTCGCGGATCGTGACGGTAGCGCCAGGAACGATCCCGTTCGGGTCGCTCACCGTTCCGGCAATCGACCCCGTGGTGACCTGCGCGGCGGCCGGCCCCGCGAGCAGCGCCAGCGCGGCACTCAGGAAAGGTACGAGGATCCGTCGGCTCCGCATGAATGTTCTTCTCCCCACGCAGCGCTTCCGCCGCTCTTTGATGGTTGTCCACGGCATGCGAACAGCCGAGCGGAGCCTCTCACCGCCCTTCGCGAAAGTCAAGGGCATCGTCCCCCATTTTTCTTGCCTCCCGCCGCGGGGGCCGCTATCCTCTCGCCGCATGAGCGATTCTTCGTTTTCCCGGAGACGACTGCTGCAGGCGGCGGGGACCGCCGCGATCGCCGGCGTGGCATCACCGGGCGTGGCCCTCGGCGCCGCGCCGAAGTTCTCGCGCATGCCGCCCGAGGGGAAGGACACGCCGAAGATCTGCCTTGGAGGCGGAGCCGCGACGGACGCCGCCGGCATGCGCCGGCTGAAGCAGATTGGCGTCCACAGCGTGCTCACGGGCGGCCCGAGGATCCCGTGGGACGAATCCGACATTCGAGCCCGCCTCGAGCGTTTCAAGGCCGGCGGCCTGACGCTCTGCAACATGATGATCTCAGGCTTCGACGACGTGATCTGGGGCCGGGAGAAGGCGGACGAACAGACAGAGAATGTGATCAAGTCGATTCAGGCGGCCGGGCGGGCCGGTCTGGCGGTCATCGAATACAACTTCTACGCGCACCGCCTGACCGAAGGCTACAAAGAGGAGGTCGGCCGGGCCGGGGCCGGCTACACCGCCTACGACTACGAGTTGTCGCGGAACCTCCCGCCGCGCGACGGAGTGGGCACCCACACCCGCGCGGATCAACTCACGCGGGCCGAGCGGTTCCTGAAGGCGATCGTGCCGCACGCCGAGAAGGCGAACGTGCGCCTCGCGCTGCACCCCAACGATCCCCCCGTGCCGCTCAGCCGGGGGTCAGAGCAGATCATGGCCACCTTCGCCGACTGGAAGAAGTACCTGGATCTCGTCAAGAGCCCCCACAACGGCATGACGTTCGACTGCGGTGTCACTCGAGAGATGGGAGAAGACCCGGTCGAGGTCTGCCGGTATCTGGGGAAGCGGGACTGCATCAACCACGTCCACTTCCGCAACGTCGTCGTGCGTAAGCCTTACGTCGACTACACCGAAGTGTTTCTGGATGATGGGGAAGTGGACATGTTCGGCGTGATGACAGAGCTGGTCCGGCAGCGGTACCCGCGGGGGCTCTATCCAGAACACCCGAGGGCGATCGATCCGGATCGCGACGCAGGGCCGATTCGGAGCCAGTATCCGGGCGGCGGCGGATTTGCCGGCGAGATTTACAACGTGGCCTACACCCGCGCCATGCTGCAGGCGGCGCTCACCCGCTGAGAGGCGGCTGCATTCACCGTGACGAAGGCTGGCGCCTGTCAGCCACGGGTGACCCGGGCGGAAACAAGGAAGGAACGGAGATGAGACATCGCGCGCTTGCCATAGTCGGCCTCTGCCTCGGCGCATGCGTCCTGCCCGCCGCAGCCCACGCCCAGCTGTTCACGCTGACAAAGGAACAGCTGATCGAGTACACAGCGCAGAACCCGTTCGATCGGTTCAGCGACGGGCGCCCGAAAGTCCCCGATGCGCTGATTGAGCGCGCCCGCGGTCTGTCCGCCGAGGAAGTGTTCGCGGTGCTGCCCGGCCAGGGGTTCAGGAATCAGTATGCGGGTGGATTCCGGGTGCTGCACCCCGGGAAGACACTCGTCGGGCGAGCCTTCACCGTGCAGTTCATGCCGTCCCGACCGGACCTCGACGGAGTGGTCACGGCCAGGGCAAAGGCCGCCGGCTTACCCCGCCTCAACAACCAGGTGGCGATCGACATGCTGCAGCCGGGGGACGTCCTCGTGGTCGATCTGTTCGGCCAGGTGGAGGGGGGCACGATCGTCGGCGACAACCTGTTCTACTACATCATGAAGACGACGAAGAACGGGGGCCTCGTCGTGGACGGCGCCATTCGCGACCTGCACGGCATTTCCCGGATGGACATGCCGGCCTATTTCAGGGATGCCCATCCCACGGCGATCAGCAACGTCGTCATCAGCGGCATCAACGTTCCCGTCCGGATCGGGAACGCCACGGTCATGCCGGGCGATCTGGTGTTCGGGGACGCCGAGGGCGTCTACTTCATTCCGCCGGCGCTCGTGGAGCGAGTGGTCGACAACGCCGACGTGATCCACATCCACGACGAGTGGACGCGAAAGAAGTTCGACGAGGGCAAGTACAAGTCGAGTGAAATCTACGGCACTCCCCGCGACCCGGAGCTGAAGAAGGAGTACGACGCCTACTTGAAGAAGCGGCTGGACGAGGTCCGGCAGAAGCACCCGAAATGAATGGAGCGGAGAGGCAGTCATGAAGCGCGCAGTTTATTTATCGGCCGTGGCGGCCATCGTCAGCTCGGTGTGGCTCATGGCTCAGCCCGCGGCAGACCCTGGCGTGGAGGGATTTCGGCTCGTCGAAGTCGCGTCCGTCTCGGATGCCATCGAACAGCTGTACGGCCAGCGCGCGTACATGTCGCACGACATGCGTCCGCTCTCTCCCACGAAATTCGCGGGACCCGCGGTAACGGTCCTCCTGAAGAAGGAGGAGCACAAGGATGGTCCGGCCGCCTCGCAGGGGATGCTCGACGCCATCGACTCGTCGCCGGCGGGCTCGGTTTACGTGATGGTGCTCGAAGGGGAGGGTGCGGCCGACTACGCGGGAATCGGCGGGCTGATGGCGACCGCCATGAAGTATCGCGGCTTCGCCGGGGCGATCATCGACGCTTCTGTGCGCGATACACCGCAGATTCGCCGGCTGCAGTTCCCGGTGTTCAGCCGCGGCGTGGCCCCCTCGACGACGATCAATCATTTCCGGGTGACGGGTGTGAACGTCCCGGTGATGTGCGCCGGCGTCCGGGTCAATCCTGGGGACATCATTACGGCGGACGAGGACGGCGTTGCCGTCGTGCCTCGCGACAAGGCGGCCGACGTGCTCAAGAAGTCGCAGGAGCTCGACGAGACGGAGCATCGCATGTATCCGTTCATCGAGAAGTACCGCTCGATCCGCGAGGCGGTCAAACAGTTCGGCCGGATTTGATCGCGGGGCGGGGGAGCGGCTCGAGCCGCAGGACCTCCGCTACCGCGGCGCAAGTCCTGGCGCCTGGCCCCGCTCGGCAGGCCGGTGATACGACCTGACACCCAATGCCATCACCGCGCTCACCACCATGAGCGCAATCGCCACGCCGCACGCCAGACCCATCACCTGCTTCATCGTCCGGCTCCGAACGCGATCCGTCGAGCGGTAGTTCACGTAGCCGAACCGCAGCAGGAGCGCGAGCAGCCCGCCGACGAACAGGAGACTCAACTGAGGAATAAGGACGAGACTCAGCTGAGGAATAAAGACGGGCAGCTCGATCTCCCGCCGCGGAATCATCGAGGCAGGCACGTATGAGACCAGCGCGAAAGCCGCCTTGGTCAGCGGCCGTTCCAGCATGCCGACGAACACCGCTGTCCCGAGGACTGCGGGAATCGACATCAGGAGCGCCCGGAGGCCGCTGCTGCAGAGGGAGGACACGTACAGGCCGGTGACGGTCAAGACGACGGCAGGAAGGGCGAGCATATATCGGCCGATCGGTTCGTGCCTGAGGCCGGCCGGGAGCAGCTGCATCCCGCCGGCCACGAGCGCAGGCACTCCGAGTCCAAGCACGAGCGCGAGTCCGAGCGCGACGCCAACTTTCAGGCTCCACTGTTTCCAGGTGGCCATCGGCAGCAGGAGCTGCCACTGGAGTGTGCCGATCTGCCGCTCCTCCGCGAAGGCGAGACATCCGATCAACAGTGCAATCAGGCCGCAGTAGAAAACCGTGAGGACGTTGAAAATGTCCGTGACGGGTGGGAACAGATGTCTGACCGAGCTCACCCCCACCCACGCCAGCAGATACAGCGCCCCGAGGACCAGGGGCATCTGCTGGAGCCGGAGTTCCTTGGCGACGAGCAGCCAGACGGGATGCCGCGTCGCGCGCGGCGCCACCGCCGCGGCTGGAATCGGGCGCCGGAGCCACTCTGGCAGGCGCACGTCCTCCCCGCGATCGTCGACCGCTTCCAGGTGCCGGAACAGCCGCCAGCTCGAGACGCCCCCGATCCCGCAGGCAGCAAGCATGCCGATCCACAGGACGATCAGCCTGAAGTCCGCCGCGGCAGACCGGCTTCCGTAGACGAGCACTCCCGCGGCCTCGCCGAGGACCAGCAGGAGGCCCGGAACGGCGATGCTGAACACCGTCCCGGCAACCGGACCGCGGCAGAGCATTGTCAGCCACGGCGCGACGAACAACCCGCAGAGCACCGGCAGGACCAATATCGCAGCCCTCTCAGGGGCGCGTCCGCCCGCATCATGCAGTCGCGCCGTGTCCCCCATCATCACGGCGGCGGCAGCATAGAGCGTCAGCAACAGGGCCGCGAGCACACCGAGCTTCTCGAGAAACAGGCGTTCCCGTCGTACGGGCAGTGAGAGCAGCAGCCCCATAGTGCGATGGCTGTACTCGTGCCCGACCGATAGTGCCCCCAGGGCGACCGCGCCCACGAAGTACGCCGGCACGGCGAGTCCCAGGGAGGGGCCGCCGCCGAAAGCGGCCGCGGCGACAAGCGTCGCGAAACACGCCAGCCAGGGCGTCGCAAGCGCCCGGAACTCCTTCCGCACCGAACAGGGCAGCAGGCGTGCGCGGGTCACGCCACAACCTCGCGCGGCGAGAGCGTGGCGACGAAAATCTCCTCGAGGCTGAGCGCTTCGCTGGTGAGTGTCAGCGGCGACCGCGCCTTCAGCCGGTCCATCACGTCCCGCGAGTTGCCGTTGACCAGGATCTCGAGCTCTCTGCCCTGCTGTCGCAGCACGTGCGCTCCGGCGAGATCGATCGCTCCGGGTTCCTGTGCGAATCGTGCATGGATCTTCTGGTAGCGTTCGCGCGCGGCGTCCGCCTCCATCGTGAGCACGTCGCGCCCGCCCTCGATGATCGTGAACTGATCGATCAGTCCCTCGAATTCCGAGATGAGGTGTGTCGAGACGAAGACGGTGCGGCGCTCCGGGTCAGCGTCCTGGTAGGCGCCAATCACTGTCTGGATGAACTCGCGCCGGACGATGGGATCGAGTCCGGAGGTCGGCTCGTCGAGCACCAGCAGTTCGGGTTCCGGACAGATCGCGGTGATGAGCGCCAGCTGCGTGCGCTGCCCTTTCGACAGGTGACTGGTCTTCTGCCGCACGTCGAGCCGGAACTGATCGAGCAGCGCCCGCTCGGTCTGTGCATTCCAGCGCGCGCGGAAACCGGCGAAGTAGTCCAGCGTGTCGCGCACGCTCATCCATGGATAGAACGCGACGGCATCGGGCACATAGGCGATCCTCGATTTGACCGCCACCTCGTGCCGCGCCGGATCGAGGCCGAACATCCGCACGGCGCCGGCCGTCGGCCGGAGCAGGTTCAGGAGGCACTTGATGGTCGTCGTCTTGCCGGCGCCATTACGTCCGAAGAACCCGTAGCAGCGCCCGGGCTGGACCTGGAGGTTCAACCCGGCGACCGCGTCGGTGCGTCCGTAACGGCGGACCAACTGCTCGATGTCGATGATCGGGGATTCGGAATGCATGGGAACCTCATTTACCTCGTGGTGCGATCGCGCTGGTGCTGGAACGCGTCGAATCGATGCTCGGCGACGCGAAGGAACTCGGCCCTGCCGACCTGGAGGTGGTGGGCCTGCACCACCGCGTCGTCCATTCGCTCGGTGAGCAGCTCGACTCGGACGGCTTTGTTGTAGGGGGAGTTATTGGCGCTGACGAAGCACCCCTTGCCGGCGAACGTCTGGATCACGCCCTGGTTCTCGAGCTCCGCGTAGGCCTTGGCCACGGTGTTGCGATTGACGCGCAGCTCCTCGGCCAGCGGGCGGATCGAGGGCAGGGGTTCGCCGGCGGCAAGGGCGCCGGAGGCGGCCGCGGCTTTCACCTGGTCGACCAGCTGCAGGTAGACGGGTTTGCCGGATCGGAAGCTGAGTTGAAAGCGCATGGCTGATTTCCTACTGTCATATGACAGTAGGACAGTCACGCGCGAAAGTCAAGTGCCGGGTCTGGCGGGGCGGAGACGGTCACTGGATGAAGATGAGATCCTGCCCGCTGGTCTTCACCAGGCCGTCGATCACGACCTTCATCTTGTCGCGGCGGGCCAGGAGCGCCCGCCGGGCCCTCCCGTCGATCCACTTGCCGAGCGCGGCCGCGAGCGCCGGCTCGTCGAGCGACAGCATCCGGCTCCAGACCTCGCGGTCCACGCGCGTCATCCGGACTGGCAGATCCTTGCTCTCGATGAAGGCACGGGAGTGATCGATCAGGAATACATTCCAGTCGTCGTCCACGAGCAGGTTGCCGAGATTGCGGTCCTTGTTGCAGATCAGGTTGTCGAACATCTTCATGACGACGGCCTGGCGGTTCCATTTCTCGGGCTTGGGACGTGCCTGGACGGATTTCCAGGAATTGACGGGCGCGACCCAGAGAATCGCGGCGGCGATCTCGTGCTTCCATCGCTTCTCGACGGCGACCGGCACCATTCCCATCCCGAGCAGCTTGTCGAGCTCGTACGCGGCGATCTCGGACTTGTAACTTTCCCAGTACCCTTTCGGCCGGCCCGGGGGCAGCACCTTCCACGCGACGCTTTCGAGGAGCCCTCCGGGCTTGAAGAACGCGCGTCGCGGCTTCGTGACGCCAATCGGGATTTCCTCGAAGCGATCCAGGGGAGCCGTGGCGATGAAGGCCTCGAACTCGCCGTTGCGCCCTTCCCAGATCTTCGCCGAAGCCGCGGGGGGTGCGGCCGTCTGCGCGCGAAGCAGGCCCGGCTCCGGGGCCCGAACATTGAAGAGTGACGGCCCTCCGCACGCGAGCAGCAGTGCAACGAGAACGGTCCGCATGGAATGACTCTCCCGGATGTCCGCCGCGCACTTTACCACGACGCAGTCAGTCAGGCAGCAGGCTGCGCGGCGCCCTACACGTTTCGGGCGGATCGGCCGGCGGCCTCAGGGGTGGGCGGGGTTACGTCAGTTCACGTGCTGCGGCTCCGCTGCGCTGGCACGCTCCGGAACCGGAGCGCTCGTGCGGCGAAGCGCCCGGGGGAGAAACTGATCCAGCTCCTGGTCCGAGTAGCCGCCGAGATCCGGACCCGTCAGCGCTTTCTGCGCGATCTCGTACGTGTGGCGATCCGCAGGAGGGCTCTGTTCGTAAAGGGCCGCGAACTCCTGAAGGAGCGCGTCGCGCCGGCCGATGATGGCGGGCACATCCAGGACTTCATCCTGGATCTCTGAGAGAAGCGCTCGGTACTTCTCGCAGAGGCCCCACAGCCGCGCTGCACAGGCCCGGTGGCCGTACACACGCGCCCCCGGGTCGAACGCGAGCTGCACGGCCGACACGCTGAAGGCCAGCGCTGTGGTCCCCGCAGCGGCCATCTGGAACGCCGCTCCGTACCGGATCGCGAGCAGGCTTGCGGCGGCGGCGACACCGACCAGCGCCAACGCGACGATCTTTCCATACCAACCCCACTGCGCCAGCCGCACGGCCGCGCCCGTGTGTCCCTGGTACGCACCGACGACCGTGCCGAAGCTCAGACGGATGTGATCGACCAGGCTGAGTTGAAACATCGATCATTTCTCCAGAGGGGGGAACAAGCTCTGGCCGTGCAAGGATTGCGCCCGAAGAGGCCCCCGTCTGGTCGCACTCCATCGCGTACTGGGGCGTCCGGATGCCGACATGCAGGGAAGTTTTGGGATGGCCTGATGCAAGCCTGACGGCCTCGGACGGGCAACGCCGGTGGTCACCGCCAGCGAAACAGCCGCAGTGCCAGCGCGAAGGGGACGACGGTCCAGCACGCGAGGACCAACAACTCCCGGTGCACTGCCGCTAGCGTCGCGCCCTCGAGGACCACGGCGCGCAACGCGTCAACCAGCGCGGTGAGCGGCAGCGCCTGGATGGCGGGCTGCACGGATGCAGGAAAATTCGCTGACGAGAAGAACACGCCGCTCAGCAGCCACATCGGCAGCATCGCCATGTTCATCAGGCCGGAGACGGCTTCGAACGTGCGCGCCCGCGTCGCCAGCAGGAGGCCGAAGGCTCCGAATGCCACCGACCCCACGAGCGTGACGGCCGCGATGGCGGCGATGCTTCCCTCGATCGGCATGCCGAGCGCCAGGGCGCCAAACCCCAGCGGCACGGCGACCTCCGGCGCGAGAAACAGCAGCCGCGCGAGCAGCTGCGCGAGCAGGTATTCGTACTTCCGCATCGGACTCGCCACCATGCGTTTCAACAGCTTGCGCGTGCGGGCCTGCACGAGGGAGAACGCCACGCCCCACATGCCATTACTCATGATGCCCATCGCGACGAGGCCCGGAATCAGCCAGTCGACGTACCGGGATCCCGGCACGTCGATGGGCTGTTCGTGCGCTGTCCAGGGATCCACCCGACCCGCCGCGCGCTTCAACGCATCGTCGACCGCGAGGCGCGCCGTGTGGCTCTCTGCCCTGGCGGCATCGAACTGATAGATCGGCGGGTTGCCGGGGACCACGATCACGTGGACCTCTCCTTCGCGGAGCGCCCGTTGCTCTCCCCCGGGCGGAACGTCGCGGACTGCGAGCCCAGGGGCGCCGGCCAGGGCGGCACGGAGCGCTGACGTATCCCCGGCCCCCGAGATGCCCACCGGGACGGCCTGCCCCCCGCGCGACGGAAACGCGAGCGCCATCACGACCGCCATCACGATTGGGAACACGAACGTCCAGAACAGCGCCTCGGGCTCGCGCACGAATTCGCGGAGCCGCGCGAGCGTCAGCTCGACGATCGGATGCCATGCACCGCCGCGGTCCACGCTGCTCATCATTCGTCGCGGAGATGGCGTCCGGTCAGCGACATGAAGACATCCTCCAGCGTCCCCTGCTGGACCACCATCCTGGGAATCGCGAGGGCCGCGATGAGCTCCCCGGGCGATCCAAGCGCGATCAGCTTGCCGTGATCCACGACGCCCACGCGATCGCAGAGCGTCTGCGCTTCATCCATGTAGTGCGTCGTGAGCAGGATCGTGCCGCCGTCGCCCCGAAAGCGCTCGAGCACATCCCACAGCTGCCGTCGCGATTGGGGGTCGAGTCCCGTGCTCGGTTCATCGAGGAAGAGGAGATCCGGACTGCCGGCCAGAGCACAGGCGACGGAAAGGCGCTGCTTCTGACCACCGGACAGGGCGCCGACGCGGCTGCCGCGCTTGCCCTCGAGCGCGACGATCTCGAGCAACTCCCCGATCGGGCGGCCGCGGCGGTAGAAGGATCGGAAGAGGCGAAGCATCTCCTCTACGGTCAGCTTTTCGCTGAGCTGCGTTTCCTGCAGGTGGATTCCCAGCCGTCCGCGCAACTCGCGCTCGTCGCTTTTCCATGTGAGCCCGAAAATTTCGACATGCCCCGCGTCCGGCACCAGCAAGCCTTCCAGAATCTCGATGGTGGTCGTCTTGCCGGCTCCGTTCGGCCCCAGCAGTCCAAAGCACTCGCCGCGCGCCACGTGGAGCGACAGTCCGTCCACCGCGACGACGTTGCCATAACGTCTGACCAGGCCCTCGCATCGGACGGCAAGTTCACACACGCGTCTTAGCGTACAGGGTGCGGGCCAGCGCGCAAAGCCAGGCCCGGATGACGGAAGGCGTTGACCCGCCGTCCGCGCCGCGTCGGGCTGGTGGCACCCTGTCGTGGCCGAGTCGCACCGGCTGGCGATACCAATGAGGTGACCCGTGCGGTCTTATCCGCGCAGCCGCTTCAGACCTCAGCTGGTGTGTTAACATCCGCGTCTGTGCAGCCCCGCGCCTGCCGCTCCCACGCCATCATCGCAGTCGCACTCGCCGTTGTCGTCTCCTCGTGCGGAGGGGGCACCACGCCAACCACGCCGACCACGCCGACCGCTCCGACCGCACCTGCGGCACCGGCCGCGGTCACCGGCTGGTCCCTGGCGGGCCAGGTCGTGGCGACAGGATCACGGCAGGCCGTCGGCGGCGCGTCGCTGACTCCCGGGTGGTCCCTGTCGGCTGTGACTGCCGATACGCTCGGGAATTATCAGCTCGGCGATGCTGTAGATCCGCCATCACGGCCTTACCCGCTAACCATCTCGGCGCCGGGCTTCTTGTCGCACGATGTCTGGATTACGTGGCAACGGGGTCCGCGGGCGGACGTGACGCTCGACATCATCCGGGACTCCGCACCGTTCTCAGCCGACTTCTATGGACAACTTGTGCGTGGGAAATACGACCAGCCCGGCGCACCGTGGCCGGTGCTCCGCTGGAACACCGCACCGAGTTTCTACGTGAAAACGGTGGATCAGAACGGCCGACCGATCGAACCGGAAGTACTGGTGAACGTGCTGGACGCGCTGCGCCGGTCGGTGCCTGCCTGGAGCGGCGGTCGCATGGCCGCCGCGGCCATCGAAACAGGCCCGGAGGTGCGTTCTCAGGCGAGGGACTGGATCAACGTGGACATCAAGCGCGACCCCGAGGAGGATCGTACCTGCGGTACGGCATTTGTCGGAGCCAATCCCGGTGTGATCACCCTCAACAACGACGTCTGCTCATGCGGGAGCAACAAGATCCCCGGGGCGGTCACGCTGCACGAGGTGGGGCACGCGATGGGGTTCTTCCACGTCAACGACCGGAGGAGCGTGATGTATCCGTTCGTACCGGGCGATTGCCCGGCTGGTGCGCTGTCGGCAGCGGAGTCGCATCATGCGGGGATCGCGTACTCCCGGCCACGAGGAAACACGGAACCGGACAAGGACCCTGCGTTCGGCTCAGCGGCTGCGACGGTCTCGCCGCGTTTGCGCGTGCATTGAGCGCCCGCCTCCCGCCCGTACGCCGAGCTCCGCCGGAGCCGGTCAGCGGCGCGTCTCGTTCCAGTAGATCTTGACGTTGTGGGTGGCGCGGCCCGAGGCGATGATCTCTGGACGCTTGTCGCCGTTGA
>Ga0180121_10001021_pt1 | contig 11821 bp, 10 predicted proteins | sample AntDrymUQ5402106_2_FD_129676 | JGI IMG/M metagenome (GOLD analysis project Ga0180121, IMG submission 129676) | Polar desert sand microbial communities from Dry Valleys, Antarctica - metaG UQ540 (21.06) (version 2) (version 2) | ecosystem: Environmental > Terrestrial > Soil > Desert | place...
GATGAAGATCACCGAGGCGGGCTTGCGCGTTACGGGGTGCACCGGCTCTCGCAGCTCCACCACGCGCAGTCCACCCTCCGCAAAAAGCCTGATCCAGCTTCCCATTGTCCGGAAATACCACGGTGCGGGATCGGAAAATTCCGTGCTGAAGCCGGTCCACGATCCCTCCCGCCACCCGTCCTCATAGGGGAGATCGCCACTGGCGACGACGGGGTGCAGCGTCTGCACGATGAAAGCGCCTCTGTCTTCGAGGAGGGTGCAGGCGCGGCCGAAGACTCCCTCGACCGATTCCTTGCCGATGAGGGAGAAGTTCGCGACGGCGACATCGGCCGTGATGTCGAGCTCTCCGCGCGCGATCGCTTCGTAGGAAACGACCCGAAAATCACCGCCGCCCGCCACACGAGCCTGTTCGATGAGGGAGGGCACGACGTCAACTCCTGTTCCGCGCACCCCTTTCCCGGACAGGTCGCGCACGAGCCAGCCCTCCCCGCAGCCGATGTCGAGGACAGTCCCGGGATTCCGGCTGAGCACGGCGTCGAGAATTGCCGCGTTCGTCACGAGCGCGCGACTCTGGATCTGTTTCTCGCGTACCGCTGACGTCCACGGCGATGCGTTCCGGTGCCAGGAGTCGACGATGCGCGCGTCGCTAAGCGGAGAGTCAGGAGTCATTATATATAGTAGCGATAACGCCCGACCTCACGAGGCCTGATGGGTACCGCGTCCGCACCTTACGAAGGCACAACGTCGACCGTTGCTCCGCTCGCGCCGCGGCGCGAGAGGCTCATCTCGCTCGATGTCTTTCGGGGGCTGACCATCGCCGGAATGCTGCTCGTCAACGATCCCGGCAGCTGGAGCGCGATCTTTCCCCCGCTCGAGCACGCCAAGTGGCACGGATGGACGCCGACGGATCTCATCTTTCCGTTCTTTCTCTTCATCGTCGGCATTACTACGTACCTCTCCCTTTCGGGACGACGCGCACGGGGCGATGACGACCGCGCCGTAATCCGCCAGGTCCTGAAACGCGGCGCACTGATCTACCTGTTCGGGTTTCTGATGGCGCTCTTTCCGTTCTACCAGTGGGGCGAGATCAAGTCGATGCCCGATGCAAACCTTCTCGACCGCATCGTCTATCGGCTGCAGCACGTCAGGCTGCTCGGCGTGTTACCGAGGATAGCGCTGGCGTACGTGTTCGCGGCGCTGCTTTCGCTGCGCACGACGCTCAAGCAGCAGGTGATCATTATCGCGGCGCTTCTCCTCGGCTACTGGTTCGCGATGACGCTGCTGCCTGTGCCGGGGGAGAACACGATTGGCGGGCTGCTGCTCGACGACAAGAGCCGCAACCTTGCCGCCTGGCTCGACCGAAAAATTCTCGGCATGAACCACATCTGGGGCGGCAGCGTAACCTATGACCCCGAAGGTCCGTTCTCGACGATACCCGCGATCGGAACCGCGATGCTCGGCATTCTCGCCGGACGGTGGATCGCGCAGCGCGACCGGCCGCTGGTCGAGCGGATGGCCGGACTGTTCGCGGCGGGCTCGCTGGCGATGGTGGTTGGATTGATGTGGAACTGGGCATTCCCGATCAACAAGAATCTGTGGACTAGCTCGTACGTGCTGTTCACGGCGGGCATGGCGTGCGTCGCGCTCGCCACGTGCATGTGGATTATCGAGCACTACAACATCCGTGGCTGGATCAAGCCATTCGTGATCTTCGGTGTCAACCCGATCGTCGCGTTCGTCGGATCGGGGGTCATGGCGCGCATCATCTACACGCTGTGGAAGGTTCCGTACGAGGGGAAACAGCAGTCGATTCAGGCGGTGATATACAAGACGGCGTTCCTGCCCTGGCTGCCACCGAGAGTTGCATCGCTCGCCTTCGCGTTGACCTTCGTGCTCTTCTGGCTGGGGATTCTGACGATCCTCTACCGGAAGAACATCGTGCTGAAGGTGTAGCGACTAACCGCGCTTGGCGCGCACGGATCGCCGGCCGCGCACCTTGGGCTCCTCCTCTGGCCCGACCATGACCCGCAACGTGCTCGTCGGCACGGTTTCGCGGTCGACCGGGGCGCCTTCGCGACGCACGACGTAAGCTTCCATGGCGAAATACTCAGGCAGTCCGAGACGATCGACGCGCTGCGCGGTGCTCCGGTTGCGCTCCTCTACGCGCTGCCAGAACTCACGGTCATCCTGACCGGGGAAGGGAGCGCGGTCCTTCTGGCTCTGGTGCTTGAAGATTGCCTGAATCTTCGCTCGCAGCTCTTCCTCCGAGAGCGGCACCAGCACGTCGGCCTCGGCGATCGTCCACTCCTGCCATGCTCCGCGGTAATACCACATTTCCGGCGCGGGGCCCGTGTAATCGACGAGCGCGGCCAGTATGGCTTCGAGGCACATGCGGTGCGTGCCGTGCGGATCGGACAAGTCTCCGGCGACGAAGACGAGCTCGGGCTTGTGCTCTTCGAGGAGATCGTGGACAATGCGCACGTCCTCCGGGCCGATCGGATCCTTGCGCACCTTGCCCGTCTGGTAGAACGGCAGGTTGAGAAAGCGGGCCTGGGATTTCGACATGCCAAACGTCTCGATGCCGGAAACCGCTTCCGCTTCGCGGATGGCGCGCTTTATCACCTGGACGGGGAAAGCGTCGATCTCGCCCGTCTTCTTATGGCGCAGAAAATCCTCGACTTCGTCGATGAGCGAGACGTAGGATGAATCGGTGATGTCGAAGTCCGAGCCGTAGCGGCGCAGGAAGTCGGCGTACCGCCGCACCTCGTGATCGAAGACGGCGATGTTGCCGGAAGTCTGATACGCGACGACGATGTCGTTCTTGTTCTGGTGCAGCTTGTTCAGCATGCCGCCCATCGAGATCACGTCGTCGTCCGGGTGTGGAGAGAAGACGACCACCCGCTTGCCCGCCGGCAGCTTGCTGCGCCCGCGAATCTTCGAGATCAGCGCATTGAAGACCGCGCCGTTGAGGGGTCCGGCACTGCCGTAGCGCGCGAGCAGCGAGCTCAGGTGGTGCTCACGGTAATCATGCGCGTCGAGCTTGAGCACCGATTTGCCGGTGGTCTCGCTCAGCCAGATCACCGCTTCGGTCTCCTTCTCGCGCGTCCATTTCACTTCGCCGATCACCCAGGGAGTGCGCAGGCGCGTCAGGTCGGCGGCGGCGGCGAAGTCGAGGTAGAAGACGGCGTTCTCGTGTTGCTGCAGGTAGGTCGCGGCGATGTCGGGATCCGGCTCGCCCTCGACGGCGCGGCAGACGATCGCCGCCTTGTGCTCGCCTGTCGCCACCAGCGCAACCTCGCGCGCTTCCATGATGGTCGCGACGCCCATCGTGATCGCCTCGGTGGGGACGTTGTCCTCGCCGAAGAAGTCCGCCGCCGCGTCCCGGCGCGTGATGGTGTCGAGCGAGATGCGGCGCGTGCGTGATTCGACGCCCGATCCGGGCTCGTTGAAGCCGATATGGCCGGTCTTGCCGATGCCGAGAATCTGGAGATCGATCCCGCCGGCATCACGAATCGCGGCCTCGTACTGCTCGGCGTACTCGTCGACGTCGGCGCGCGGGACGTCGCCGCGCGGAACGTGGATGTTCTCCGGCTTCACGTTGATGTGGCTGAACAAGTTCTCACGCATGTACCGGTGATAGCTGTGGATGCTATCGGAGGTCATCGGGTAGTACTCGTCGAGGTTGAACGTCACGACATCGGAGAAGTCGAGACCCTCGTCGCGGTGCATGCGGATCAGCTCGCGGTAGATGCCGATGGGCGTGCTGCCGGTGGCGAGGCCGAGCACGGCGTGACCACCCGCGGTGCGGCGTTCCTTGATTATCTCAGCGATTCGCTGCGCGATCGTTCTGGATATATCGTCGTATTCGACGATGACGATCGGGACGCGTTCCTTGCTCGATGCCATTGCGGGGGGAAGGGGAAGCCGCTGATAAAATAGTTGTAATCGTCTCGGAGCGCAGTAGCTATTGCCGGGCCTCCCAGTCGATCAGCGGCGCCCCCAGCGCGGCTTCCTGCACTGCGTCCGCAACCGCGCGCCGAAGGGGCACGTGCTTCGCGTTCTCGCGCGTTGGATTTACGCGGTTGGTCAGCAAAATCACGAACAGATTCTTTTCCGGATCGATCCAGATCGATGTACCCGTGAAACCCGTGTGACCGAAGCTGCGCGGCGAGAAGTAGCGGCCCGCGCTCGAGTTCTTTGACGGAGTGTCCCATCCGAGCGCCCGGCTCGTCTCCTTTCCCTGCCGCGATGTCCAGCGCGCGATTGTTGCCGGGCGCAGGATGCGCGTGCCGTTGTACTCGCCGCCATTCAGCATCATCTGCGCGAACACCGACAGGTCGCGCGCTGTCGAGAACAGACCGGCGTGCCCCGCGACTCCGCCGAGTGCCCACGCATTCTCGTCGTGGACGATCCCCCATACGAGCCCACCCCTCGTCGAATCCACCTCCGTGGGTGCGACGCGATTCTTCCACTCGGCGGGCGGCTGGTATCTCGTGTCGGCCATCCCGAGCGGCTGGAAGACGCGCTCGTTCACCAGTGTGTCGAGGGTGCGGCCGCTGAGCTTTTCCAGGATCAGCTGCAGCAGGATCAGGTCCCAGTCGCTGTAGATCATTTGCGCGCCCGGCGCGTACTTGCTCGGCCGTTCGTTGATCTGCTGCATGTACTGCTCCCTGCCGCGAAACGTCTTGTACAGCGCGGCAAATGCCTCGAGTCCGCCACGATGGATGAGAAGGTGACGGACGGTGATCCCCGCCTTGTCGGGCGCGTTCAATTCCGGCAGGTACGAGCTCACCGGGAGCTCGATGTCGAGGAGGTTCGCCTCTTCCATCGCCATCGCGGCGGTCGTCGTCGCAATCACCTTGGTCAATGACGCCATATCGTAGAGAGTAGCGGAATCGACCGGCGGCGAAGTGCTGTCGTGCCAGTCGAGGCGGCCGTACCCGCGCATGTAGGCAATGCGCCCGTTGCGGCCGACGGCGACGGCCGCTCCCGGCGCCACGCCACCAGCAATCGCCGCGGTAATTATCGAGTCGAGACGACTGGGGAGCGCCGGATCGATGGCCGCGCCATTCAGTCCAGCGCTGTACGTGATCGCCGGGCCAGTTCCCGGAGTCGTGGTGACAACCGCCGGTGCCATGCACGCCATCCCCAGCGAAGCGAGTATGAGTGCCGAGAATCTCAAGCTCATCGTACGGGACTCCCTGCTGCAGGACGCGTGATGCCCGCGCCGATGGCGAGAGCAGGAGGAATCGAAATGGGTAGCCGGCCCGTTATTGCCCGCTGGCCAAGGAGTGCCATCGCCGCCGCCCTCTGGCTGACCGGACTTCCGCCCCATGCGATCATGTACGACGACACCGAGGGAAAGGCGCCGAGCAGGTACGGACTGCCGAAGGAGATGACGACGATGGGTTTCCTGCGCACGGCGAGGTGCTCGATGAAACGCGAGAATCCCTCCTCCGCGCCAATGCTTCCCTTGTACTCTTTCGGCGAAACGTATGCCGAAACTACGATGATGTCCGCCGAATCGGCGCGCGATGCGAGCGCCGCATACTCGCTCGCGGTCGTGCGTCCGTCCGCGCGCACCATCTGCGTGCGCGGGAAGCGAGACTCGATGATCGGATCGAAGGCGCGCCCCGCGATCAGGTCGGAGTCTTCCGCATAGGTCAGGGCCAGAATGCGGCGCGCAGTGTCCCTGCTCAGCGGCACCAGCGAAAGCCCGTCCAGTGCGAGCGTGATCGACCGCTCGGCGATATCCTCGGCGACGCGCGTATGAGCGGGAATGCTGACAATCGTGCCGACCGCGTTCAGGTCGACGAGGCGCCCGCGAGTGAGCCCCGCCTGCGCCTTGGAGGAGAGAATACGGCGCACGGATTCATCAATGCGCGACTCCCTGATGCGTCCGCTCGCCACGGCACCGACGACGGTCTCGATGGCGGTCGTCACGTTGCGCGGCATGAGCAGGACGTCGGCGCCGGCCTCTACTGCCCTGATCAGTGGCTCCGTCGCGCCGTAGCGCCGCGCGACGCCGCCCATCGTCATTGCGTCTGTGAAGAGCAGGCCGGTGAACTTCATCTCGTCGCGCAGCAGTCCCGTCATGAACCTTGGCGACAATGTCGCGGGCCCGGCGGTGTCTCCCTCCACCCCGACTACGGCGATGTGCGCTGTCATGATCGCATCGATTCCCTCGGCAACGGCGGCGCGAAACGGAGGGAGATCGACGGCATCGAGATGAGCGCGATCTGCCCGTATCGTCGGCAGGTCGACGTGCGAATCGACATCCGTATCACCATGCCCCGGGAAATGCTTGGCGGTGGTGAGCAGGCCAGCCGACCGGGCGCCGCGGATGTACGCGCGACCGAGCCTGCTCACGAGCGCGGGATCTTCACCGAACGACCGCGTATTGATGATCGGGTTGAGCGGGTTCGAGTTGACGTCCAGCACAGGCCCGAACGCCATGTGCACTCCGACGGCGCGCGCCTCCCTGCCCAGCACCTGTCCGAGATTGAACGCCAGCTCGTCCGATCCGGTCGCGCCGAGCGCCATCACCGGCGGGAACGTCGTGCCGCCGCCCTGGGGGAGCATCGATGGAAGCGCATAGATATTTCCCATCCGCATGCCCGGCCCGTTCTCCATGTCGGATGCGATGAGAAGGGGGACCTTCGCGCGCTTCTGGAATTCGTTGAGCTTGGCCGCGTAGCTAAGCGGTAAGCCGATAGACATCACCAGTCCGCCGACGCGGTCATTCTCCACCCACTCGCGCACCTGCTCGAATTCGGGCGAGCCGACAGCGGCGTAATCTCCGCCGACCCAGGGCATGATTAGCTGTCCGACCTTTTCCCGCAGTGTCAGGGCGGTGAGGGTGGACTCGACCCACCGCTCATCGGCGGGAGTGAGCCGGACCCCCGCGCCGGCGGTCGCGGTGCCGAGCAGGCCGAATTCTCTCGCGGTTGCGGTCGTGGGCGCGGGCAAGGGCGCGCAGGCAAGGGCGAGCGGAAGAGCAGTGAAAAAAAATCTGGCGTTCTTTCCCATCATATAAAAAGGCGGTCGCGGTTGTTGGTGCGCGCGCAGCCGTCAGCGCGCGGGGGGACGAATGCAGTTGCGTATCACGTCGCCGGCGGCGACTGTGTCGGCCCGTGTCGTGAGGATGGGGCAGGGCGGCGGGGCGCTGCTCGCGAGTGACCGGTGCCCGCCGGCGCCGACTGCCCTGACCGCCACCCAGCCATCGTCCAGCTGCTCCGGAAGCAGGAACGACGTCGCGCCAGTAACGCGATATAGCTTTTCGTACCTGACGGAAGTGGTGTGACGGAAGAGCACCTCATAACCTGTCGCGCCAGATGTGGCGGGCCAGCTCACCATCCATTTCACGCCGCCCGATTCCTGGTCGCGGCGCGCGAGCACCGGATAGGGCATGCGGGGAGCGAGCGCGACCGAGGCCACGGTTGCCGCGTTCAGTCGCGCGATGTTGGCAACGTAGCCGAAGTTGACGTGCGCCATGACGTCCGCGGCGAGGTGCTGACGCTTGTAGTTCTCCAGCCGCTCGCTGAACCGGAGCCCGGGATCGCCGAGCGCGACGAACGGGCTGTGATCGCCGCCGCGTGAGATGCGGTCGAGGCGAAAGACGGGCAGGATGCGAAGACGCGGCGTGTAGAGAGTGCCGACGGCCCACGTGTAACGGGCGAGCTCCCGGCTGGATCCGTTGTCCGGCTCGGCGCCGAAGATGCGCACGGTCGTCGAATCCACGCGGCCGTCTTCGGCTGAGACATTGCCAACCATGTCGTCGGTGAACGCGGACGCGACCTCAAATCCATCGGCGTGGAGACGGCGGGCGAGGTTCTGCGAGCCGAGCAGGCCGAGCTCTTCGCCGGAGTAGAGCGCGAAGACGACTGTCGCATCGAGCCCTTTCGGAAAATGCTTCGAGAAAACGCGAGCGAGCTCCATCACCGCCGCCGTCCCCGACCCGTCATCGTCGGCACCGGGCGCGTCGGACACCGATTCGAAGCGAGCCATCGTGCCAAGGTCGCGCCGGTTGCAGACGCAGGTGTCATAGTGCGCGCCCATCACGACGACGCGCTTTGGGTCACGGCCTGGCAGCCAGGCAAGCACGTTGACGATGTTGACGGTTGGACGGTCGGGATGCCCGCGCAGCTCGGTCATCGTCGGATCGTACTCGATACGCAGACACCCACCGCACTCACGTCCGTACTCGGCGAGCCGCGCGTGGATGAAGCGCCGCGCTGCCCCGATGCCGCGCACGCCGCTCACGGTATCACTCATCGTATGCCGAGTCCCGAACGAGACGAGAACGGAATCGGTGGCGCGGATGCGCGCGGGCGAGACATCACGGAGCAGTGCGGAGACGCGCGGATCGCGGGTCATGCCCATGGTTGCGTCGAGCGTCCTGCCGCCCGGAGACTGGGCGGCGGCGCGGAACGAGAGGGCGAGGAGCGCGACTGCAGCGAACGAAAGACTGGTGCGAAAGGGCGGCATGGCTCGTTGTGGAAATAGGTGGCAGATGAGAGAATACGGTCGTGAACAGTCGATCACAAGAAAATCCCGGTACGCCGAGCGCTGATCGCGCTGTGCGGTGGCAGCTGTCGCGGTTCCTGGATCTCACGCCAGCCGAGCTGTATGCGGCGCTCGCGCTCCGCCAGCGCGTGTTCGTAGTCGAGCAGGAATGCGCCTACCAGGATGCGGACTGGCGCGATGCGGATGCCTGGCACCTGCTCGGCTGGACCACGGGTGAGATTCCGTCCAGGCTGGTTGCGTACGCGCGCATCTTCGAGCCCGGCCAGCGGTACGACGAAGGGTCGATCGGGCGCGTCATCGCCGCCCCCGAGACGCGCGGCACCGGGCTGGGGCGGGCGCTGATGGCGGAATCGCTGCGGTGTCTGGACAATCTGGCGCCAGGCGGAAAGGTAAAGATCGCGGCGCAGCAGCGGCTCGAAGGATTCTACGCTGGACTGGGTTTCAGAACGATCTCTGATCCATACGAGGAAGACCGCATCATGCACGTAGACATGATTCTCCCATGACGATGACCCCCGAACGGTACGCGGGCGCTGAGACGTTCGCGGCCTTCATGGACAGGCCTAAAACGAACAAGGTGTTGTGGGATGCGATCTACGCCCGCGTCGTGATTCCCGCGGAGATCGTGCAACGCGCGGAGGATCTCGGCGGCCGGTGGAACCTGCTTGTGCTGAACGAGGACTGGTGCGGTGACTCGGTCAACATTCTGCCCATCATTGGAAGGCTCGCCGAGACCGTGCGTAACCTCGAGCTCAGGATCCTCGGGCGTGATGTGAATCTCGACATCATGGATGCGCATCTAACCGGCACGTCACGCTCGATTCCGATTCTCGTTCTTTACAATGCCACATTCAACGAGTGCGGCTGGTGGGGTCCGAGGCCGGCGGCGTTACAGCGCTGGGTGGAAGAGGAAGGGCTGGCGATGTCGAAACCTGACCGATACCGCGAGGTGCGCACCTGGTACGCGCGGGACCGGGGTATTACGACAATGCTCGAGATCGTCGCGATGCTGGAGAAATGCTGCGCACGCAGATGACCGCGGCGCTTTTTACCTCTCGACCGCCGGCGGTCGGCGTCTCGCGGGGGGATCGAGGCGCGAGTACTCAAGAAGGCGGTTGACCAGTCCGAGCAGGTGCTGGTGACTGTGCTGGATGCGATGGAGATCCCGCAGCTGGGCCTCGTTCAGCGGTCCGTGCACGCCGCGCTCGAGCAGCTCGGTGTAGCCGAACATCGCCTGAAGCGGAGTGCGGAAGTCATGGCTGAGAACCGCCAGCAGCTCGGCACGGATTCGATCTCCCTCGACCCTTTCAGAGCCGGCGCGCGCCAGATCTTCGCGCGCGACCCGCAGCTGGTCGAGCGCCTCGGCGAGCGCGTATCCGCCTGCCGGGCCGGGGTCGCCAGAAACGTCAGCGGGTAGATCCTCGAAACGACCTCTCGCGGCGCGCGCTGTACGCGCGTTGCGGATGTCGGTGAGGTCTGGGGAAGGGCGTCGGTCCACTGGAGTCGCTGAGTGGTGATTGATATTCACCACTCACAGTGCAACTCCAGGACCGCGTCCGGTTATCTAGGCCTGCTGCTCCAATTCGCTGTCGGAAACCTCGGGACGGCGGCCCCCCCGTGAAGCCTCGCCACCCTTTCGGCCGGCGACGCGAGCTTCCTCGCTGGTGAACTCGTGCGCGGTGCCCTTCAGGTGTGCTGCCCGGCCGCCTTTCGCGGCAATTGCCCGCTGAGCCTGGGGGTCCATCGCCGCAAAACCACGGCGCGCCGGAATTCTGGAGCGAGCGCCGCGCTCGCCTTCAGCGCGATCCGACCCATTCTGTTCGGCTGCCCCGTTCCCCTCGTTAATGATGTCCATTCGATCCTCGCTGGAGTTGACGTCGCCTGTCATTTTGCAGGATTGCTTTAGGCTGTCTTCGCATGATTTCGGTTCGTTCAGGTCCACCGGCTCGGCCTCGGGCGGCAGACACGGGGACAGAGAGGCAAAGGGGGGACCCGGTGACCTTCGCAGGAGGTCAAGTCACGAAGATGCCGGGCTATTCGGCAAACTGCTGCAGAGCCAGCGCATGACTGCTTCTTAAAGAGCGCTCGCAGACGGTCTTTTCATCGAAGCGGGAGCGCTTATGTTATACGGGCGGGTCATCACCGGCTCGCGCGCAAACAGCCCGGGGTGTCAGTGAATCCAATCGAAGCGGAAACGCTGTCGAAAGTAGAAGTACTCGCGGATATGGAGCCGCTGGTGCAGACGTTGATGGAGGCGCATGAAGCCAAGCGCGTACTCTGGTTTCCGGCGGAACTCCTCGAGCCGCAGCCAGGGGAAGATCCCGATCACCATCTCAGCGCTCTGCGCGAGCGTGCTCGCGGAATCAGCGATCCCGCGCGCGTCGCGCTCGCGCTTAACCTGCTGACCGAAGAAGGTCTGCCGCACTTCCATCGCCTGCTCGCCGTTTACCTCGGCACGACGAGCCACTGGGCAACTTGGAACAACCTGTGGACGGCCGAAGAGGACCGGCACGGCGCGATCCTGCACGACTACACGCGCGACGCCGGGATCTTCAATCCCGTCGTGATCGAGAAGATGCAGTTCGATTACATCCGCGCCGGGTTCGAGCCGGAGTGGGACAAGGATCCATATCGCGTGTTCGTGTACACGTCGCTGCAGGAGCGCGCGACCCAGGTGTCGCACGCGAACACTGGCAAGTATGCGTCGCAGTTCGAGCCGACCATCGGCACGGTGTTGCAGAACGTCGCCAAGGAAGAAGCTCGTCACTATACGTTTTACCGCTCGGTGTTCAAGGCGGTGCTCGAGCGCGATCCCAATCAGGGACTTGTCGCGGCGGCGAAGATCATGCCTGCGATCGACATGCCTGGCGTGAACATGCCGCACTTCCGCGAGCTGGCCGACGTGGTGCGGCGCGCCGAGATCTACGGTCCGCGCGACTACATGCGCATCGTTGACGAGCTGATCAAGTACTGGTCCGTAGACACGATGGAGGGCCTGAACGACCTCGGCCGCAAGGCGCAGGAAAAGATCATGGGGATTCCCGCCCGCCTCGAGCGAATCGCCCAGGTCATGGAGTTGAAAACCAAGCCCAAGACGTTCTCCTTCGACGTGATCTTTTCTCGCGAGTTTGCGATGGAATAGCTAACTGCCGCGTGTCTGGGTCTTGCGCGCGGCGGTCAGGCGGAGGAGATCCTGCTTGGCGAGTACGCTCGCTCGGGCGGAGCCCAGCTGCGCGGGTGCCCGCGCGCGGGCGATGAGCGCTAGCTGCCAGCCAGCCCGAGATCGGCCGAGCGC
>Ga0180121_10001022_pt1 | contig 11820 bp, 13 predicted proteins | sample AntDrymUQ5402106_2_FD_129676 | JGI IMG/M metagenome (GOLD analysis project Ga0180121, IMG submission 129676) | Polar desert sand microbial communities from Dry Valleys, Antarctica - metaG UQ540 (21.06) (version 2) (version 2) | ecosystem: Environmental > Terrestrial > Soil > Desert | place...
CTCGGTGTTCTCCGGGGCGTCGGCGCGCTCGGAGGGTTACCGGGCTTCGACTTCGGCTTCTTCGCCGCCAACGCCGAGTTCTCGTTCGTGCTGCTCGTCGTGCTGACGATCTTCGGCACGATCGCCTTCTTGTGGTTGCGGCTTCACGTGGCCGAGTTCAAACAGCGTGTACACCAGGGCCTGGCGGTGATGTCCGACCGGACGCGCTACCTGCATGAAGTCGCGCTCTGGCAGGCCGGCGACTGGACGCTGCGCTTCGTCGCGATCTGGTTCTTCCTGGACGCGTTCGGGATCGAGCAGACGATCCGGAACGTCCTGCTCGTCCAAGTGACGCAGAGCCTCGCGACGCTCGTCCCGATCTCGCCGGGCGGGATCGGGACCGAGCAGGCGTTCATCGTCTTCGTGTTCAAGGGGACGGGCGTCGCCCGCGCCACCCTGCTCGCGTTCAGCGTCGGGATGAAGCTGACGTTGATCGTGACGAACATCATTCTCGGCTTCACGGCGCTCTTCCTGACGCTCGGACACACGGACTGGCGCTCGCTCACGGGCAAGCGGACAGCGTCGGAGCCGTAGTCCACGATATGGCCACGGAGCTTGCGCCTCACGAGCAGCGTGTCGTCGATGTCGTGGACGACGTCCTCGGCCCGCTCGTCGCCGACGGCCGTGTCTTGGTCGCAATTTCGCTTGCTTCCGATGTCCGCGGAGCACTGATCGAGGTCAGACCCAGTCGCGCGGGCGCGTGCCCAGTGACGATCCACTGCGACGCTCCTGGCGACCTCGACCTGTACGTCGGGCGCCACGAGCTCACGACTCACATCTGGAGGTCACGGGAGTGGAAGCTCGGCCACTGCGAGGCTTTGGGAGCCGAGCTCCGCGACTGGCTGACTGCCCTGGTCGCGGGGCGGTACGAAGAGGAGGTCAGGCTGACGGACAGCGGTGAGCCCGGGAAGGGACGCGGAACCATCCACCTCGAAGGCGGTCCCCACCGCTTCACCTATTCCCAGGTCCCGACGGTCGGCAGCCGCGGGCCGTGGCGGAAGGTCAGCTACCTGCCGTACTGAACATGCCGCCGCGCTCACTCAGTCGAGGTCGAGCGCGATCCGAAGCGCATGGCGCAGTCGGTGCAGCGACTGCGGGTCAAGAGCACCGCGCCGAACGCGAAGCGCGTCCTTGGGCAACGTCGCGAGGTTGTCGCAGTTCACCACCGACTCGTGCTCCAAGCCATGCTCGCGGCCAACCGTGACCTCGGTCGGGAGTCCTCGCACGGTGCTCGTCACGCTGGCCACGGTCACATTCGCCAGAACCGGAATGGCAACACTACGAGTCACGATGACTGCTGGACGACGTCCCGAAGGAAAGTCGACGTCGTAGACGTCGCCCCGATTCAGAGTGGCTCTCCACCCTCCGCAGCATCAAACGCCGCGAACAACGCTAGGCCATCGCGCCCGATCCACGCCTCCTGCGGGTGCTTCCCATAGCCCCGCTTGTATGCGTCCTCGATCGCCCGCTCACGGCGTTCTCGCAATAGGCCGTCCAGAGCCGCGCGAAGCACCTCGCTTCGATTCCTGAACTCACCGGCCTGCACGAGGTTGTCCAACGCGGCCACGTCCTCATCCGTCAGACGTACCGGTACCTGAGTTGTCATACAATCAGTCTATCACCCCGCGCCGGTCTTGTGCAGCTGGGCGTAGATCGCCCGCGCGGTCTTGGGCGGCAGGCCGGGGACGCCCTCGAGCTGCTCCTGGCTCGCCTCCAGCACGCCCTCGGTCGAGCCGAAGTGCCGCAGCAAAGCGCGACGCCGGGCGGGCCCGACTCCATCGAGCGTGTCAAAGAGCGACTCCCGCGCCCGCGCCGAGCGCCGCTGGCGGTGGAACGTGAGCGCGAACCGGTGAGCTTCGTCCCTCACACGCTGGAGCAGTTGCAATCCTGCGCTGTGTGGGTCGAGCACGATCGGGTCGGAACGGCCCGGCACGAAGACCTCCTCGACACGCTTGGCGAGCGAGATGACGGCGACGCGCGGGAGCTCGTATGCCTGCATCGCCGCCAGGGCCGCCGAGAGTTGTCCCTTGCCGCCGTCGATCACGACGAGGTTCGGCGCCGTCGCGAACCCCTCGTCGTACTCCTCCTCGACTCCTGTGCGCAGACGCGCGAAGCGGCGCGAGATGACCTCGGCCATCGAGGCGAAGTCGTCCTGACCTTCGAGCCCACGCACCGCGAACTTCCGGTAGTGCGCCTTCTTCGGCAGCGCGTCCTGGAAGACGACCATCGAGCCGACGATCTCCTGGCCCTGAATGTTCGAGATGTCGTAGCACTCGATCCGCAGTGGCAGGCTCTCGAGATTAAGCGCCTCGCGCAGCTCCTCGAGCCCGGCGACGCGGCGAATCCGCTTCTGCTCCGACACGACGGCCTCCGAATCGAGCGCGATCCGCGCGTTCTGGCCCGCCAGCTCGGCAAGGCGCTTCTTCTCACCCCGGGCGGGCGCCCGTACCTCCACACGGGAACCCCGAAGCTCCGAGAGGAATTGCTCGAGCGCCTCGAGCCCCGTCGCTCCCGGCGGCACGACGAGCTGCGGCGGGATCGAAGGCGCATTGCCGTAGTACTCCAGGCAAAAAGCCTCGAGAATGGTCGTCCGATCCTGTCCCTCCACGTTCTCGAGGTGGAAGCCGTGCCGATCGATCATCTTGCCGCCGCGAAGCGGGAACACCTGCACCGCAGCGCGGTGGCCCTCGACGGCGACCCCGATCACGTCGATCGAGCCGGTCTCGCGGCGATCGGCGCCCTGCCGCTCGGCAAGGTTCTCGATCGCGAAGAGCCGGTTCCGGTAGCGGGCCGCGTCCTCGAACCGCTCCTCCGCCGCCGCTTCGCGCATCTGCCCTTGGAGCTCCCGGACGATCGTGCGCGTGTCGCCGGAGAGGAAGTTGATCACACCCTCGACGACCTCCCCGTAGGCGGCTTTCGAGATGTAGTCGACGCACGGCGCGTGGCAGCGCTCGATGTGGAAGTCCAGGCAGGGGATCCCCGAGTGGCGCCCCGGCTTCGGACCCTCGCAGGGACGAAACTGAAAGACGCGGTTGAGCACGTCGAGCGTCTCGCGCACCTTCTTCGCGTTCGCGTACGGCCCGAAGTAGAGGACGCCGCGGCGGTGCCGCTCGCGCGTGAACATGACGCGCGGATACTCGTCCTCGACCGTGACGGCGATGTACGGAAACGACTTGTCGTCGCGCAGCCGCACGTTGAAGGGCGGCCGGTGCCGCTTGACCAGGTTCTGCTCCAGGTGAAGCGCCTCCACCTCCGTCGTCGTCACGATCACCTCGACGTCGGCGATCCGCCCGACGAGACTCGGAATCGACGAGCGAGTGTCGCCGCGGCCGGCCTGGAAATACGAGCGGACGCGCGGCCGCAACGACTTCGCCTTACCGACGTAGAGGACCTCGCCTTCGGCGTCGCGGAAGAGGTAGACGCCCGGCTTCGCCGGAATTCGCTCCAACTTGTCGGCAACGTCTGGCATTCCGGCTACCTTAGCCATGGCTTGACTCGCTTCCTCGCAGTCGTGATTGCCCTGCTCGCGTTCGTGCCCGCGGCACACGCGGGTGGGTCGTCGGTCGTCTTCGGGGCCGCCGAGGATCGTGTCCGCAGCCCCAGCGTGGTCGAGGCGGAGGCGGAGATGGGCCTGCTGCGCCTCGCCGGCTTTCAGGCCGTCCGGATCACGAGCTTCTGGGTGCCTGGATTGTCGGAGCCGACACCGCACGAGGCCATGGTCCTCGCGAACGTCGGCACTGCGGCGGTTCTGCACGGGGTCCGGGTCTACGTCTCGGTCTACAACGAAGGCTCCCGCACGACGCCGCTGACCCTGACGGCGCGGAAGCAGTTCGCGAGCTACGCGGCCGCGATCGTCCGCGAGAACCCGGCCTTCCGCGATGTGATCGTCGGCAACGAACCGAACATCAACCGCTTCTGGATGCCGCAGTTCGACGTGCTCAGGAAGGGCGCATCGGCGCCGGCGTACCTCCGGCTCCTCGCCGGCACCTACGACATGCTGAAGGTGGCGGCGCCGGACGTCCGCGTCTGGGGCGGCGCGCTCGCGCCGCGGGGCATCGACCGGCCCTTCTCAGGACGCGACACGATCTCTCCCACGCGTTTCCTCCGCGAACTCGGCGAGGCGTACCGCACGAGCCGCCGCGCACTGCCGATCATGGACGGCTTCTCCTTCCATCCGTACCCACGAAACTCGAGCGTCGCCGTCGATGCGGTCCCGAGCGACGGCGACCATCTTGGCCTGATCGACCAGGACAAGCTTGTCAACCTGCTTGGAAAGGCGTTCAACGGCACGGCCCAGATAGGTTCGGGAATGCCGATCCTCTACGACGAGTTCGGCATCGAGTCAGTGATCCCCGCCGGCAAGCGAGCGCTCTACGGCGGCTTCGAGCCCCTGACGACCCGCCCGATCTCCGAGCCGGCGCAGGCCGCCGCGTACAGGCGCGCGATCCACCTCGCCTACTGCCAGTCGAACGTCGCCGCAATGCTCCTTTTCCATACGCAGGACGAGCCTGGGCGCCCGGGCTGGCAGTCCGGGCTCGTCTACGCGGACGGAACGCCGAAGTCATCGCTCGAGCCGGTGCGGACGGCGATGGAGGAGGCCGGCCTCGGCACGATCGGCTTCTGCCCGCTCGTGAGCACTGCCGTGACTGCCTTCGTGACACGGGACCGTACGATCTCGCTTCGGTGCCACCGCGACTGCATCTACCGCGCACGGCTCGTGCGACTGCCGCTCGCCTCGCCGACCGTGGTTCGAAGTGGCCGCGCGCTCGCGGGGAAGCGAATGCAGGTCACGCTCGGCCGCAGCGTCTCGCCCGGCTGGTACCAGCTCTCGGTGTCGATGGTGCACCCGACGCGCCCAGGAAAGCCACTCGTGCGTACCAGCGCGCCTTTCGCGGTGCGACGCTCGGCGCAGCCGCGCTCCTCGCCGGCTGCGGCGGCGGCGATAGAACCACGCCTCTGGTTGGGGCCGTAGACGACGCCGTCCGGCACGAGGGCCCTGCCCTCGGGCAACTCCGTGACGCGGGCTTCGGCGCGGTCGGGATCACGAGCATCTGGCAGCCGGGGCTCTCCGCTCCGACTTCTGCCGAGCTCGCGATCTTGCGCAGCGTGGCGGCGAGGGCGGACGGGCTGCGGATCTTCCTCGCTGTGTACCAGCCAGGCTCTGCGACGACGCCGCTGACGCCCGAGTCGCGGGCGCAGTTCGCCGGCTACGTCGCCGCGATCGTGACGGACGTCCCGACGCTCCGCGACGTGATCGTCGGCAACGAGCCGAACCTGAACCGCTTCTGGCTGCCGCAATTCGACGAAGCGGGAAACAACCTGGCCGCACCGGCCTACTTCGCACTGCTGGCCGAGGTGTACGACGCGGCCAAGGCAGTCGCGGAGGAGGTCAAGATCTGGGGCGGCGCGCTCGCCCCGCGCGGGATCGACCGGCCCGGCACCGGCCGCGACACCCATTCGCCGACGACGTTCCTCCGCGACCTCGGCGCCGCCTACCGGGCCAGCGGGCGCCCGGAGCCGCCTTTCGACGGCTTCGCCTACCACCCGTACCCGGAGAGCTCGAGCGAACCGCCTGACGAGGCCACCGGCCCGGCCTCGACGTCGATCCTCATGGCCGACTACGAGGAGAAGCTCCGGCCGCTGCTGGACGAGTACTTCGGACCCGGGATCCCGGTGCTGTACAGCGAGCTGGGGGTCGAGACGGTGATCCCGCCGGCGAAGGCGCCGCTCTACGAAGGCGAGGAGCCAGGTCGGCCGGTGGGAGAGGCGGTGCAGGCGGACTACTACCGCCGCGCGATCGAGCTCGCCGCCTGCCAGGCGAACGTCGCCGGCCTCCTCCTCTTCCACTCGCACGACGAACCCGCTCTCACCGGGTTCCAGTCCGGGGTCTACTACGTCGACGGCACGCCGAAAGCGAGTTTCGAGCCTGTTCGCGAAGCCGCGGAACGTACCATGTGCCCGTGAGCGCGGAGCCCCAGAGCGGCCAGTACGTCGCCTACACCTTCTTCAAGGCCGATCCAGCCTGGCGCCGGCTGCCCGTGGAGGAGCGCGCGGCGATGAAGGACGCGTTCGCGGAGGTGGTCGAAAGCTGGAGCGACCGCTTCGAGCAGCTCCGCGCCTACTCAACCGTCGGCGTACGGCCAGACGTCGACTTCTTTCTCTGGAAGATCACCGAGCGCTACGCCGACCTCGGCGAGCTCGGCGCGGCGTTGAACGCCACGCCGCTCGCCGGTTGGCTCGAGACACCGTTCAACTACCTCGCGACGACGAAGGCTTCTCCGTACACGCAGGCGCGACGGCCGCGGAAGATCGTGCCGAAGGGCTCGCCCTACCTCGTCGTCTATCCGTTCGTGAAGGTGCGATCCTGGTACGCGCTCCCGCTCGAGGACCGCCAGCGCGCCATGGACGAGCACATCCGCGTCGGCCGCGAGTTCGAGACGATTCACAACCACACGACCTATTCATTCGGGATCGACGACCAAGAGTTCATGACCGCGTTCGAGTGCGACGAGCCCTCCGACTTCATGCACCTGATGCAGACCCTGCGCGAGAGCGAGGCCTCGGCCTACACCGAGCGCGACACGCCGATCTTCGTCGGTGAGTTGATGGCGGTCCGGGCCGCGCTCGACGTGCTGGACGGCGCCTCGGCGCAGGTGCGCGCCTAGGTGCGACGGCTCGTCCCGATCCTGCTTACGCTGCTCGTCTTGGCCGGGTGCGGCGGCGATGAGACGGCCGCGCCGGAAGCTGCGCCGACCTCGGGCGTGAAAGAGCTCTCGAACATCCTCGCGCTGCGCTCGGACTTCGAGGTCGATGCCGGCAAGACGCGCGTGATCCTCCTCCTCTCGCCCACCTGAGGCACCTGCATCGCCGGCGCCCGTTGGGTCCGGGAGAACATCCTCGACAAGGGGCAATCGCAAGACCTGCAGATCTACGCCGTCTGGCTCAACCAGCGCTCTACCGACGCGCGTGACGAGATCGACGAGCCGATCCTGGCCGACCCGCGCGTGACCCAGTACTGGGACGGGGAAGGCATTACCGGCACCTACTTCGCGGAAACCGATCTCGGCGGCCTGGGCTTCTCCGGCTTCGTCTACGACGTCTACTACGTTTTCGGCGCCGATGCGACGTGGGCCGACGAGCCGGCGCCGCTGGCCGACTCGGCAGGGCCCGTCCTCCACAAGGGCGAGCAGCTCCTCGCCGCCCTGCGCGCTCAGCTGTAGCGGTGCTCGTCCCTCCAGGTGCGCACGGCCGCGTACGCGCAGCCGCCGAGCACGAGGAAGAACGCGAGGGCATCGGGGCCTGATGGACGCAGCCCGATGAAGGCGCCGATGTCGATCACCGCAAGCACGATCGCCGCGTAGAAAACGTTCCGGCTCCGGTCTTGCCACGCCTCGATGTCGCCGCGCTTCTCGCGCCAGAGCAGGAAGAGGAAGAACGCGATCGCAAGGAAAAAGGCGATCCGCAGCAGCCCGCCGACGGTCGCAAGCACAGACTGCAGGGAGAGCACGACGACGACCCCCGCAATCAGCCCGATGATCAGGAACCCGCGTAGCGTCGTGTGCTCGGAGAAGAAGCGCCTCATGATGACCCGGTCATGAATGCTCGCACGGCGAGGGCGGCGGCGAGCAACGAGGTGCCGGCGAACCAGAGCAGGCGCCTCGGCCCCGCGGCGGGCGCGTACATCCAGGGCGCGAGGATCGCGCCGAGCGAGAGCGAGCCGTAGACGTAGTGGAGCTCGTCGGCGGCGCTCCGGTCATCCGAGAGCAGCAGCAGCCCGAGCGCGACTTGTGCGACGAGCAGCGTCTGCGCCAGCGCAAGCAGGTTCGCGAGCAGCCGGCCAGCTCCGCGCCGACGCCAGTAGACGAGCCCGCCGGCGAGCGCCGCGAGCGCAGGGACGGCGACCACCAGGACGGCCACGAGCGCATGCGCGGATAGCATCGCGCGCACCCTAGCGAGAGGAGAGACGTGGTCGAGGAAGGGAAGGCCGCCCCGGACTTCGAGCTCAAGAGCGACGCCGGCGAGACCGTCAAGCTGTCCGACCTCCGCGGCAATCCGGTCGTCCTGTACTTCTATCCCAAGGACGACACGCCCGGCTGCACGACGCAGGCATGTCGGATCCGCGATGCCTGGGGCGAGTTCGAGCGCGCCGGCGCGGTGGTGCTCGGAGTGAGCCCCGACGACGAGCGCTCGCATGTCGAGTTCAAGGAGAAGTACGAGCTGCCGTTCGCGCTGCTCGCCGACACCGAGCACTCGGCGGCCGAGGACTACGGCGTCTGGGTCGAGAAGAGCTACGGCGGCAACACGTACATGGGCGTCGAGCGCTCGACCTTTGTGATCGACGCGGACGGCAACGTCGCGAAGGAGCTACGGAACGTGAAGCCGGACACGCACGCTGACGACGTGCTCGAAGCGCTCTCGTCCTGACCGCTCTCCCGCCTCACCTCACGGACGCGATCGAGGTGATCGTGGCACGGGCCGGCGGAGCGATCGGTGCGGAGGTGGAACGGCTCTCGACCGCGTACCGGGGCGACGAGCGCTCACGCGCAGCGCGGAGCCGATTGGCAGTCGCCGCATATCTCGCGTACCGAGCACCCGCGACGTTCGCGGCCGCGGCTGCAGTCTTCCGGCAGGTCGCTGCTCAGCGACCGGGCTGGGCACCGCAATCCCTTCTGGACATCGGTGCCGGCCCGGGCGCCGCAGCCTGGGCGGCGCGAGAGGCATGGCCGACACTCGAGCACCTGACAATGGTCGAAATCGAGCCGGAGATGGTCGCTGCAGGCAAGGAGCTGCTGCCGGATGGACGCTGGCTGACCGGCGACATCTCGGCGGCGGCGGGGCGAGCCGACCTCGTTCTCGTCTCGTACGTGCTCGGCGAGCTCCCAAACGTGCCCGTGACCGCGACACGGCTCTGGGAGCACGCAACCGACTCGATCGCGTTCGTCGAGCCCTGTACGCCGGCGGGATACCGCCGCATTCTCGAGGCGCGAGCCTCCGTGATCGGCGCAGGCGGGCACACCGTGGCTCCGTGCCCGCACGATCTCACCTGCCCCCTTCCTGCGCACGACTGGTGCCATTTCGCGGTCCGGCTCCCGCGCTCGAAGCTGCACCGCCGCGCAAAGGCAGTCGAGCTCGGCTACGAAGACGAGAAGTTCTCCTACGCCGTTCTGAGCCGCGAACCGCTGGCGAAGGTTCCCGCGCGGATCATCCGGCAGCCGCAAGTTCGCTCCGGCCACGTCAACCTCGTCACGTCCGAGCCGGACGGCATCCACCAGCGCACCGTCAGCCGCAAGCAGGGCCGGGGCTATAAGGAGGCAAAAGGCGCTGCCTGGGGCGACGCCATCGATGCGGATGAGAGGACTTGAACCTCCACGCCCCAAAGGGCACACGGCCCTGAACCGTGCGCGTCTACCAATTCCGCCACATCCGCGTGGAGCGACAGTGTAACCGCAGCTTTTTCAGCAGGTTCGGCGGCCCACCGGCACGACGCGGCGAAGCGGAGCAGTGCGGCCGTCCACCCAGACCTCCATCGGGATGCACGCCGATCTCTGCGTCAGCCCGAGCGCGAACGGGAAGCCCGTGTACTTTCCGACCGTCCCCGCATACACCCACGCCGGCACGCGCTCCCGGCAGGCCTGGAAGCGGATCGCCGAGACGAAGCGGCCCTGGTGCTGGAAGCTGGCCAGACCCAGCGCCTCGGGCGCGATGGCAAGTACGAGCTTGGTCCGTGCCGGAAGGATCACCGGGGCCTTGAGGCTGTACGGCCACTCCGGCCCGCCCGGCTCGTGGCCCTGCCGGTTCATGATCGATGGCCAGAACAGCAACGGCCCGATCCGCACACCGGGTATCGGCGGCAGCTTCTGCGGCGACCGCCCTTCACCGCGCGAGCGACAGTCACGAAGCTCGCCGACCGGCCGCTCCGGGGTCGGCTGCCCTGCAGCCACACCGCTCGCTACGACGGCAGCCACGGCCACGACGAAGTGGAGCAAGGCTCGACGCCAACGTCTCACGAGGTTAAAGGTAGCGCCGGGACGAGTCAGCGCCACTGTCGCAGCCGTAACACGGTTTTCACACCTCTCGCCTACCATGACCACCGATGCGCCGGGGTCTTCTCATAGCCGTGCTCTGCGTGCTCGCGCTCCCGATCGGGTCGGCGCGCGCTGACGAGCGTCCAGGCGGGGGCGAGCTCGTCGAGGTTGTCGTCGGCCTCTCTCAGAAGCCACTCGGAACGACGCGTTGGGCAGCTGGTCGGCAGCTCCAGGCGCACACGATGGTCTCGTCGCAGGCCGCCCTCGTTCGCCGGATCCAGACCTCGATCCCGGGAGCGCAGATCCGCTGGCACTACCGGCTGGTCGCGAACGGGATGGCTGTCGTCTTGCCGCGCTCCCAACTCGGCCGGCTCACCTCGCTCCCGGGCGTCGAGCGCGTCTACCCGAGCGTCCGCTATCGCACGCAGCTTGACCGCAGCCCGCAACAGATCGGCGCGCCGACGCTCTGGGGCCCCGGCCTGGAGAACGCCGGTCAGGGGATGAAGATCGGGATCATCGACGAGGGGATCGACCAGACGCACCCGCTTTTCGCGCCGGCCGGCTACACGATGCCCGCGGGCTACCCCAAGGGCCAGCCCGCCTACACGACCGCGAAGGTGATCGTCGCCCGCGCGTTCCCACCCGCCCGACCCGTCTGGAAGCACGCGGGCAAGCCGTTTGACCCCGAGTTCTCCTCGCACGGGACGCACGTCGCCGGGATCGCCGCCGGCAACGCCAACACACCCGCCCAGGGTGGCCGAATCTCGGGGGTCGCGCCCCGCGCGTACCTCGGGAACTACAAGGCACTGACGATCCCGACCGATGCGGGCGTGGGTCTCGACGGCAACTCTCCCGAGCTCGTCGCCGCAATCGAGGCGGCCGTCGCAGACGGGATGGACGTGATCAACATGTCGCTCGGCGAGCCCGAGATCGAGCCCTCACGCGACATCGTCGTGAAGGCGCTCGCCGCCGCGGCCCGCGCCGGAGTCGTCCCCGTGGTCGCGGCCGGCAACGACTTCGAGGACTTCGGCCGCGGCTCGGTCGGCTCGCCCGCTTCGTCGCCGGACGCGATCACGGTCGGCGCTGTGACAACGACCCGCGCCGGTGCGAAAGACGTCGTCGCCTCGTTCTCCGCGAGCGGCCCGACACCGTTGTCGCTGCGCCTGAAGCCGGAGGTGACCGCCCCGGGAGTCTCGATCGTGTCGGCAAGTCCCGGCGCGGCTTACTCCACTCTCTCCGGAACGAGCATGGCCGCACCGCACGTCGCCGGAGCCGTCGCGGTTCTGCTCCAGCGCCATCCAGCCTGGACGACGCCACAGGTCAAGTCCGCGCTCACGCTTACAGGCGACGAGGCGTTCGCCAACGAGCTCAAGTCGGAGGAGCTCTCAAGCGTGCGCGGCGGCGGCGGCGTCGTCAACCTACCCCGCGCCGACAACCCGCTCGTGTTTGCGGCACCGGTCGCGCTTTCCTTCGGTCTCCTGGGCCCCGGTGCGACCGTGACCAAGCCGGTCGGGCTCACCGACGCGGGTGGTGGCGCCGGCGCCTGGACGGTGACCGTCGAGCAGCAGACGACGGCCCCGGGTGTGAACGTTTCCGTCCCGCCGACCGTCACCGTTCCCGGCACGCTCCCGGTCTCGGTCACGACGACTTCCGCGCCCGAGGCCGAACTCTCGGGCCACCTCGTGCTGACGCGCGGCTCCGAGCGGCGCCGGATCCCGTACTGGTTCCGCACGGGCGTGCCCACGCTTGGCAACGC
>Ga0180121_10001023_pt1 | contig 11819 bp, 10 predicted proteins | sample AntDrymUQ5402106_2_FD_129676 | JGI IMG/M metagenome (GOLD analysis project Ga0180121, IMG submission 129676) | Polar desert sand microbial communities from Dry Valleys, Antarctica - metaG UQ540 (21.06) (version 2) (version 2) | ecosystem: Environmental > Terrestrial > Soil > Desert | place...
CCCTTCTTCCTCGATGGCATCGAACAGTTCACCACCCCCAACCAGCTGATCTATACCCGCCGCATCGTACAACCGGTGGCCGCGGCCAAGCTCACCGGGAAGGCATTCGGAACCGACCTGGCGTTGCTCACCGCGGTGGATGACAAGATCGGTTCGCGCACCGGCGGCGAGAATCCCATCTACAACCTGCTCCGGGTGCAGCGTGACGTTGGCTCGCAGTCCCGCCTGGGGCTGGTCTACACCGACAAGATCGACGGCGACAACTACAACCGGGTTGCCGGCGCCGATGCCCGGCTGGTATTCGGCGAGTTGTACAGCGCCCAGCTTCAGCTGGCCGGCAGCCGCACCCGCTCGGCAGGAATTACCACGTCGGCGCCGCTATGGTCGGCCCGATTCGCCCGGAACGGCCGCACCTTCGGCCTTCGCTACAGCATGACCGGCATAGACGAGAGCTTTCGGGCCGGAAGCGGCTTCATCTCCCGTCCGGGCATCGCGCACGCCAATCTCAATCATCGGGTGACGGTCTACGGCAAGCCGCGCGGGGTGGTGGAGAGCTTTACCGGCGACGTCACCCTCGACGGCACCTGGGAGTATCGCCGCTTCGTGGACGGTGAGGGAATCCAGGACCAGAAGCTCCACTTCAACACCAACACCAGGCTCCAAGGTGGATGGAAGCTGGGGGCATCGCTCCTGGTGGAATCGTTCGGGTACCCCTCGGACCTGTACGGTGACTACGCCCTCGAGGTTCCCGCTGCGGGAGGCACGGGTCTCGACACCGTCGCGTTCACCGGCCAACCCACCATCCCGAATCTGGACTATGTGCTCTCGCTCGACACCCCGGAGTTTGCCCACTTCTCGGGCAACGTCTTTTTCCTCTGGGGTCACGATGAAAACTTCTATGAATGGGCCAGCGCCAGCATCTCCTGGCTGGACCTCACCCTGGACTGGCGCCCCACCCACAAGCTTCGGGTCAACGCGCTGTACCGGCTCCAGTATGTTGGAAGGCGGACCGACAACAGCACGGTCAACATCTGGCGGAGTCCTCGCCTCAAAGTCGAGTATCAGCTCTCCCGTCCGATCTTTCTCCGGCTGGTCGGCGAGTACACCACCGAACGGCGGGATGCGCTGCGGGACGACACCCGCACCGGCGCCCCAATCCTGATCTTCGATTCCGACGCCAACACCTACGTGCGTGCGGCGCCGTTCGGGCGTCGGTCCTTTCGGGGCGACTTCCTGTTCTCCTATCAGCCAAACCCGGGCACGGTGCTCTTTGCCGGCTATGGCAGCACCCTCCGGGACCCTTCGGTGCTGGGCCGGGCCGACCTGCTACGCGCGGAAGACGGGTTCTTTCTCAAGCTCAGCTACCTCTTCCAGATGTAGACAGTGCGAACTCTGGCACTCGTGTAGTCGGTGCGCTACAGCACGGGATCACGAGCAACAATACCGATGGTCGCCAACACTCCTACCGTTTCTCCTCTAGTAACGCCAGCCGACTGAATAGTTTGTAGCCTGCTCTACCATCACACGCCTGGGCGAGTGTGACCTGGCTTACCTCTTGCCCATACACCGCCCGAATCCGTTGGCATCCCTGCACAAATGAATGCAAGCCCTCCGACAACAGCGGGGGCCAAGGTACGGACCATCTACTCCGACTGGAGCAGTCGCGATGCGGATACTGGTTCTGAACTACGAGTATCCACCACTCGGAGGCGGCGCCGCGGTAGCGACTGCCGCGCTGGCGCACGGATTGGCTGAACGGGGCATACGGGTGGACGTGGTGACGGCGGGAGGGCAGACCAGTGCCGGGAGTTGCACTCCAGAGACGAACGCTGGTGGGGAAGACGGCAAGCTCACGTTGTATCGGGTACCGAGTCGCCGGACCGGCGTGCATGAAGCGGGCATGTCCGACGCGGCCAGCTATCTAGCTGCGGCCCTGCCGCTGATTCGGCAGCTGATGCGCACCCACCGCTACGATGCCATTCACGTCTTCTTCTCGCTGCCCACCGGCGCGTTGCTCCCGTTCCTCGACCTCCGTGGCACACCCGTCGTGGTCTCACTCCGCGGCTCCGACGTTCCGGGCTACGATCCCCACAACCGCCCTCTTCAAATGGCGCACCGGGTGCTCCGGCCGCTCACCCGCTGGATCTGGCGCCGTGCCGATCGAGTGGTTGCCGTGTGTGAGAGCCTGGGCCAACTGGCCCGGCGGACCTACCCCGACCTGCGCTATTCGGTGGTCCCCAACGGAGTCGACCTCGACCTCTTCCATCCGGCAGCCAATGCCTCCCCCAGCCGCCCCGGGCCCATTCGCTGCCTGGCCGTGGCTCGGCTGATCGAACGCAAGGGTCTGGGTGATCTCATCCGTGCATTGGCGCTGCTGGAGCGCGGTCGCTTTGCGCTGGAGATCGTGGGCGGCGGTTCCGACGAGCGCGTGCTGCGCGATCTGGCGGCGGCGCAGGGGGTGGCCGATGAGGTCCGCTTCCTGGGTCCGCTATCGCGTGCTGGAGTGGCGCGGCGTTACCGCGAGGCGGACTTGTTCACCCTACCGTCGTCCGCCGAGGCGTTCGGAAACGTTTTTGCCGAAGCACTGGCCTCGGGCCTCCCGATCGTCAGCAGCCGAATCGGTGGGATTCCCGATCTGGTGGAGCACGGCACCAACGGTCTTCTGATCACCCCGGGCGACATCCACGCGCTGGCCGGCGCAATCCGCTACCTGGCGGACGACCCGGAGCTGCGTCTGGAGATGGCCCGGCGCAACCGGGCCAAAGCAGAGGCGACGCTGGAATGGTCGCAGGTGACCCGCCGCTACCTGTCTACCTACGAGGCGATGCAGAACCGGCTCCCCGCCCGGTTGCTGGTCGCCGAACCCACCGCGAGCATCTCATGAACACGGTTCCGTTCTGGTTGGCTGTGGACGCGGCCCGCACTTTCGCCGCGCTGGATCTCGACGTCGCCGCGACTGACGCGCTGGCGCGCGGGCGTCTGACCCGGCTGCTGTTCAATGCCGCCCGGAACAACGCCTTCTATGGCCGGCGACTTCAGGATGCCGGCATCGAATGGGCTGACCCGATTCTCTGGGACGACCCGTACCGCGCCCTGGCGGCGCTGCCGCCGGTGTCCAAGGCGGAACTGCGGCAGGCCGGCTCCGGCGCCCTCACCGGGGGCCAGGTGCGGCCCGAGTGGCGGTCGTCTTCGTCTTCCGGATCCACCGGGGAACCGTTCCGGGTGTACTACGAGCCACGGACCTGGGCCATGCTCAAATACGCGGTGAAGCTCCGCGCCCGCCACGCCTGCGGCCTCGGCCCGACTGATCGGGTTGCCATTCTCGATACATCGGCCCCATCGAAGCTTTCCGGTCTTCAGCGCAGCATGGGCTGGTGCCGTATCAGCGTCTTGCAGCCCGCTTCCGCGATGGCCGACTCCCTGGTGGCCTTTGCTCCCGACGTGGTCTATGGACTCCCCTCGGCCCTGCTGGAGACCGGGCGTGCGCTCCAGGAGCGGGGCAGTCACCTCCAGTTGCGGATGCTCTTCACCAGTGGCGAGTTGCTCAACGGATCCCGGGCAGCGCTCAACAACGCGTTCGACGCGCCGGTCTACGACATCTACGGCACATCGGAAACCAAGGAGATCGCCTGGCAGTGTGCTCACGGCGGGATGCACCTGAATTCCGACGTGGTACGCCTGGAAGTGCTGGATGATGCCGGCCGCAGTCTGCGGGCCGGCGAGGAGGGCAATCTGGTGGCTACCACTCTGGTGAACCACGCCATGCCGTTGCTCCGCTATCTCACCGGCGATCGCGGTGCCCTTCTGTCAGAAGCCTGCACCTGCGGACGCTCGTCTCCGCTCCTCGGGGTGGTCAGCGGCCGACTGGCCGACATGCTGGTCCTGCAAGGTGGCCGGCGCGTCTCTCCCTATGCGCTTACCAGCGCTTTGGAGCGGGTCAGTGGTGTGCTGCGGTACCAGGTCAGCCAGCTCGATCCAGTGCGGGTCAGGGTGCGAGCCATCGTGGAAGGCGCCGCCGACCGCGACACGATTGCCAGCCAGATGCGCACGGCACTTCGCTATAACGTGGCCTCCTTCCTCGATGCGGATGTGGAGTTTGTGGACCGGCTCCCCACCGGGCCACGGGCGAAGTTCCGCGTGGTGGAGCCCCTGTGACCGCCGCCCGAGCGAACCGGCTGCCCCATCCGCTCACGCCGTATCCCGAGCTGATGGTGAATTTCTGCCCCACGGGCATGATCCCGACCAAGGCCATGACGCCGCACGTTCCGATCACGCCCACCGAGGTGATCGACGATGCCTGCCGGGCGCTCGAGCTGGGCGTCGCCATCGTACATCTGCACGCGCGCGAGGCGGACGGGAGCCCCACGTACCGCGGCGAGATCTATGAGGAGATGATCCTCGGCATCCGGGGGCACTTCTCCGATGCCATCATCTGTGTGAGCTGCAGCGGGCGGAACTTTCCCGAGTTCGAGCAACGCAGCGAGGTGCTGGAGCTCACCGGTGCCGCCCGCCCCGATTTCGCCAGCCTGACCATGACCACCCTCGACTTCCCCACCGGCACCAGCCAGAACACCCCCGATATGGTGCTGGCGCTGGGGGAGAAGATGGTTGCGAGAGGGATCAAGCCGGAGATCGAGTGCTTCGACTTCGGCATGATCAACGCGGCCAACATGCTCATCGGGAAAAGTTTGCTGGGAGATCCCCCGTACTACTTCAACCTCCTGCTGGGCTCGCGCTACTCGGTTCCCGCAACCGCCCGCCACCTCTCCAACATGCTGGAGGATCTGCCGCCTGAATCGATCTGGTCCGCGGCCGGGATCGGACTGTTTCAGCTGCCAATGAATGTCCTCGCGATCGCCATGGGCGGTCACTGCCGGGTAGGGCTGGAAGACAACATCTACCAGGGATTCGACCGGGGGGAACTGGCCACCAACGAGAGCCTGGTCGAGCGTGTAGCTCACCTCAGCGAGACGTTCGGACGCCCCCTGGCCAGCTCGACCCGCGCCCGCGCCCTGCTCGGATTGGGCCGCTCGGCGGCACGGGGCCAACCGACCCGTGTGGAGGCGTTCCGCCGATGACCCTCACTCCCCAGTTCGCCCGCGCGACGCTGGCAATCGGCCGTCACGCCGGGGTCTCGCCCGCCGAGCTCAAGGGCTTTCAAGACGGTCAGCTCCGGCGGCTCGTCTGCCACGCCTACGAGTCGGTCCCATTCTATAGAAAGCTCTTCGACCGGCACCGCCTGCACCCACGGCACATCCGGGGCACGGTCGACCTGGATTTGATACCGACAGTGTCCAAGGAGGACCTGCGAGCGCAGCCTGTAACCAACGTCGTCGCGAAAGGCCTGGACCCGGACCGGTTGATCGCCGCGCGCACCAGCGGCTCATCGGGAGAGCCATTGGTGATTCGCCGGACCTGGTCGGAGCAGAGCCTGCAATACCTGCTGCGGCTGCGCGCGCTCGGCCTGCTGGGAGTGCGGATCGGGGATCAGATGGCCACCGTCGAGCTGGTCCGGGCCGAGGATGCCGCGGATCCCAAGCTGTTCGGCCGGGCTCTCCGCATGGCGCGAGTCAAGCAGACGCTCAGGATCGACGGTCTCCTGGAGCCCGCCGCCATCGTGGAGCAGCTGCGCTGCTGGCGGCCGGACGTCGTCACCGGGATGCCGGGAATGCTCTGCCGGGTTGCCGAGTATCTGCTGGCCCACGGCTGCAAGGGCCTGGCCCCGCGGCTGGTAATTGTGGCAGGTGAGGTGCTTACGCCGGTCATGCGTCGCAGCCTGAGAGATGGGTTCGGCGCACCGGTGCGGGAAATCTACGCCAGCCTGGAGTTTCCGATGCTGGGATGGGATTGCGGGGAGGAAGGACAGCTCCACGGCTGTGACGATGGCGCGATCGTCGAGCTGCTGCACGAGGGACAGCCCGTGGCAGCCGGAGAGCGGGGAGAGGTGGTTGCCACCAATCTGCACTCGTACGCCATGCCGCTCATCCGCTACCGGCTCGGCGACATCGCCACTAGAGGCGACCAGAGCTGCGCCTGTGGCCGGCCGTTCACGCGAATCCACAGCATCGAGGGAAGACCGGCCGAGGATTCCGTGTCGCGCCTGCCCAGCTCGGTTGCCGCATGACCAGTCTCGCCGGAGTTGCACCGGGCCAGCTGCAACCGAGGCCCGGGCGCTCGCTCGCCGCCTGGATCGAAGAACAGCTGATCATACCGTCGTATGTCTCCTCCTGGGCGTTCGCTTCGATCGGACTGCATCGCGCCATGTCGCTGCCGCTCCAGTTGGCAGGCCCAGTCCGTCGCAGGTCGGTGCTCGTGGGTGGGGACACGCTCCGGGTGCTAACCGTCGGGCGGGAGAAGCTGGTGGATACGATCGCCACCGGCCTGGTTGGCGGTCTTCCCGCTCCGGCCTCTGAGGGGCGCCGACTGTCAATGAGCCCCGCAGCGCTGGCAGAACAGGATGCGGATCTGGTAGTGGCGGAGGTGCACCGCTGGATGGCGGATCGGTTCCGGCGAGCTGGCTGGCTGATTGTTCCCAGGTCGGTGCGCTGGCACGGCGACCTTGCGGTGGTGCCGCCGCCGGCGCCGAGCAAAAGCCTTCAGGCCAATCTCGCAAAGCTGCGCAAGCAGAATTTCACTCTGGTCCAGGGCGGGACCGCCGACGATTGGACCGAGTTCTACGCCACCATGGTCGAGCCCCAGGCCCGGGCGCGACACGGGTCCTCCGCCTGGATCGCCTCGGAGCCGTTCCTCCGCCGGATCGCCCGGATCGGCATCCTCCATTTCATCGTCGAGAACGGCGTTCGCGTTGCCGGCCTCTGCACCGTTCCGTGCGGAGAGACGCTCTGGTTCCCCCTCATGGGCGTGCGCCACGGCGACCCCGGGCTGCTGCGGCGCGGGGCCAGTGTCGCGGCCGTCGCGCTCCCGCTGGAGTGGGCCCGCCAGCGCAACTACCGCCGGGTCGATCTCGGCCGCACCGGGTCGTTCGTCAACGACGGTCTCCAGCAATACAAACGCAGCTGGGGACTGATGCCGGTCCTCGATCCCCTCTCGTTGGTCACGGCCGTCTGGATTGGATCGCCGGCAGGCCGCCGGGCCTTCTTGCGCGAGCCCGTGCTGATCGAGAGCCAGAGTGGACTCGAGATCTACGCCGGTGGTCCCCAATGACGGGGAAGATCCCCTCTGACGCGGCCGACGCACAGGTCTCGAGGCTGCAAGGGGCGGGTGGGATTGCCCCGGCCCAGTGGGACGGCCTGGCTCGCCGCGGCTTCCACCTGCACGACTGGTTCTTGCCGGCAGAGCGCTCGGGGTGGCGTCCCCGTCACGTCGCGGTCCGCGGGATGGATGAACTGCGGGCCGTGATCCCGGCATATCTCACCGACCGCGACAGTCTTCATGATCTGCACGACCGGTGGCTCGGCCCGATCGGCGATATCGCCACTTTGTCCGGCATCGATTTGAGACCGATGGTCTCGGTGCAGGCCCCGTTGGCGTTGGCTTCGGAGCCGCTGGCGGTGCCGGAAGCGATGTCGCACAGAGATCTGCACCAGGTATTCGAGGCCCTGGAAGGGAGCGCAGAAGCGGACGGCGCCAAAGGCGTGGTGTGGCCCTGCGTCGATGGCGGCTCCCGGACGTTACTCCAGGTGGGCAAGGAACGTGGTTACGCCGCCGAGTACGCCGGTGCCAGCGCGAGAATCACGGTGGAGTGGGGGTCGTTCGAGGACTATCTGGCCTCTCGAAGCAAGAATGTCCGCCGCACCGTCAAGGCGGACCTCAGCGCCATCCGCTCAGCCGGACTCCGCATGGAAGTGGCCTCAGATTTCCGGCACGCCGTGCCGGCGATGGCCGCGCTCTACTTCGAGGCATTTCGCCGCCGTAATCGAAGGGAGTCGCCGGTCGGGAAGGAGTTCTTCGAGCAGATGAGCCTCAGCCCCTCGCCTCGAATCCTGGCGCAGCTGACCTGGAATGGCGACCGGTTGGTTGGCACCAGCCTGAATCTGATGACGCCCGAGGTGCTGGAAGGCACCCTCGGCGCCTTCGCTCCGGAGCACCGGCGGGGCCCAGCGTATCACAACGATCTCTGCTACGAGCCGATCCGGATGGCCTGCCGTGAAGGAATCGCGGCCATCGATTTGGGGGCGACCGCGCTGTACAGCAAGGTGCTTCGGGGGGCAGTGCTGCGGCCCCGTTTCACGCTTATTCGGGGCACCACTGCGGCCCGGCACCGGCTGCTGAGCAGCCTGGCGCGCCTGGTGGCCTGGCGCACCGAGTGGAAGGAGCGCCGGGCGCTGGGGCCATTCTGGCAGCCGAGCCTTGGAGGGTCCCTCGTGAGGTGTTCCCCATGAGTGTTCGTCGCAAGCTCGACAAATACCTCGACGACTGCCGGACCTTTCCGGACGACGCGGCGCTCGCCTTCCGGCTCGAAGGCATCAGCGGAGTCTGGGACACGTTGGCGGCCCGCACCATCGACCGCGTGGTCCGGAGCGGCCACATGGTGGTGTTTGCCCAAGGACTCGATTCGGCGCCCGAAATCGCGCCGCCCCCTGGCGTCGTCATTCGCCCCCTCGCCGAGCGGGACTGGCCCGCGCTCGGCGGCATCGTCACCCGGCGCAATCTGGGACTGTTCCGCGCTCTGCTAGCCAACGGCCATCACGCGCTGGTGGCCTGGCGCGGATCGCAGCCGATTGGATACGGTTGGGTGGCGGAACGGGTGGGCCCGGAGGTGACCGCATGTCCGTTAACCCTGCCGCCGGATGCGGCATACCTGTGGGACCTCTACGTGGTGCCGGATGAACGCTCCAACGGCATCGGGTCCGCGCTGGCGAGTGCCCGGATTCGCACGGCGCGTGAATGCGGCTTCCGCGAGGGCTGGAGAATGATCGCTCCTTCCAACGCGGCATCCTTGCGCACCCTGGCCAGGAGCGGAACCGATACCCGTGTGGTCGGCGAGCTGCGATTCATCAAGATCCTGGCGAAGGTGCACGCGCGGTTTACTCCCGCCCAGTCATCCGGAAGGCTCAACTGAGCGGGCTCAACGTGGTGGTGCTGACCTCATCGGTCATGGGGGTCGAGCTGGCGGGGGCGCTGGCGCGGCTGGACGAGGTCCGTTCGCTGACCGTCGTCACCACCCGGGTGATGCGGGGCCGGAGGAGCCTGTGGCAGAAGCTGCGCGGCATTCTTCACTACGATGGGCCTGCGGGAGTCGCGCGCGCCGCGACCGGCAGCGTTACCCGGATCCTCGGCGGCGGGCAGACGCTGGCCCGGGCGGTTGCGCTTCGCTGCCCCGGCGTCACCCACCGGCACTGTGATGACCTGCACGCTCCCGAGTCGCTGGCTCTGCTCCGAGACCTCGCCCCCGACCTCGGGGTGGTGTTCGCGGCCTATCGATTGAGGCCCGAGGTCTTCATCATTCCGCGGCTCGGCTGCCTCAACCTCCATCTGGGACACGCACCGGAGTTCCGGGGGTCTTCGCCCGCGTTCTATGAGATGCTGGGGGGCGTGCCGAGTGTGGGCGTGACGATTCATCGGATCAGTGAAGGGCTCGACGCGGGACCTATCATCGCCCAGCAGTCCTATCCATTGGACCTGTCGCCTCAGGAGGACCCGGTGTCCTACCTGGGGCGCTACCAGGCCGAAGTCCTGGTACCGAACGGCATCCGGCTCATGGCGGAGGCGGTGTGCCGGTTTTCCCAGGGGGATGTGGAGGCGCGCCCCCAGCCGGCGACCAGCCATCCTGCACGCAGGCGCGCCACCTACCAGCTCAAACGCGAGCTCCGGCGCCGGGTGGCTCGGCGCCGGCGGCGAAAGGCGGGGTTCCTCTTCTAAGCGGGTTGCTCGATTGATGGCTGATTGACATTCCGACTGCAGCACTCGTATTTATTCGCAAACACCCGCCAAGCGCAGCGCCCTCCGCCGATCTGGAGAACGAGGTATGTCGCCAGCCCAGTCAATTCCCGCCGTCACGCCGATCGAAGCGCGTGGGTACGCCCACCCCGAGGTGCTGGTCTCCACCGAATGGGTGGCCCACCATCTGGATGACCCCAACGTCCGCCTGATCGAGTCCAACGAAGACCTGCTGCTGTACGACACGGGCCACATTCCGGGCGCGGTCAAGGTGGATTGGACCAACGATCTGAACGATCCCCTGGTCCGCGACTACATCGACAGCGAACGGCTGCAGCGTCTGCTGCGCGCCAGGGGCATCAACAAGAACACCACCATCGTGTTTTACGGCGACAAGAACAACTGGTGGGCCACCTACGCTTTCTGGGTGCTCAAGCTGTTCGGGCTCGAGCAGGTCCGGCTGATGGACGGAGGGCGGCTGCGCTGGATCGATGAAGGGCGGCCTCTCACCACCGACTTCCCATCCTATCCGGCGGGCAGCCTCAAGGTGGGCAAGCGCGATGACGCGCCGGTGCGCGCCTTCCGCGACGAGGTGCTGGAGCACGTCAAGCGCCGCGGACAGCTGGTGGACGTGCGGAGCCCGGAGGAGTTTCGGGGGGAGCGGCTGCACATGCCCGACTACCCCAGCGAAGGGGCGGTCAGGGGCGGCCACATCCCGGGGGCTCGAAGCATCCCCTGGGCCCGGGCCATCGATCCGGACTCGCACACGTTCCGGCCGGCCGACGAGCTGCGGACCCTGTACGAGAAGGAGAACGGCCTGCGCCGGGACGCCGACACGATCGCCTACTGCCGCATCGGCGAGCGTTCGTCGCATACCTGGTTTGCGCTGACGTATCTGTTGGGATTCGACGCGGTGCGGAACTACGATGGATCCTGGACTGAGTGGGGCAACGGAGTCCGGCTCCCGGTCGAGAAGCCGTGAAGGTTGCCGACCTCCGTCGGGAGTACGCCCGGGCCAGTCTCGACGAAGCGAACATAGGCTCCGACCCGATCGCCGAGTTCCACCGCTGGTTCCTGGAGGCCGGCGAGGCGAAGGTGCTGGAGCCCAACGCCATGGCGCTCGCCACCGCGACGCGCGACGGATCTCCCTCGGTCCGGGTCGTCCTGCTCAAGGGATACGACGAGCGCGGCTTCGTGTTTTTTACCGATTATCGGAGCCGGAAGGGGTCCGAGCTGGAGCAGAACCCGCACGCGGCGCTGGCGCTCTTCTGGCCCGAGCTGGAGCGGCAGGTGCGGATTACCGGTCCGGTGACCGTGGTGTCGCGAGAGGAATCGGAGGCCTACTTTCGGACTCGGCCGCGCACCAGCCGGCTCAGCACCTGGGTGTCGCACCAGAGCCAGGTGATTCCCGGCCGGAGTACGCTGGAGCAGGGGGAAGGTAAAATGCGGGACCGCTTTCCCGATGATGTGCCGCTTCCACCGCACTGGGGCGGGTATCGGGTAACCCCAGAGTCGATCGAGTTCTGGCAGGGGCGGCCCAGCCGGTTACACGACCGATTGAGATATACTCGTGAGCAGGGAGGCGGTTGGCAGTTGGAGCGGCTCTCTCCCTGATGGCGGCGAGGTGTGTTGCTCTCCACCCTCAGAAATTCGCCGTCAACCCTCCCAGCACCCGCCGCCCAATGACTGACCCGCCATAGAGCTGGAAGCGCTCCTGATCGAGCAGGTTGGTTGCCGTGGCGTGAATCCTCAAATTGTTGCTGATCCGGTAGCCCGCGCTCAGGTTCACGAACTCGCTGGCCGGCACGTATCCCTGGAAGATGCCGGCGGCCCACTGATACCCATCGACCAACCGGACTGACGCGGTGGCGTCGAAGCCCTGCACCCCGGCATAGGACAGCGCGAAGTTCGCCTTCTTGCTGGGGGTGTTCGGCTGGAGCTGGTCGCCCGCCTGCTGCGACTTGATCTCGAAATCGAAG
>Ga0180121_10001025_pt1 | contig 11813 bp, 4 predicted proteins | sample AntDrymUQ5402106_2_FD_129676 | JGI IMG/M metagenome (GOLD analysis project Ga0180121, IMG submission 129676) | Polar desert sand microbial communities from Dry Valleys, Antarctica - metaG UQ540 (21.06) (version 2) (version 2) | ecosystem: Environmental > Terrestrial > Soil > Desert | place...
GCATCGAAAAATTTTTACAGTCTTCAAAAAGTCACTTTCCAACTTTATGAGTTGTTAAGTTTAGAAAGCTGCTAATCTGATAATGTAAGCGTAAGATCGAACGTTGTTTCATAAAAAGACCAATCAACAGCGTGACGAATCAAAAAATAACGATAAAAAAATGATGGATTTCCTAAAAGCTTTATTCATGAGACTATCCTGATGCTAATTTCCTATTTACTGCTGATCCAGAACAGCAGAAATCCTGATAAAACGGTCAGCAAACCAAAAGCAGAAAATACTCTAAGCAACCAACCCCACTGACGCCAACCCGCCGTTAGGCGTAGAAAGTTCATCAGGACCTGATTACTTATGTCACGTTGTTTCGGATGGCAATATCATTACAGGACAAAACCCTGCTTCGGCGGAAGAAGTTGCACGGCAGCTGATTGCAATGGTGAAACAATCCGAATTTGAAGCCAGGTACGCGTCTCCGATTTTTTTAAATTAATTTACTTACAACCATCCTCCATCGTCACAGTGTAGAATGCCATCGTTACTCAATAGTCATTATGCATCGGGACTATTACCTTGCCCACAAGGATAGCATGGCAACGGGATCTTTTACATCTTCAATTATCCGAAGCATTTGCAGCTTACACTGAAAGATAACTGATCTTTTTGCCGGCACTTCCCGCCTATTGTAAAGATCACCCTTTTCGAATTCGCGATTCATGCAGCAATCCATCTGATCATGGCGGAGGCAATCTGAGAGAAACAGCAACTACGTGACAGTAAGTTCCGTATTCATATCATCACACTCCATACAATCATTCTCATTAATTGCTTTACTATGAGATCCGGAACACAAATCAGGGTGATGCTGCTTTTAGTAGCTGCCGCCACCCTCTACCAATGCAGTATAAATAAGTTGCAGGATAATAAAGATGCTTCCTCGCTGATTACAGAAGGAAGAAATTTTTTCAGGTATGATACTTTTGGCGATGAGGATTTCTGGAGTGGACTGCTTCATATTGATAAAGCAATCGCAGGCAAAAATAATGGTGGTTTTGGCGGAGGTGTAAGCCCCACTACTGCGTTGGCAGTGGGGTTAAAAGTAGATGCGGAAGCATTGACAACAGATGTTATTGCAGGAATAAAATCAGGTGCAATAAATCTGAATGATCCTGCTACCACACTTGCCCTGTTGAAATTAAACGCAGTGGTGGGAGTGCAGGGAACATTTGATGCCTCCGGCGGGTTGAAGTCAATCGGAATCACCTGCGCATCCTGTCATTCTACGGTAGATAATTCTTTCGCGCCCGGAATTGGAAAAAGGCTGGACGGGTGGCCTAACAGAGATTTAAATGTCGGCGCGATCATTTCCCTCTCGGATAATGCGGGTCCAATTGCCAAAATGCTGCATGTGAGCGAACCTGCATTGAAAAATGTGTTGGCCTTGTGGGGTCCGGGCAAATATGATGCAGTTCTCTTCGTGGACGGGAAACCATTCCGGCCCGATGGAAAAGTGGCAGCAACCCTTATTCCGGCGGCATTTGGCCTTAAAGAAATACAGCTTACCACGTATACAGGATGGGGTGATATCAGTTATTGGAATGCATTTGTGGGAACGCTACAAATGCACGGGAAAGGAACATTGATTGATCCACGTTTGAATGATCCTGAAAAATATCCGATCGCGGTAGAGAATAAATCGGGCAATACCATTAGTTCGCCTGATCTGATCAGTTCCAAACTACCGGCTTTGAAAGCGTACCAGCATTCCCTTGGATCGCCTGTACCGCCTGCAAACAGTTTTGACAAGGCTTCGGCCGATCGCGGTAAATCACTTTTTATTACAAAAGCAAAATGTAACAGTTGTCACGCTGCGCCACTGTTTGCTGATAATATTTTACACACCGCCAGTGAAATTGGCATCGACGATTTTCAGGCCATGCGATCTCCTACAGGAAAATACAGAACAACTCCTTTAGGCGGGTTGTTTGCAAGGGCAAAAGGCGGATTTTATCATGACGGTAGATTCGCCACGTTCGCGGATGTCATCAATCACTATAACAACCATTTCAGGTTGAACCTGTCCCCTTCCGAAAAAACAGATCTCGCAGAATATTTAAAATCTTTATAGTATAGTGGGCACCCAAAAACTTGTTAAACGGCTTTTTTACATAAGAGCGAAACTTGCCAGGAAAAGGATGCTGCCGCATATGAAGGTCAGCCGGGATTCGATTTTGTAAAAAAAATTCCGACAGTCTGGGATGAAACAATTGTACTCAGTGTCAAAGTAGGAGAATATATTTCCATTGCAAGGATGAGAAATGAAGAATGGTTTGTAGGGGCTATAAATAATAACTATCTGGTAAGGCAGGCAAGAACCGCTAAAGAAGGATTGATAAATGCTGAAAACCATCCCGCAGACCTGATACTGTTAGATCTCGGATTGCCCGACGAAAGCGGACATACAATTTTACAAAGGCTTCGTAAATGGTATACATCACCTATAATCATACTTTCTGTTCAGAAAAGTGAGGAGGATATAATCAGAGCGCTGGATAATGGAGCGAATGATTATCTCTGCAAACCATTCCGTCGAGGAATTAGAGGTTGATCTCATTAGCAGATCTGTGAAAAAAAACGGGGAATTATTAAAGTTAACTTCTACCGAATATAATTTACTCACCTTACTTGCAAAAAATGAGGGGAAAGTCCTTACGCATCATTATTTATTAAGAGCTATATGGGGGCCGGGTTATATAAACCAGTCTCAGTATTTGCGGGTATTTATTGCGCAATTGCGAAAGAAGATTGAAGAAGATCCAAACCGGCCGAAGTACCTGATTACAGAATCAGGTGTGGGATACCGATTTGTCAATCCGATTTAAATGCTCATTACCTTGCCTGTGTACCGTTACGCATCCTCTTATGAAACGTTGCGTTTATTATTCCCCAGCATAAAAACCAATAAACCACATAGAGCAGCCAGTGCCGAACCAACAAGCACACTAAGTTTTGATGTAGCAATCAAATCCGAATCGGTGAAAGCCAGGTTGCAGATAAAAATAGACATCGTAAATCCGATTCCACCCAACAAGCCCACACCAACTAAATGAGTCCGCGTAATATTATCACCAGTAGCTATTCGGGTTTTGATAAGCAAATATGGAAACAAAAATATACCTGTCAGCTTACCGAATAACAAACCTGTAATGATCCCTATGGAATTAGAACCGGAAAGTGCGGAAAAGAAATGCTCAGGGAGTTTAATTGCTGTATTGACCAGGGCGAACAGGGGAACAATTATAAATGCAACCGGTTTATGCAATGCCTCCTGTAGTTGGTACGACAAGTTCCGGTCATTGTCTTTGTGAAATGGAATTGCCACAGCAAGCAGAACGCCGGCAATCGTAGCATGCACTCCGGATTGTAAAAAACAATACCACATGACAATACCGGGTAAAAGGTAAAGCAGCAAATTATTTACACGCTGTCGGTTCAACACCAACAGTCCACCGAATATTAACAACGCGGCAATCAAATAGGCGAATAAAATCGTTTTCGTATAAAACAGCGCAATAATGATTATGGCTCCTATATCATCAATGATTGCCAGTGCAGTCAGAAATATTTTTACAGCCGTGGGAACTTTACTTCCGGCCAGTGACAATATACCTAATGCAAATGCAATATCAGTAGCCATTGGAATTGCAAAGCCTGGTTGCGTTTCTGACCCTTTGTTCAACAGGTAGTGTATGAGCGCAGGAACGACCATGCCGCCTACCGCAGCCGCTATAGGCAATAGGGCTTTTCTGAACGAAGCCAGCTCACCAATGTAAATTTCTCTTTCTATTTCCAGGCCTACCAGCAGAAAAAAAATCGCCATGAAACCATCATTCACCCAATGCTCTATTGTAAAATTCAGATTCACACTGGAAAAAGACAGATCGATCTTCCGGTGCATGAAATTAATATATTCATCACCCGATGAACTATTCGCTATGATGAGAGAAATGATTGTACAAATAACAAGCAGCAACCCCCCTACTTTTTCGCTATTAAAAAACTGCTGATATATATTTTTGAACTTATCATTCATCGGTTCGCCTTTTACCTGTGACATTTTTCTGTCATTCTTTGTACTGTGATATATAGGTTTGATACCTTAAAATTCATAGCTGTCTGTTCACTTCTTCTTTTAAGAATAATTCTAAAGATTCTCTTCTATACCATTGCTAAAGTATAGTTATACCTCCTTATTACCAGATTTAGTTCAAGGAGATATAGAGAGTATAATGTTGCTAAGGCCGTGTATACAGAAAGTAGATTCAGAAACATTCCGTGTTCCGGGACAACACAGATTCTTAAGAGAAGTAATTTTGTTGGTTCTAAAAGACCTTTGCAGAGTTTGCTTCGTCCTGAAACAGGTAAATGTTCCGCCTGTGTGAGCTATGGAAACGAGATTTTCAGCATCACATGGCTCTCTATAATACGTTCCTTCCCAACGTCGGCTCGGTGAATCTAACTTCAACGGTTCCACATCAAAGCAATTGGCGTTGGGCTGCAACCGGGAAAATGACAATGAATTTTTTAAGGATGATTTCAATCACTTTTTAATAAAAGCAATACTTTTTTGTTCGCTATGCTTGAAACCATATATTTCACTCGGAAAAAATTAAATCGCCAGTATTTAAAATATTTGTACCTTTTTTAAATAATTAATCTTCCCCTTTTAATAAACACCCTTAATATTTGTACTCCTTCCAAACTGGCTGAACACAGGTTAATATCTGAATAGCTTCAACGATTAATGCATTTGTATTTAGTGGCAAGCAGAAAACGTGCATTGTGTGACGTATCCTGTATAAACACCCATATGATTTGGTGTAGCCGAATATTGAGAAGTAGCTTCCCGGTAAATACACACGATGCCATTTGTATATAACACTGGTCCTCTGAATCTATTGCAGCAACCGTACCAAAAATTGATTAGCAATGCCCGGTAAAAATGATACATACAATCAAAACGCTTCTAATAGTTTTTTGAAAACAGATAGTGGCAAAACCAAGTCAAATTCAATTGAAATACCCTCTATTTCGCTGCCTAAAGGCGGTGGTGCGATAAAAGCAATAGATGAAAAATTTACCGTGAACGCGGTGAATGGTACTGCATCCTTTTCCATTCCCCTGCCCTTTGCAACCGTACGAGGCGCTGGTCCGTCCATGACCCTTTCCTATAACTCCGGGAGTGGAAATGGAATATATGGTCTGGGTTGGAATTTAAGTCTTGGTTCTATTAAACGCAAAACAGAGAAAAGTCTTCCCCGGTACAGAGATGATGATGATTCAGATACTTATGTTTTTTCGGAAGCAGAAGACCTGGTTCCTGAGTTTAAAAAAGAAAACAATGGAAGTTTTGCTCTGAAAAATGGTGAGTACATTATTTATGAGAAAGATTCAACGGATGCGGCTGCCCGGTATAAAATCAGGTTCTATAAACCACGAATTGAAGGATTATTCGCACGGATTGAACGATGGACAGAAAAGTCCACCAGGATCATCAAATGGCGGGTCATATCAAGAGAAAATGTTACTACCCTTTTCGGCTGGAGTGATCAATCGGTGATTGCCGACCCTCGTGATCAATCAAAAATCTTTGAATGGCTTCCTGAATTCGTGTTTGACGATAAAGGAAATTGTTCCCGTTACATATATCAGAAAGAAGATGAAACCGGTTTTGAAAGTTCGAGGCTACATAATAAAAATCGATTGACAAATGGAAAAATCTGCTATACCAATACTTATTTGGTAAAAGTTCTGTACGGTAATCAAACTCCGTATAAACAATTCGGGAATGATTTTCCGATTGAATCTGATTTTCTATTTCAAACTCTTTTCGACTATGGAAGTTTGCAACTCAATGAAACACCGGATACGATCAACAACTGGGATTACAGAACAGACGCTTTTTCAGATTACAAAACCGGTTTTGAAATCCGGACCACCCGTCTTTGCAAACGGATTTTATTGTTTCATCATTTCAAAGGAGTGAATGAATATGATGGCCTTGTTAAGTCATTGAATTTTGAATATGATATCACCAGTGAAAAGGATTTTACTTTTCTCAAATCAATAAAGTCTGTTGGATATATCAAAAAAGCCGGATCCTATTATTCAAAAAAACTTCCTTCCACAGAGTTTTCCTACCAGAAACATGACTGGAACAAGGAAATCAAAATTATTAGTGTTGAAAACATAGTACATGCACCGGTAGGTTTGGATGAGCAGCAATACCAATTTACAGACCTATATAATGAAGGCTTGTCTGGAATTCTTACTGAACAGGGCGGAGGTTTGTATTACAAGCATAACCTGGGCAATGGCAACTTTGAAAATGCAAAACTAGTCACGCCTAAACCTTCTTTTACAGGAGTGGGTAAACAACTTCAATTTGCTGACCTGGACGGGAATGGAGGCAAACAACTGGTAAACTATGAGACCGAACCGAGAGGATTTTTTGAATTAGATCAGGAGGATGAATGGCGCCCGTTTACAAATTTCCAAACACTTCCGACAATTGATCTCAAAGATGCGAATACAAGGTTACTTGATCTGAATGGTGATGGCAAACCGGATATATTGATCTCGGATGACAATGTCTTCCGTTGGTATGAATCAAATGGTAAAATAGGATTCGCTGACTTGCAACGGACAGTAAAAGCATTGGATGAAGAAGCGGGCCCGACTATCATTTTTGCGGATGACACACAAAGTATTTTTCTGTCAGATATGTCAGGAGATGGCCTGTCTGATATCGTTCGTATCCGCAATGGTGAAGTTTGTTACTGGCCGAATCTTGGTTATGGAAATTTCAGGACCAAAGTGAATATGGACAATGCTCCGGTGTTCGACTATCCGGAAAGTTTCCGTACTTCTTATATCCGCCTTGCTGATATTGACGGATCTGGCACTACAGACATTATTTACCTGGGGAAAAATAAATTCAGCTGCTGGAATAACCTAAGCGGCAATTCCTTCACTACCACTCCGTTTGAGATCGATTCCTTTCCTGCAATTCATAGCAATTCAAAAATTACCGTAACTGATTTGCTTGGAAACGGGGTGGCTTGTATTGTCTGGAGCAGCGATTTGTTGAAGGATGCTAATGCGCCATTGAAATACATCGACCTGATGAACAGCAAGAAGCCTCATCTTATGATTGGGTATAAAAACAATATGGGTAAAGAGGTAGCAATGGAATACAAAGCATCCACCCATTTTTATATTCAGGATAAACTTGCTGGCAGACCCTGGGTGACAAAGCTTCATTTTCCAGTGCATTGTATCAGTAAAACAGAAACCAGGGATAAAATTTCCGGGTACCGTTTTGTAACTGAATACAAATACCATCATGGCTATTACGATCATCCGGAAAAGGAATTTCGTGGCTTCGGAATGGTAGAACAAACCGATGCCGAACATTTTGAGAATTGGGAAAAGGGAGATGCATCCAATATCGTTGAAAAAGAATTGCATCAGGAACCAGTGGTTTCAAAAATCTGGACGCATACCGGCGCATTTTTGTGTCGGGAGAAGATCCTGAAACAGTTTGCTCACGAATACTGGTATGAGGAAATGAAACGGCAGGGATTTCAGGTAAGTCATCACGAGGCAAACCTGCCTGATGCGAAAATAATTGCTGCACCTGGATTGGATCCTTCCGTTCTTAAACATTTGTCAGTACGGGAATGGCAGGAAGCATTACGTGCATGTAAAGGAATGAGTTTAAGGTCTGAAGTATTCGCCCGGGATGCTGTAAAGAATGGGGACAAGCCGGAAGATAAGATAAGGGAACTCACACCTTTTTCTGTATCCACAAACAATTTTATGATTGAACTTTTGCAGCCAAAAGGGAAAAATGAATATGCCATATTTATAGTAAAGGAAAGCGAATCAATTGCCTTTAATTATGAAAGAAATCCTGAAGACCCGCGGATTGAACATAACCTGAATATAAAATTGGATGAATACGGGAATGTTTTACAGGCAGCGTCAGTAGTTTACCCCCGGCAAAAAGTAAATAATTCACTTCCTCAGGTAACTCAACAAGCACAAAAAGAAATCCTGATCACTTTTACAGAAAATAGTTTTACAAACGACATCGATATACGGCTAGAACTGAACAAGCCAGATAGCTATCGTCTGAGACTGCCAGCTGAAGTAAAAACATGGCAATTGAAAGGAGTTAAACAAGCAGCTCCTGTTGCCAAATTATATTCACTTCCTGATTTTGAAAACATTTTAACCAGGTCAGAGGAAGCATTCTATCATGAGATTCACAAAGAACCTGATGATACAGTATTACAGCCAGATTATAGACCTCTCAAGAGACTGATTGAACATATTCGTACCATTTACAGAAACAATAATCTGGTAGATCCACTTGCCCCCGGAGTGATTGAATCATTGTGTATCCCTCATGAAACATATCAGCTGGCATATACAAAAGAATTGTTGCACGAAATATATTCTGCAAAGATGACTGATGTTGAACTGATCGATTTGATGAACGAAGGGAAATTTGTATCTACTGATAACGATACAAAATGGTGGATTCCTTCAGGAACAGTCAATTTCATTGATGTGGCTGATTCTATTGCCGATACGCTTGCCAAGGTCAAAGACAGGTTTTACCAGCCCACATCTTATACTGACCCGTATGGAACCATTACCAAAGTAAAATATGGGAAGTATCTCTTTTTTATTAAACAAACTATCGATGCACTTCTAAATACTGTTACTGTTGACAAATATAACTTTCGAACCCTATCCCCTGGTCAAATGCGGGATGCAAATAATAACCTTTCTGAAGTGCTGACAGATGAACTTGGCCTGGTGAAAGCAATGGCAGTGATGGGAAAGGATTTGAACAATGACGGAATATGCGATGAAGCAGATAATTTAAGCGGGCTTGAAGAAATTACCATCGATGAGCAGACAGATATTGATGAATTTTTCCTAATCTCCAATGCAAACGGCATTTGTAAATCAGAAAATTTAAAATTTAAAGGCCAATCATTATTAAAAAATGCTACAGCAAGATTTGTATATGATTATGATGCCTTTATCAGGTCGGGAAAGCCTGCAACAGTCGCTGCTATATTAAGAGAACAACATTTTAGCACCAATCCACAATCACCGGTTCAAATCAGTTTCGAATACAGCAATGGATTGGGTAAGGTTATCATGAAAAAAGCCCAGGCAGAACCCGGGACTGCGAAAGAAATGGTGGTGGATGCAAACGGGGTAATCACTATAAGTGAAAAGGATACTTCTTTATCCAATCCAAAACTATTAAGGTGGATCGGCAATGGCAGAACGATTCTCAACAATAAGGGAAATGTCGTAAAACAATACGAGCCTTTCTTTTCTGTGTCCTCAAAATATGAAGATGAAAAGGAATTGGTAGAGACTGGTGTTACTCCGCTCCTGTATTACGATGCCATGGGACGACTGATCAAAACCGAAATGCCCGATGGCACTTTCTCAAAAGTTGAATTTGACTCCTGGCAACAATCTGCTTTTGATGCGAATGATACGGTGAAAGATAGTACATGGTATAAAAAACGAAGTGATGCTCAAAGACCAGATTATATTAATGATGCGAAAGAGCAGGACGCTGCAATAAAAGCGGCTGCACATTTCCAAACGCCTTCTGAAATGCATGTTGATACGCTTGGAAGGCCGATACTGCAAATTGAAAATAATGGACAGGATGCAGGTAACAATTACATTTTATTCAAGACAAAAATTGAATTGGATATAGAAAGTAATCTACACAAGGTAACGGATGCCAGAAACCTGCCGGAAAATGGGAACGGTGGAAATGTGGTGATGGAATATTCATATGATATGTTGGGCAACCTGGTTTATCAGAAAAGCATGGATGCCGGGCAGCGATGGTTATTGATAAATATTGCCGGGAACCCTTTACGCACGTGGGATGAGCGCAACCATGAGTTTCAATACAATTATGATATTCTTCACCGGCCTGTTTCCAGTATTGTCAAAGGAGGCGATATCCCCGGTGTAGTGTTCAATCATCAATTCGAACGCGTATTCTATGGTGAGAATGAACCGGACGACAAACTTAAAAATGTAAGAGGCAAGGCAGTCAGGCATTTTGATACCGGGGGGTTGCTGGAAACTCCGAAATATGATTTTAAGGGACAAGCCACGTCTACCACTCGTAAACTATTTAGAAAATATAAGGAGATCCCCAACTGGACAGATGGAAATTTGATAATTGACCTGGAAAATAAGTCTTTTACTTTCTATACCGAGACGGATGCTCTTCTAAGAGTTACCAGGCAAATTGCACCTGATGAAAGTATCATATTGCAATCATATAATGAAGCTGGATTATTGGAAAGTCAAACAGTTGAACATTTTCAACCATCTTTAATCACAACTTATATCAAAGACATTGATTACAATGAAAAAGGACAGAGAAATAAAATAATTTATGGTAATGATGTAATTACAAAATATTATTATGAAAAAGAAACATTCAGGCTAAGGCGACTTGAAACCAAAAGACAGAACAACGATCCTCTGCAGGACCTGCATTATACTTTTGATCCTGTTGGAAATATTACACAGGTTGAAGATAAAAACATACCGATTACATTTTTTGATAATCAAAAAGTAACAGGTGTGGCTGATTATACATATGATTCAAATTACAGGTTAATAAAAGCCTCGGGCAGGGAAAGCCAAACTGCTCTAACATTTAATGCCCAGGACAATTGGAATGATCTTTCATTTATGCAGGAGTTGAATCCGGGTGATCCTATGGCCGTTCAGAATTATACGCAGCATTATCACTACGATGAAGTGGGGAACATCCTTGAGATGCGGCAGTCAGTAGGAAATACCTGGAAAAGAAGTTATGAATATGAAAAAAATAATAACAGGCTAAAATCATCAAAAGTAGGAACGCAGGTCTATACCTATCCACATCATCCACAACATGGCTTCATTGTGAAAATGCCACATTTAGAAGAAATGGGATGGAACTTCAAAGAAGAATTGGTAAAGTCAATAGTACAAAAAGTGAATCCGGGTAATGGTACCCCTGAATCTACATGGTACCAATATGACGGTAAAGGTCAACGAATTCGTAAGTTAACCGAGAACAGTGCACCGTCGGGTGCTGTCCCCAGTATAAAAGAAGAACGCATTTATAATTCCGGTCATGAACTGTATAAAGCCCATAGCGGAACAAACTCCGGTTTAGAACGGACCAGTTTGAGTTTAATGGACAAAGAACACCGGTTTGTAACGGTGGAAACAAGAAATGATGTATTGGATGGAACAGAGAAAAGATTGGTGCGCTACCAATTACATAACCATTTGGGATCGGCATCTCTTGAATTAAGCGGAACCGCTCAAATAATAAGTTATGAAGAATTCTATCCTTATGGCACCACATCCTATCAGGCAAAAAATAAGCACATCAAATGTTCCGTCAAAAGATATCGTTACACAGGAATGGAACGTGATGAAGAAACAGGATTAGAATACCATAGTGCCAGGTATTATGTGCCATGGTTGGGAAGGTGGTTGAGTGCTGATCCTCTTATACAAAAAAATTCAAACTTTAATACAGAATCTGTTTCATCTAAAAATGAATTGAACCTTACCTCGGCTTTTGGATACGTCAATTCTAACCCCATCCGATTTAAAGATCCAAAGGGATTACAAGAGCAAGAAGATGAATTTGTGGCAGAAGCAAGAAAATTTCGTGGTTGGCAGGCACA
>Ga0180121_10001026_pt1 | contig 11808 bp, 13 predicted proteins | sample AntDrymUQ5402106_2_FD_129676 | JGI IMG/M metagenome (GOLD analysis project Ga0180121, IMG submission 129676) | Polar desert sand microbial communities from Dry Valleys, Antarctica - metaG UQ540 (21.06) (version 2) (version 2) | ecosystem: Environmental > Terrestrial > Soil > Desert | place...
GGCGCTTCGCACACGCGCTCGTTCGAGAGGCCGTGTACCGAGGTCTTTCCAAGGAGCTCCGGGCCGATCTGCACGAGCGCCTCGCGGATTGGATGTTGCAGGAGGATGCGGATCAACCAGACGAGTGATGACGATGCCCTGGAGGAGCGAGAAGCGCTGTGGCGGGCGATCATCGACGGCCACGGGCTGCCATGGCTCGGCGCTACACATGAACACCTGTTCGCGTGCGTGGAGACCTGGGTCGGGCGGCCCGATGCTGCCGAGCGGCGGCTGCGCGTGGCGCGAGAGGTGCTCGCTACGATGGGTGATCTCTGGTGGGTCGGCACCCTCGACAGCTCGCTGTGTCGCGCGGTAGCAGCGCAGGGCCACGAACGGGAGCTCCTTCGCCTGGCCGACGCCCTCGAGGCCGCCGCGTTGGTGCCCGACCGACAGATGCAGATCCGGAGGAATGTCGTTCGAGCCAAGGCCCTGTTGCTCAGGGGATCGGCTGCCGACGCCGAGGCGTCGGCGCGGCGCGGGCTTGAGCTCGTCGAGCCCACCGATCTCGTGTTGGATCACGCCGACGCCTTGCTGACGCTCGCCGATGTGCTCCGGGAGCGTGGGTTCGGTGACGAGGCGCACGATGCGGTCGGCCAAGCTCGGGCGATGCTCCGCGCGAAGGGATGTCTCCGCCCGTCCTCGGTCGACGACTAGACTCGGACGCGTTCCCGAGGACGAGCCAGGAGCCGCCGGCGTGCCAATCATCGTGCAGAAGTACGGGGGCACCTCGGTCGGGTCGGTGGCGCGCATCCAGGCCGTCGCCGATCGGGTCGTGCATGCGCGGGAAGACGGCAACGACGTGGTGGTCGTGGTCTCGGCGATGGGGCAGACGACCGACGATCTGCTCGCGATGGCCGCCGAGATCGCGACGGCGCCCGATCCCCGTGAGCTGGACATGCTGCTGACGGCGGGGGAGCGCATCGCGATGTCGTTGCTCGGCATCGCGATCAACGCCCGCGGGTGCCGGGCAGCGAGCTACACGGGGTCGCAGGCAGGCATCATGACCGACCACCAGCACGGGCAGGCCAAGATCGTGGAGATCCGTCCCAAACGCATCCTCGAGGCCTTGGAAGCCGGCAACGTCGTCGTGCTCGCCGGTTTCCAGGGGCTGAGCGTCAGCCAGTTCGAGATCACGACGCTCGGCCGGGGAGGCTCTGACCTCACGGCGGTCGCGATGGCGGCGGCGATCGGCGCCGAGGTGTGCGAGATCTACAGCGACGTGGCCGGTGTGTACACGACCGACCCTCGCGTCGAGCCGAAGGCGCGCAAGCTCGACGTCGTGAGCTACGACGAGATGCTCGAGCTGGCGGCGTCGGGGGCGAACGTGTTGCAATCGCGCTCGGTCGAGTACGCGCGACGCACCGGTGTTCGCCTGCACGTGCGGTCGTCGTTCGACGATGAGCCAGGGACGTGGGTCCAGGAGGTTGATGAACCGATGGAAGGCGTATTGATCTCGGGCGTGGCGCTCGACACCGACGAAGCGAAGGTCACGCTCGATCGGGTGCCCGACCACCCAGGCGTGGCGGCCACGGTCTTCAAGGCGATCGCGGACGACGCGATCTCGATCGACATGATCGTGCAGAACGTCTCGCACGCCGGCGCCACCGACCTGTCGTTCACGGCCCCTCGCGCCGACCTTCGCAAGGTCGAGAGCGTGATGGAACGCCTCGTGAAGGAGATCGGCGCCGACTCGTACACGATCGACGACGACATCGCGAAGCTCTCGTTGGTCGGCGCCGGCATGAAGAGCCATCCCGGGGTGGCTGCCGACATGTTCGACTCGCTGGCCGGTGAAGGCATCAACATCGAGATGATCTCCACCTCGCCGATCCGCATCTCGTGTGTGATCCGCGAGGGCGACGGCGAACGGGCGGTGCGGGTCGTGCACGAGAGGTTCGGCCTCGACGCCTCGGGCTCGACGCCAGAGATCCCGACGGGCTGACGGGCAAATGGATCTCGGCGACCTGGGAACGCGGATCGGGGACATCGCGATCGAAGGCCTGGCGTCGTCGCGCCCATCGCTTCCGTTGCCGCCGCACGACCCGAGCCTTCCGCCGCCGCCCGCGGGAAGGAGTGACGACGCGCCGCCTCCACCCTCCGACGAGCCGTCGCAGCCTCGATCAACGGTGCCCATCGCGCTCGCCCTCCTGCTCACCGTCCTGGTGGGCGCCGGCGCGTTCGCGCTGGTGTCATGGGCGAGAGACGGCACCGCCTGCAGCGACGCCGACTTCCGGTCAGCTCGGTTCGGATACTGCACGAGCACGCCTGCCGGGTGGGTTGCAACCGCGGCTCAGGCAGAGGGCACGCCGCTCGACCGCTTCATGTTGCAGGATGGCCCTGCGGTCATCACCGTCGTCGCCGTGCCGCTCACCAAGGGTCAGGATCTCGCTCGATTCGAGCAGTTCGTTCGCGGTTACGACGAAGATACGGGCGCCACGACGAGCGGGTCGGCGCAGCTCGAGGTCGATGGGGTCGATGCGGTGGCGTTCGAGGTGACGCTCGCCGGCCCGGAGGGCGACGTGCGTTCTCGCGAGGTGCTGTTCGCGCGCGACGGCACCGCATGGCGGGTGACCCTTGCCGATGAGTCGGCCGGTTTCGAAGCCAGCGCCAACCGTCTCGGCGAGCTGCTCGATTCCTGGCGCTTCATCTAGCCGAGGCGCCCTCGTGCTCGCTGGTAGCGTGGAACGACCATGAAGGTCGCCGTCATCGGAGCCACCGGAGCCGTCGGCCGGGAGATGATCCGCATCCTCCAGGAGCGACGCTTCCCCGTCGACGAGCTCGTGCTGCTCGCCAGCTCGCGGAGCGCCGGGCTCCGTGTCGCCTTTGGCGGTGATGAGCACGAGGTGCGTGAGCTGACGGTGGAAGCCGCCCGCGGCGCAGACGTCGCGTTCGTCTCGGCAGGAGCCTCGGTGTCCAAAGCCGTCCTACCCGAGATCGCGGCGGGCGGCACGGTCTGTATCGACAACTCGAGCGCGTTCCGCATGGACCCTGCCGTGCCGCTCTCGGTGCCGGCGGTGAACCCCGAGGCGCTCGAGGGCTGGCCGCACCCGGGCATAATCGCGGTACCCAACTGCACCACCATCACCGCCGTGCTAGCGCTCGGTCCTCTGCACCGTGCCGCCACGTGCACGTCGCTCGTGCTCTCCAGTTACCAGGCGGTCAGCGGCGCGGGCTGGAAAGGCACCGGGGAGCTCGCCGAGCAGGTCGACAAGCTCGGTGGTGACATCGAGTCCTTGGCCCGTCCTGACCACGATGCGCTGCCCCAGGGGGAAGTCTTCGCGAAGCCGATCGCGTTCAACGTGGTCGCCAAGATCGGGGAGTTCGAGGCAGACGGGTTCACCGGTGAGGAAGCGAAGATGATGGCCGAGCCGCGCAAGATCCTGTCGGCGCCCGACATGCGGGTGGTGGCCACCTCGGTGCGGGTGCCGGTCGTCACGGGGCACGCGGTGTCGATGCTCGCGGAGTTTTCACGCGCGCTCTCGGTCTCGGAAGCCCGCGAACTGCTTGACGTCGCGCCCGGTGTTCGACTCATGGATGACCCCGAGGCCGGCATCTTCCCCTCGCCGCTCGACGCGGCCGGGGGCGACGATGCATTGGTGGGGCGCATCCGACAGGTACCCGGGCGCGACGACGCATTGGTGCTGTTCAGCTGCGCCGACAACGTGCGCAAAGGCGCCGCCCTCGACGCGGTCGAGATCGCCGAGCACCTGTTCACGACGCGCTGAGCGCGACTGCCCGGACCGCACTCGAGTGGACAACCTAGTCTAGATTAGACTAGTTGTCATCCGAGGGTTCACCCCCGGGCGAGACATCGTCGGCGAGCGGCTTCACGAACCAGGCTCCGTAGTGATTCCATCCTTCCCGGCGGTAGAAGGCGATCGAAGCGTCGCGCCATGTGGCGGTCACCAGCGCCATGCGGAAGCAGCCTCGCTTGCGAGCGAGCGCCTCGGCTCGATGCAGCAGCGCGGTTCCCACCCCGGCACCTCGGGCCCGCTCGGTCACGACCACGTCGTTCACCCGGGCTTGCGGACGATGGTCGCCGAGACGTTGGTGGTACTCCATGTCGACGACGCCGACGACCTCCCCATCGAGCTCCGCGACGAGCGTCACGTTGCCGAGCTGTCGCAGGTGTCCGGCGAACGCCTGACGATGTGTGGGATCCTCGGCGGTGCCCGCCGCGACGCCTCGCCCGAGCTCGACGAGCAGTCCGGCGATCGCGACCCAATCGTCTGGCGCGGCCATGCGAACCGTGACGTCGCTCACCCGATATCACCGACCTTAGAAGAAGAAGGGACACACACGCATGTCGTCGATCGGGTAGAGGTGCGATCGCGCGGCCGGCCGCTCGGGGGAGGAGTTGAGCGAGGTTGCCAGCACTTCAGCGACCTGCTCGCGCTGGTCGCCGCGCGGAGCCTCGATCTCGGCGAGGCTCACGGGAACGGGCATCCGCACGGCGTCTCGCTGCACCTCGGGCAGCCCGTCGCGTACCGCTCGGCAGCCGCCTCGAGGTCGATCCCTTCGATGTTGGCGAGCGACGCGAGCCACGCGAGCACGTCGCCGAATTCGTGTTCCAGGTTGGCTCGGTCGCCGGTTCGTAGCGACTTCGCGAGCTCGCCGACTTCCTCGACGAGCCACCGGAAGGTCGCGTCGCGCCCGCGCTGGGCGTCACGCTCGAGATAGGTGTCGCGCATCTTCGATTGCAGGTCCGAGAGCTGCATGGATCGCGAGTGTAGTGGTTGGTCCGATCCGCCTGATTTGTCTACCGACCGGTAGAGAGCGCATAATCTGCCGCATGGTAGAGAGCGAGGCGCGCTCGCCCGCGGCTTCCTCGATCGTCGAAGCCCTCTCGGGCAAGACGATGCTGCTGACCGGGGTGACCGGCTTCCTCGCGCAGGTCGTGTTCGAGCGGTTGTTGGCGGACTTCCCCGAGACGCGGGTCGCGTTGCTCGTGCGTTCGCAAACCGGCGCGACGAGCCGCGAGCGGGTCGAGTACCTGTTCCGCAAGCCGGCCTTCGACACCTTGCGCGAGCGGGTCGGCGTGGATGGGCTGAAGGCGATGCTCGACGAACGCGTCGAGGTGATCGACGGGGACTTCGGCCGGGGTGAGCCCGAGGTGCCGGTGGGCATCGACATCGCGATGCACTCGGCGGCCACGGTGAGCTTCGACCCGCCGATCGACGAGGCGTTCATGACCAACCTGCAGGGGGCGATGAACCTGTACGGCGGCGTGATCGCCGGCGGCTCGACCCCCGCGCTCGTGCACGTCTCGACCGCCTACGTGGCGGGGGTGCAGAAGGGCGTGATCCCCGAGGGACCGCTCGAGCACCGCGTCGACTACATGCTCGAGCTCGAGCTCGCCATGGCAGCCCGTCATGACGTGGAAGCCGCGAGCCGCAAGCCCGAGATGCTGAACGCGTTCATGGCGCAGGCTCGCGACGAGCATTCCCGGGCCGGTCCGACGACCGTCGCCGACGACGCCGAGGAGCGGCGGCAGAAGTGGGTCACGAAGCGGCTGGTCGAGTACGGACGCACGCGTGCGCGATCGCTGGGGTGGCCCGACGTCTACACGTTCACGAAGGCGATGGGCGAGCGGGCGGTGGAGACGCTCGCGGCCGAGGCGAACCTTCCGCTGTCGATCGTGCGGCCCTCAATCATCGAGTCGGCGTACACGCATCCGTTCCCCGGCTGGATCGACGGCTTCAAGATGGCCGACCCGATCATCCGCGCGTACGGGCTCGGGCAGATCCCGGAGTTCCCGGGCATCCCCGAGGGCATCATCGACATCATCCCGGTGGACTTCGTCGTGAACGCGTTGCTCGCGGTGGCCGCCAACCCGCCCGCGCCGGGGAGCGCCGCGCACTACAACGTGAGCTCGGGCTCTCGGAACCCGCTGCGGTTCTTCGAGATGTACGAGTGGATCCGCGCCTACTTCGAGGAGCATCCGCTGCCCGAGCGCGGCAGGGGTGAGCACAAGGTGCCCGAATGGGACTTTCCGGGGAACCTGACGGTCGAGCGCATGCTGCGCCGGGCCGAGCGGCTCACCGACATCGCGGAGCAGGTGGTGATCCACATGCCGAAGTCGAAGACGATGCGCGACGCGGTGCGACGCGTCGATCGCGACAAGGCGCGCATCGACTTCGTGAAGCGCTACAGCGATCTCTACGGCATGTACACCGAGGCCGAGGTCGTCTACACCGACGATCGCACGCTTGCCTTGTTCGAGTCGCTCTCCGCTGAGGACAAGGCGCGCTTCCCGTTCGACGCCGCCATGGTCGACTGGAAGTACTACATGCAGGACGTGCACTCTCCGGCAGTCACCCAGTCGCTGCGGGAGCTCTCGACGCGAGACCGCCGCGGCGCGGCGGTCGCGATCCGCGAGCGAGATGAACCCGTGCTCGCCCTGTTCGACATGGAAGGCACGATCATCTCGAGCAACGTGGTCGAGAGCTACGTCTGGGCGCGCATGGCCGACCTCACACCTGAAGAGTGGCCCCGCGAGCTCGTGAGCGTCTTCGGCCGCATCCCCGGGTACCTGCAGATCGACCGGCGTGACCGTGGGGACTTCTTGCGCACGTTCTTCCGGCGGTACAAGGGTGCAAGCGTCGAGGGCATCGATCGGCTCGTGGCGAGCCACGTCGCGGAGTTCATGCTGCAGAAGGCGAGCGCGGCGGCGATCCGCCGCATCCGGGAGCATCGCGCCGCCGGCCACCGCACGATCTTGATCACCGCGGCTGCGGAGCCGTTCGTGCGGCCGCTCTCGCCGCTGTTCGACGTGGTCATCGGCGCCGACCTCGAGGAACGCGATGGGCGCTACACAGGGTTCATGTCGGCGCCGCCGCTCGTGGGCGAGGCCCGCGCGGCGTGGCTGCGTCGCCACGCGCTGCTCGAGGGCATCGAGCTGCGACATTCCTTCGCGTACGCCGACTCCTACTCCGATCTTCCTCTGCTGCGCGCCGTGGGCAATCCGGTGGCGGTCTCGCCCGACGCGTCGTTGTATCGGTACGCGCGGCGTCGCCGCTGGCCCATCGAGGAGTGGCGCATGACCAAGGGCATGCCGAAGGTGCGCTTCCCGAAGCCAGCGGTGCGCACATGAGCTCGCGCGGCTCAGTCGTCGAGCGGGTGTTCCCAGCGAAGGCCAGGGAAACGGGCGAACCCCCGGTCGGCGGTGATCCACGTGCCGCCGCTCTCGATGGCCAGCGCCGCAAGGTATGCGTCTGGCACCAGGTTGCCTTTGGCTTCCACGGCCTCGCAGAGGCGGGTGAAGATCGACCAATGACGCTCACCCGGAGCGAGCGAGATGGTCGCAGGGGCGCCGCGAACCGAATCGGTGAACGCCAGGGCTGTCGTCAATGGCGTCGGCTCCCGGAAGATCTTCGGATTCGTCACCACGCGAAGGAAGCCGCTCAAGACCCAGTCGGCGATACCGAGAGGCTCATCGCCTCGTCGGGCGTTGTCGAGCCAAGTGCGGAACTCCTCATGCCGCGAAGCTTCTGGCCGGTGTGCGTAGACGAGCACATTGACATCAACGCAATGCACCGGGGTCCTCACCTTCGTCCATCAGGTCGCGGAGCGCCGCACCGTTCGCGAGCTCCGCTCCGGGCATCAAGCCACTGCCACCGAACACGGGCAGCTCCGGGAGTGCCTCCTGATGGTCACGCTTCCGCGGCTGGAGTGCTTCACGCACGGCGTCCTCGATCAGGTCGCTCACCGAACGGCCTGAACGCGCCGCCTGCGTCTTGGCCAGGCGGTAGAGCGCGTCATCGATGCGGATGGTGGTCCTCATCTCGACAGCATAATGGCATCTCACCTTGGCATCAAGATGCCGTAATCCTTTCCCGGAGCGAGAGCTGATGGCGCTGGCGCTCGAGTACTTCCGGTCGATGCCTCGCTACCTCGGCGCGCGGGTCGCGGGCCGGCGAGCGCCGGGGCTCGTGGCGGGCGGACCATTCGCGCCCCTTCGATTGGTCACCCACGCCGATCCAGAGCCCTCGCGGGAGGGCTGGGCCCGGCTGAAGCCCACGCTCGCCGGCATCTGCGGCAGCGACCTCTCGACGATCGCGGGTGAGTCGTCGTTCTACTTCTCCCCGCTCGTCTCGATGCCGTTCGTGCCGGGGCACGAGGTCGTGGGCGAGCTGCTCGATGACTGCGGCGACCACGGAGCCGGCCAGCGGGTGACGCTGTCGTCGGTGCTCGGCTGCGCCGCGCGCGACCAGGCCGAGCTCTGCGAGCACTGCGCGGCCGGTGAGTACGGGCGCTGCGATCGCGTCACGGTCGGGTCGCTGAAGCCCGGCCTGCAGACAGGATTCTGCTCGAGCACCGGTGGAGGATGGAGCCGCATGATGCTCGCCCACCGATCGCAGCTCTGGGCGGTGCCCGACGGCATCGACGACCGCACCGCCGTGCTGATCGAGCCGCTCGCGACGGCGATCCACTCCGTGTTCCGCGCGCGCATCCCCGAGGGCGCCGACGTGCTCGTGATCGGCTCGGGCACGGTGGGGCTGTTGACCCAGGTTGCGCTTCGCCGCTTCGCGCAGCCCGGGCGCGTGATCGTGGCCGCGAAGCACGGCGCCCAACGTGCGGCGGCGAAGATGGTCGGCGCCGACGAGGTCGTGCGTCCCGAGCATGCGCTGAAGGCCGTGCGCCGAGCCGGCCACGCTGTGAAGCTCACGCCCGAGCGCGGGCAGGACTTCCTGCTCGGCGGCGTCGACGTGGTGTTCGAGTGCACCGGCACGCGCCGTGCGCTCGATATGGCGCTGCGCACCACGAAGGCGGGCGGCCGCGTGGTGGTGAGCGGCATCCCGGGCGGTGGCGCCGATCTCACGCCGCTGTGGTTCCGCGAGCTCGAGCTCGTCGGCTCGTACACGACCGGCATGGAAGAGACCGTTGACGGCCGCCGCCACTCGTTCGCGCTCGCCCTGGAGCTCGCCAGCCAGATCGGCCCGGTGCTCGCTCCGATGGTCGGGGCGATGTATCCGCTCGGCCGGTGGCGTGATGCGATCGACCACGCGATGTCGGCAGGGCGCCTCGGCACGTTCAAGGTGGCGTTCGCGCCGCAAGAAAGCTCGACGGCCGGCCAGTCATCGGCACCGGCATCCCAACCAACGACCTAGGAGACGAGCGCAGATGCCCAGACCCGGATTCGTGCTGCAGGTGGACGAGCGGACGCCTCCGCTGCTCGTGCATCAGGGCGAGGGCTACCGCATGCAGAAGTTCCCGCTCGGCACGAGCGTCGTCTATCCGCCTGATCCGCTCCCCGGCGTCCGCGACGTGCCCGCGGCGGTTCGACACGCGCTGTTGAACCCGGTTGGGGATTCGAAGCCGCTTCCGGAGCTGCTGTTCTCGGGCATGAAGCTCACGATCGCGATCGACGACATCTCGATCCCGCTGCCGCCGATGCGCACACCCGATGTACGACAACCGATCCTCGAGCACGTGATCGAGCTGGCCGCACGCAGCGGCGTCGACGACCTCGAGCTGATCGTTGCGACCGCGCTGCATCGGCGCATGACCTCCGAGGAGATCCGGCGAGCGGTCGGCGAGCGCGTGTACCGCTCGTTCTATCCGGAGCACCTGAAGAACTTCGACGCGGAAGACCCGCAAGGCCTCGTCGAGATCGGTCGGACCGACGAGGACGAGCTTGTCGAGATCTCCAAGCGTGCCGCCGAGAGCGACCTGATCGTCTACGTGAACATCAACCTGGTCGCGATGGACGGTGGCCACAAATCGGTCGCGGTCGGGCTCGCCGGGTACCGCAGCCTGAAGCACCACCACAACGTGCAGACGATGATGCATTCCAGGTCGTACATGGACCCGCGTGAGGGCCACAGCGCGATCAACGACTCGGTGAACCGCATGGGCCGGGTGCTCCGCGACGCCGGCGTGAAGATCTTCCAGATCGAGACGACAGTGAACTCCGAGACCTTCCCGTCGAATCTCGGCTTCCTGAACAAGCGCGAATGGGAGTGGGGCGCGAGCGATCAGGTGCTGATGATGGCCGCGAAGAAGGCCAACGACATGGCGCCGCCGAGGGTGCGGCGCGAATTCTTCAGGCGGATCGAGGCGCCGTACAAGCTGACGGGCGTGAACGCCGGTGAGGTCGAGGCGGTGCACGAGCGCACGCTGACGAACCTGCACCGCCAGCAGCTCGTGGAGGTGCAGGGCCAAGCCGACGTGCTGATCATGGGCGTGCCCTATCTCGGTCCGTACAACGTGAACTCGATCCTGAACCCGATCCTCGTCCACTGCCTGGGGCTCGGGTACCTGTTCAACATGTATCGGAACAAGCCGCTCGTTCGCGAAGGCGGAGTGATCGTGCTGCACCACCCGGTGCCGTGGGAATTCCACTCGATCCACCACCCGAGCTACATCGACTTCTTCGAAGAAGTGCTCGCCGAGAGCACGGACCCGAAGACGATCGAGAAGGAGTTCGAGGAACGCTACGCGACCGACCCCTGGTACGTGCACCTGTACCGAACGAGCCACGCGTATCACGGCGTGCACCCGTTCTACATGTGGTACTGGGGCGCGCACGGGCGCGACCACGCGGGCGATGTGATCTTCGTCGGAGGGAACCCGTCGAGTGTCGCGAGGCTCGGCTACCGACGCGCCGATTCGATGCGTGATGCGCTCGAGATGGCGAAGGACACCGTGGGCTCGTCGCCGAAGATCACCTACTTCCATGCGCCGCCCGTGATGATCGCGGACGTGCACTGAGAAGGGCTCGAGCGATGGGTGTGCGTGACGAGCTGAAGACGATGTCGGAAGGGTTCCGGTGGGGACGCCGGCCCATGGTGCCGCGCAGCGCAGAGGCGCACACGCCGCCGCGCGAGGATCCGGTGTTCCCGACCGACTGGGCTCGGACCGGCGCCGGCACGGCGACGAGGCTCGTGATCCTGAACGTCGGGCTCGGGCCCTTGCTGCGGAGCCAGGTCGCGTTGCGCGTGTACGGCCTCGAGCACCTCTCGGCGATCGACGGCGGCGTGATCTTCTTCTCGAACCACTCGAGCCATCTCGACGCGACGATCATCATGACGGCGCTGCCCGAGCGCTGGCAGGAGAAGACCGCGGTCGGCGCTGCGCGCGACTACTTCTTCGACGTGTGGTGGCGCGCGTCGTTCACCGCGCTCGCCTACGGCGCGTTCCCGATCGACCGCTCGCGCGGCGGACGGCACGCGGTCACGAAGGCGAGCGAGCTGCTCGCGGACGGGTGGAGCCTCGTGGTGTTCCCCGAAGGGACCCGCTCGCCCGACGGGCATGCGAAGCGGTTCCGTCACGGCACGGCGCGCATGTGCATCGAGGCGGGCGTCGGCGCGGTGCCGGTCGGCATCCGCGGGGCGTATCAGGCGATGCCCAAGGGCCGCTGGTGGCCGCGGGCGGGCCGCCCCCCGGTGCGGGTTCGCATCGGGGCGCCGCTGTTCCCCGCCGAAGGCGAGACCCACCAGGCGTTCACCGCCCGCATGACACAAGCGGTGGCCGAGCTGCTCGACGAGGATCGAACGACGTGGTGGGAATCGTTGCAGCGCGCCGAACGCGGCCAGACCCCGCCCCCGTACGGTCCGAGCGGCCCGGACTGGCGCAAGCGCTGGGAAGGTTCGCGCCCCATCGAGCGGCGCGGCACCAGGAAGACCTGGGAGTAGCGGGTGCCCCGCACCGGCGGCGAGCAACGGCGCACCACGATCGTCGCCGAGGCGATCCACCAGTTCGGCCGCGACGGGTACAAGGGCGCGAGCATCGAGGCCATCGCGACGGCGGTCGGGGTGCGCAAGCAGA
>Ga0180121_10001027_pt1 | contig 11806 bp, 6 predicted proteins | sample AntDrymUQ5402106_2_FD_129676 | JGI IMG/M metagenome (GOLD analysis project Ga0180121, IMG submission 129676) | Polar desert sand microbial communities from Dry Valleys, Antarctica - metaG UQ540 (21.06) (version 2) (version 2) | ecosystem: Environmental > Terrestrial > Soil > Desert | place...
CAAATCGACGGTAGAAAAACTTAACATTAAGCTGGAAAACATCATCGCTTCCTATATTACCGGAAAAGTTATCAGGGAAGGGGTCAATCTTGTAATTGCAGGAAAGCCTAACAGCGGTAAATCGTCATTGTTCAATTATTTACTTAAGACAAACAGATCCATTGTAAGCGAAGTTGCGGGAACTACGAGAGATTACATTGAAGAAAGTCTGATCATAAACGGTGTATTGTTTAACCTTATTGATACTGCAGGGCTAAGATTATCCGGTGATGTTATAGAAAGCGAAGGTATAAACAGGAGCCACAGAAAGATCAGTGAAGCGGATCTTGTAATTTATCTTATTGATACTTCGCAAAATGAAGATTATATAAAAGAAGATATAAATTATTTTGAAGGCAATTTTGATATTAAAAAGTCTATCTTGATTTTTTCCAAAAGCGATATTAAAACAGAAGAGTTTAAATTAAAGGGGTTGGAGGTTTCACTTATTAAAGACGAAACTATCAATGACCTGAAAAAAGAGATGGTTAATAAAATTGAAACTGATAAAATAAAGAGCTCTTCAAATGAAATTATTCTTACAAACCTTCGTCACAAGATATGCCTTGAGAACGTTGTCATTGCACTGCAAGAAGCTGTTAACACTATTGAAGAGGGGAGGAGCGGTGAGTTCATTTCCGTTGATCTTAGAAATGCGATCGGATATCTTGGTGAAATTACAGGAGTAGTAACTAACGATACTATACTCGAAAATATATTCCGGAATTTCTGTATCGGAAAGTGAACAAGATATTACTAACTGCTATAAAGAACAGTCAAATATTCACTTCTTAAAATCTTTTTGTTCCCTTTTTTTTCTTTTTCTTTACACTTCTTTACACTTCTTTACACCTCCTTTACACTTCTTTACACTTATCTTACACTTATCTTACACTTATCTTACACTTCTTTACACTTATCTTACACTTATCTACACTTTAAAAATGAGAGGAGATAACAGATATGTCTGGAACAGAATAACTTAAAGGAATTGGTATGTCAGTAAATTTAACTAATTCGGCAAAATTTTATTACTTGAGTAATTTGATACATTTTATTAGAAATTACTTACTTTAACTAAGGGATAAGTGATATTAATGAAATAAATTAAGATGATGAAGAGTTTGTGGGTAAATAATTTTGCTTGGGGCGGGAAAAAAGATTGTGAAACTGCCCTGACACCAGTAAATCCGAATAAATCCTCATCATCTCTGGCATCATTTACACCCGCACATTCAAATTTTTCCAAGGTTACTTTAAATGGTCGATTGTCCGTAACAACAAGGTTCGGATTTTCCTCCTGTAGTTTTAAAAAAAGATTTCTAGCATAATCGCCATTTGGTTTGCCAAGACTTCGAGTTAACAGAGCCGTTTTTTACCTCAAGTACTTTACATGTTTCTTTGTTTCGAATCTCGTAGAGAATACCTGGAATGATTGTATCTTGGGGCTGTGTGTTAGCATCTTTGTAGGTAAAAATTATTTGAATGATTATAAAATAAAATGATAACTTGGCGAGTGTATTAAAAGTTTTTTTCATCTAGATTGTTTTAAATATATAGACAAGGAGAATAAAACTTTAAGATTTATTGACAAAAAACTCACTTGATGCCCGTAAGTGCTTCAATTCTTATAGAAAATTTAAATTCTGATCCCCCGGAGCCAAACATGAATGTTTGTCTTCGGCTTTGCCCGCGAAGAATTCCATCGGTTGGGAACGTATATTCTTTCGTCGAGCCATATTTTTCCAGTCGATCATCATCATCATCCAGTTTGGTAATATTGTTATCCCCATTACCGTCGTCTTCATCAAGATCCGCTATTAGGGAAATACTTGACCCCGGAGGAAGACTGTAAGAGAAGGATTTTTTAATGGCGATTTTCTGATTCTTTTTAATTTTTTGTGCTTGTCCATCAAGTCTTGACCAAAGTAATGGGGTTGAAGAGTTACCGGGTAAATAGTTTGCTTGGTTAGGGTAAAAAGATTTTGAAACCGCCCTGACACCAATATAACCCATCAAATCTTCCTCATCGTCACCATCATCTAACCCGGTACATTCAATCGTATCCAATGTAACCCTGAATAATTTGTTGCCTCGTGTTGTAAGATTAGGATTTTTTTCTTCTAGTCGTAGAAAGAGATTTCCTGCATAATCTCCGCTGGGATTACCTATACTTGTTTTTATTCTAATAAATCCTTTCAAAACACTATCATTCCGATTTCTCGAAAGTGCTTCCCGATCAATACCAATATTCTCAAAATCGATTTTTAAAATATCAGAACCCGGAGGTTCTTTAAGACTAAGTATTGTACGTGAATTATAAATTAAGCGATGATCTCTTCCGTCGTCCGAAAATCCCGATGTAATATTGTTTTCTGAAATTTTTGAAAAATCAAAGTTTACGGTTTGACCTGTCAATGGTATAGCAAATGGAATATGAAAGGTATGAATCATCGGATTGGGATGCCATTCCTTAAACCTTCCTGAATTATCGTTTGCCATATAAAGATGATAAATTCGATTCGTAGCTTTTTTTTCAGTCCACCACAACTGTTCCATCGGATGAATTTCATTAAATTTATCATGCCATCGATGCCCACCTACATCAATAACCCATGGCCCATACATGCCTATATGATCTAAAAAGATCTTGGGTGAATTATCAGCGTATTTCATGAGGTGTATTTTATCGATTTGATGGATATCAATTTCGCCACATATAATATTTACACCATATAAAAAATCATATCGGTCAAGCTTTTCCCTATTTAAAGTTATGAGTGGATTTGATAAAGAAGTCTCTAATCTTACATTCCAGTCATCGTCTCCCGTACTTCCATTCAAATCCATAGAGAAAATAACATAATGCTTTCCTATGAAAGTTCTTTTATTGCTATCAACACGCAACCAACTCACATCCGTTAGTCCCCATATTTGTCTCTCTCCCAACCTCGATCCTATTTTCATTGATCCGTTATAATCATTTCCTATGACACCTAGTTGATTTATGGCAAGATCAAATTTTCCATCATTGTTATGAAAACCCAATATGTTAATAATCCAGGTATTAATACCTTCGCGAGTATTATGAGCAATAACTGTTCTTTGTGCAACCGAGGTTGAAAAAGATAAAAGAAAAGTGCTTGCTGCTAAACATAGTAAGTAAAGTGTTTTCATAATTTTTTTGTTTAAATATAAGACTAAGAGTTGGAGTTTATATATTATTAATACAAGCTTTTGATGATAGAGGAGGAACGGTTGATAATGTATAGGTATCGGTTGTGATTGAATGAAAGATGTAATTCAATTATCAATTCTCAGTTAGTTATTCTTAATCATTAATCTATTGAACCTGTGTTATGGTCTGACTAGACTAACAAAGCTAAAAGCATTATTATCTGCTATTACTGCGTCACTTCCATCAACAGTGCCATCTCCCGTCAAATCGGATGAAACATAGCCAGTTGTGAAAATACTTGCATCGTTATCTATAATTGCTGCATCAGATGCATCGACAATTCCGTCTTGGTTCACATCCCCGTTATATATTGCAAATCGTTTTGGAGAAGTATTAACCTGTATCATATTATTTCCATGTGCCTTATTAGCAGATGTAGTAAAATCATACATCAATACACCTGAAGAAAATGAAACGCCTAATTTACTCCAGGTCTCAATTGAATTTCTGTGTTTAATTACAAGATAATATGGTGTGTCGTTTATTGCATTGGAAAAATTGAATAATGACGTTCCGGAGCTATCCAGAACTCCTTTGGAAGAATCTGCAAATGTAAATGGTGTCGTTGCATATCTCAAGTAAATTTTTGCAGTATCTGCTATTAAAGTATCACCGGTTGGATAATAGAATCCCTGAATTAATGCAATAAGCCGTAACTGAAATTCATTTATATCAAGGTCATAGTGCCTGAATAACCCATAATTAAACTCTCCGATATATAAGTCATTTTTATTTACATCATAATCAAAGTTAGGAACATAACTATGTCTTTTAAATAATATTTTGGTAGAAACAACATTATTGAGAGCCTGTGGAATGTATTCGTTAATTTTCACAGTATCATTTTTAATTATCATTCCATATAATTTCGACCTGTCATTTTTGTAACCGACTATATGAGAACTGTTTAGAACAGTTCCCAAAATGACATTTGTCTGGGTATTAATAATGATATTTCCCACAAACATTCTGTTTGAAATAGAATCATAATACATTGCATTTTCATCCATGATTGCTGTCGTATCACTCCAGCGGGGGCCAAGATTCAATGTTATGGGAGTTGTAAACGTACTTGTATTATATATTTTCAGTCTCTTTTGAAGTTTATACAAAACATAAAGTTTGTTAAAGTCCTGTACAGGCATAGTTTGTAAGTGACCTATTCCACCTCCGTCAGACGAATCTAAATCCGGCAGGTCTATCGTGCGAACAACACTATCGGTAGGCATATCTATTACGCATAGTTTTTTATATTCAGGTACTGCTGCATAAAGTTTTTTATTTAACCTGTCGATTTCCATTGTAGGTATTTCATCGGTTCTTCCTTCTAATATTGGAAGTTCTATTGTAGTTACTAAAGTATTATCGGTCGCGTTGAATACAGAGATGCTGCTTTGAAAGTGATTATAAACATAAAGTCTATTTGTAGAAGAATCCACCTTAACGACACTTGGCCAATTGCCTGCTTTGAATTTTGTAAATGTTTTAGTACTCACATTATAATTAAGGATATCACTTCCTCCCAGTCTACTTACAATAAAAACATTATTTCCATTTGGAGAATGGTCAAGATTGTCAAGTGATACTGCAAAATGAACCGAATCCATTCCCCCGGTCTCAGTATCAAACATTTCAAGATAACCCGAATGCATATCCGGCCATACTAATTTTTCCGAATTTTTATGTATCTGCAGTGTATGATTCTTATCACCTTTTTTTATCGAATCTAAGTCCCGGGTCAATGTGTTATATATATATAGTTTTCCCCATGCTCCACCTTCTCCTTCAGCAGAATAACCAGTGGGATTAATGAGATAAAACAACTGTGTTTTTCTATCATATGCAGATCCTGTTGGAGGTGAGCTAAAAAATCTTGAATTTAGTGTATCTCCCGTAATAATATCTGCAGCAACAACATAATTTGATCCTTTCATTAATAATTTTTGTCTTGCACTATCAATGTCGATAACACCGAGGGGGTAATCAAAAGTAACATTTATTGTATCAATTACTGGATATGGAGCAGTCAGAGAATACTTTTTTATTAAATTAATATTTCCCATTGTGAGAGATCTTTTAGATATATAAACAAATCTGCACGCGCTGTCAACTGCGGCGGATCCTATAGTAGAACCGAAGTTGATAGAGTTTACAAAACTTAAATCATTCCCATTAAAAATTTTTAAAAGTGGTCCGTCTCCTATTAAAATTCTGTTTCTTAAACTGTCGAACGCTACATTCGATTTCATCATTTGATACGTGTAATTTCCCATCAGCTGGTTATTTTCAGGATTAACTAAATATTGTTTGACGGGTGATTCATCTGTCCATGACAAAACAAGATATCCGTTTGCAGGATTAACACTTACTGTTGTTAATAAAAATGCTCCGCTAAAAGGATATATTACTGAACCAATTTCGGTTTTGGTATTAAGATCTATTACTCCTACGTATTGTGTTAAGATGGAAGTTACATAGGCTCTATTTCTAAACTGGTCAATTGCCATATCATAAGTCTTTAAAATATTCGGATAATTATTTCCTGTCAATTCATGCTTTACATCATTGAATGAAACTAATTTATAACTTAAGCTTTGTCCATTTGAGATAGTAGAAAATATGAATAGTGAAAAAATAAAAACTAGTAAAATAGATACTTTAGAAAAAATGAAATTCATGATACGATTGCAAATAATATTATCAACGCTATTTTTTGAAATTGTGAATAATGAAACTAATGATATGAAAATTGTCAATTTCATTTTCATTTCGAATCTCCACTAGATTTTAAATAGCAGCTCTTTCCATTAGGATTTAGTGAATTATAATTTTTCTGTCAGAGTCTTCAAGATAGGATCCTTTAATTATTTTTTAGAAACAGTTAATAAATAGCAATATTACTAGTAAATAAATATGCAAAAGAGTTTCTCTTTCCTTTTTTTAATATATTACACAGCTATAGAGGCCTGTTCATTTATAATTACAAGTTACAAGTTGGAAGTTGTTTTAATTTGGTTCAGATAGTAATTGTATTTCCAATTGTAAATCTAAAATTAATTTTTCTAAAAAATTTAAAATTAATCTAAATGAAAATCAAATTAATTCTAATCGTTTCTTGTTTTATTTTAAACCTCAATTGTTGTAAAACTTAAAGTTGCTTTACTTTATATTTAGCACAACTGATAAGATCATCTCTGACAATTTATTAATTTTTTGCCTTCAACTCTCATAGAAAACCAAGGGTAATTATTTGTAACTACAAATAAAATAGAGCTGTTACTTAATCTCTTTAATTATAACAGAAAGTGAAATAAAGTTTTCTTCATAATTTAAAGTTTTCTTCAATGATATTTTTTCAGTGATTTTTGAAACGATTTATTTAGAAAACCCCAACCAATTCCTATTTCACAGTTGAATAAAATCCTCCAAAAAAAGAACAACAAAAACTTTTAAACTTTTTAGATAAGCATGCTGCAATTATGCTTCGTATAACTCAGTGTTGCGCAATTGAACATTTTGAGTAAAAAACCAACAGGAGCATTTTATGAATATGAAGAAGGATAGTCAAAATAGTTTTGTTGTCTTGTTTTTTTTAGAACAATCTAGATCAAACAGTAGGGTCAAGGTATTCCCCCGCGGCAGATTTGACCTACTACATACTTCTGTAAAAATTAATTAGACCAAAATATCCTTATTTCACCAAAAACATTTTCCTCGTTTCACTAAATTCGTTTACGCTCAAAGTGTAAAAATAAATCCCGCTAGTTAAGTCAGATGCATCAAATTCATACTTGTATGTTCCGGGAATTAGGTTGCTGTTAGCAAGAACGTTTGAATTCACATCAAATTGTAGATCGTATACAAGCTGATTGCTTAAGATTCCGGTAATATCTGCCCAGGTCTGGCCATTATCAATAGACTTTTTAACATAATAAATTTCATTTTCTGCCAGATTTATTATTAACTCATCGGAACTTCCAATTGAATATTCTATAACGTATTCCTGTTGCGAAGTTATTTGTGCGAAGTTAATCCCGCCATTAACAGATTTTAAGAGGGAATTTCCAAACTTAGCGAAAATTATTCCCTGTGAATTAAAGGACATTTACTCAGGCACGATCTCATTATTAAGTTCACCCCATGATGTTCCATCATTAGTTGACCTGTAGATTCCTTTTAACGGAGTGAACCAACTGTTCTTTTGAACAGAAGCATATATATTATTCTGATTATCCAGAGCTAATCCTTAAAACATTATTGAATCCGGAAGATCACTTGTAATGTCAGTCCAGCTATCTCCATTATTAGTTGATTTTAAAATTCTGCCTATTGCATTAGTCACATACAGTTTGTTATCAGCGCCTGCTTTGAGATGTGCAAGTGGTATATCTGAAGGTAAGCTATTGATCAATGACCAGGAATTGCCGTTATCAGCGGACTTGTATAATCCGTTAACATGCATATATGCAAAAACATATTCAGACGAACCTGTTTCGATAATCCGTGCACCAATATTATGAGGTAAGCCGTTCTCAGTAACCTGCCACGTGTTACCATTATCCAGCGATCTTGAAACGGAATTTGCAGAAGCAGTGAATATGGTATTATTTTTCACAGACATTGATCTGACCTGAGGATCTCTTATTCCGTTGTTTGCCTCAGACCAGTTTAAGCCACTGTTATCAGAACGGAAAATTCCATTTGAAGTCGAGACAATGATCTTGTTACCTGATTTAAAATGAATTGAACTGACTTCATTGAAAGAATTTTGAACTAATTCAGCAAATAAATTCCAGTTTGCTCCGTTATCAGATGATTTATAAAGCTTACCCTCAGATCCAGTGTATATGTTTCGTAAGTTGTCTTCAGAAATTGGCATCTTCACCTCCGAGCCTGTAGATACAGTCATCCAGCTAATCCCGTTATCGGTTGACCGTAATACATTAGGACCGTTTGTTTGTATAAAGATATGGTTTTGAGAGTTGATAAATATTACACCCACGGAACAGCTGCGCATTAATCCGAAACTTCCTCCGTTGTTTACCGAACGGAATAATGCTTCGGTTGTCGCTACATATATTTCATTGTTAGAATTTATTTTTAAATTACTTATTGCGAGTGGCGGGAAGTTAAGACTTGTCCACGAATTACCGTTGTCATTTGATCTGAAAATTTCACCGTCCTGAATGAATTGTCCATGGAAGCTGAACATATAAAAAGTCCCTGCAAAGATTGTTCCATTTGGGCTTGCGGCTACGGCATTAAAATCAAGACCGCCATCAAGTCTTTGCTCCAAGGAATTTCCATTATCTGAAGACCGGTATAAGAGTGTTGTGTAATTTGTTGTTGCGGCATAAATGTAACCGTTGTTTCCAGCAGAACCCACATAAAGATTTTTTATAGAAATAGGAGTGCTTTGTGTCCATAAGTCACCGTTATTAGAAGTGCGGTATATACCGGAAGGAGATATACAAAAATCAAATGACGGGGTTCCTGTGATTATGTTGTAAACCGGACCTCCGCTTGGTCCGTTAAGCGGCTGCCATAAGTTCTGTGCGTTTGCAGCAATTGTAAATAAAATAAAAAGCAAGAGGGTTGAAGAATTGATTAGAATGTTTTTCATAACGATCCTCTGGATTTAAGATTAATGATAATTCTTATACAAAACTAATTTCTTTATTCATAAATCCAAAATCAAAATTTATTTTATCTAAGAAGTCATACAATACAAATTTTATAACTATTATATTAATCGAGCGTAAAATCAAAAGAAAATGAGATTTAATTTAATAAATCACACATATGAAATTTCAAAACAATTTATATAATTTAATTAAGTCACTGAATATAACTGAGAAGGGTTATTTCCGGAAGTATGCGCGAAGGCATACAATAGGAGTTAAAAAATTTATCTCCGTCTCTTTGAGGAAATTGACAAACTTAAAAGTTTTGTTGATTATGACGAGAATAATTTTAAAATAAAACTCAAGCCGTATTAAATATCGGAAATTTTTCAGTCCTTAAAAATTATTTGTATGAAATGATACTCAAGAGCATGCGCGCTTATGATTCCCAAAAGGAAATAGATTCACAAATCAATGCTTATATAGAAAATTACCAATTCCTGACTAAGAAAAACCTTATAAAGGAATCTGAAGCAGAATTATTTAAAGCAAAAAAAATATCGCTGCTACATGAAAGATATGAAAAATTGATTGAGATTTTGAAAAAGGAGAAGGCATTGGTGAGAAAAAAAAATCCTGTTGCTGTTTCTCAAATGATCGAAGTCCACAAGGAATTCGAAATGATTTTCGGAAAAATGAAATGTGGCTCCGACTATCGCTACCTTAACGATTTAGCGTTTGCATATCTTCACCGGGATGGGAAAAATATGAAAGTTCTTGAAAAAAATTTTAAGAAAATTCTTAACGACCCTTTACTAAAGAAAGAGAATAGAGCGATAACATTTGATGCAAAGCTTGCATACTACCAAATCTACAGCGCATATTATTACGCAACAGGCAGGTATCCCGAAACGCTTGAGATGTATGATAACATAATAAAAGTTATGGAAGACAATCCAGTCTTATTGAAGGAATATGTCAAAGGTTATTTAATAGTGCTGCATAATTCCGCTGATGTATGCGACTATATAGAACAGGAAAAAGGGGCAAAAAAATATTACAACAAAATAAATACCTTCGTAAATAATTCTGCGAATAACATATCGTCGGAGATAAGGCAATTTATAATATTAAGCTTCGGTCTTTCGAAAATTATAAATTTAATTGAAGCAGGCAAATATGAGGCAGAAAATCCCGAAATAAAGCAATTGGGGAAAGATTTTCTTGAGAATGTGGAGCACGTGATTCTTACAAACCGAATTACTTTGATGTTTCAGTTTACTATTTACTATTTCGGATGCGGTGATTTTAATACATCATTGAAATGGCTACATATGATAATAAACAAGGATGAAGAGCTGAGAAGCGATATCAGGATCGAAAGCAAACTTATATTTCTGATCATACAGCTTGAATTAAAAAATTATGATCTGATCGATTATGCAATAATGTCAACTCAAAGATACTTAATGAAGAAAGAACCGCTAATGGGTATTGAACCGACCATACTTGGTTTCATAAAAAAGATAAGCAATGTTAAAGATTCTGATAAAATGAAACAACTATATATCGAATTAAAGGATTCATTAGAAAGGGATAAAGAAATTGTGAATGAATATGCCTTTGATTATTTATCATGGGTTGAAAGCAAATTACAGAATAAACCATTTGCTGAGATAAAAAGGAAAAAATATTTAAAAGAAAAAAAAATGTAGACTCATATCCCTGCCATCCAGAAAATTATTAACGCAAGGCTTTCCTTTAAGCAAAAATTTAGAGTACCTTCTATTGAAAGAGCTTTGTCGGAAGAAATGCAATCGGCATCGATATTATTGAATTTGCTGATCTCGGAAGCTCTCATCAAATGAAAATTGTCTGATATTAAAATTACCTTACTCCAGTTTTTTGATTTATACAAAGTGTCTCTCACAAAATGAATCTGTTCTATTGTGGAGTTAGACGAGTTTTCAGAAATCAGGTCATCAGGGTTCACACCATATTTAATCAAAACATCTTTAGAAACTGCTGCTTCAGTCATTTCATTCGGTGAACCGCCGCCAGTAATAACAAGCTTAGGAACAATACCTTTACTATAAACTTCATAACCTTTATTGATTCTTTCTTTCAGGACAGGTGAAGGACGATTGCCTCCCCAAACGGCAGCGCCAAGTATCACACCGGCATCAGCTTGGTGCGCACCGCTTTTGTAAAATTCGTAATCATCCGAATAATTTAAAACGAAAAGAAAAGCTACGGCTAAGCTTCCCGCAAGTAATATTAAAAAGTAAAAAAGACTTTTGAAAAAGCTATATTTCTTGTATCCGGATAGTGCTACAGTGAGTAGTGAAGCAAAAAGAAAAATATAGCTTACAATAAATATGCAGATGAAAATTATTTTTAATTCTTTTTGATCTGTTAAAAGAGATACTGCCAGAAATGCAAGTCCTACTAATGAAATCAAAAAAAGAAACGTTAATGACAAACTGCTCAGGTTTTCATAGTAAAGGAAGCTAATAAAAAGTAGAAAAGTGAGAGCTGAGAAAAAAACAATTGATATTAAATTCCCAGTCTTATCTTCAAAACCAGACAATGTTAAGTATTGATTTTTATAGCGGAGATAATAAAGCAGACCAAATGAAGCAATCTCTGCAATTAAAATAAAAACTAAAAGGAATGCGTTTCTGATAATGGAAATATTAGTTTTACGAAATATTGGAATAACTTAGCTGAATTTTTATATTCATAAAAGTAAAATCGTTAATCGTATAATCGTTAATCGTGTAATCGTGTAATCGTGTAATCGTTTGTTCGTTGATCGTGTAATCGTTAATCGTGTAATCGTGTAATCGTTAATCGAGTAATCGTATAACCCCGTGCTATTAACAATTAACAATTAACAATTAAC
>Ga0180121_10001028_pt1 | contig 11805 bp, 11 predicted proteins | sample AntDrymUQ5402106_2_FD_129676 | JGI IMG/M metagenome (GOLD analysis project Ga0180121, IMG submission 129676) | Polar desert sand microbial communities from Dry Valleys, Antarctica - metaG UQ540 (21.06) (version 2) (version 2) | ecosystem: Environmental > Terrestrial > Soil > Desert | place...
CCTCCCATGGAAGCTTTGCTGGTGAAGGAGATTCCCACCGGCAAAAGCTGGCAGTATGAACCCAAGTGGGACGGCTTTCGCTGCATCGCCTTCCGCGACGGCAAAACTGTGGAGCTTCAATCGAAATCTGGCCAATCGCTGGGGCGTTACTTTCCGGAAATTGTTGAAGCAGTACTTAAGGTAAAGGCCACACGCTTTGTTATCGACGGTGAGCTGATTATCACTATCAAGGGCGAACCTTCCTTTGACGACTTATTGCAGAGAATCCACCCGGCAGCCAGCCGGGTGACAAAGCTCTCGCGCGAGACGCCGGCGCGATTGATTGTTTTTGATCTGTTGGTTGATGAACCTGGCGAAGCAGTATTCGAAGAGCCGCTGGTGAGTCGTCGTCAAAAGCTTGAGAGCTTCGCGAAAAAGTATCTTCCCAAAAACGCTACGATCGAACTTTCACCAAAAACCCTGGACGCTTCCATGGCTTTCAAGTGGCTTGCTGATTCCAGTGTCAGACTCGATGGGGTGATCGCGAAGAGACTTGACCTGTCTTACCGATCAGGTGAGCGGGACGGCATGCAAAAAGTTAAGAAATTGCGCACGGCTGATTGTGTAATCGGCGGCTTTCGCTATGCCTCCCGTGGCAAAGTTGCGGGATCATTGCTCCTGGGGTTGTATGACGAAGACGGCTTGCTGCATCACGTTGGTTTTACATCCAGCTTTAGCGAGGCGGAAAAGAAAGAGCTAACGAAGAAGTTGGAAGCGCTGGTCAAGCCGCCCGGATTCACCGGCAATAAACCCGGAGGACCGAGTCGCTGGAGTACGAAGAAAACAAGCGAATGGGAGCCACTTGCAACAAAGCTTGTAGCTGAAGTTCAATATGATCACTTCACCGGCGGACGTTTCCGCCATGGAACCAGATTTCTGCGGTGGCGCCCAGATAAGAAACCGAAGCAATGCGGCTTCGATCAATTGAAGTAACCTCGTTTTGCCACCTTGAGAAAAGCCTTCGGCTCACCGGAGACGTCCGTTTAAGTTCGGGCTCGGGCCGCCGTTAAGTTATTACAAAACCTACGGTAATTCCCCCTACAACTGCACGTTAACGAGTCACAGGTGACCAGCACTGGGACAAGTATGCTGTCTCGAAAGACCCTTTATCTTCTGGAGCGGCGTGTTTATTGGTCTGGTATGCAGGTTGACTACCTAAACTACCTAAACCGGACGAGCAGCCGAAAAACAGAGGGAGCAAGGATTTTCGCGCGCCTCAAGGGAAACCAGATCACCCTAGATGGTGCTGAATTCTCGGCGACAATGGACACAAGCAAACGACGCTTAGCACATGCCAGTCTCTTTGGCACTGGTGCATTGGTGGGTCACTTTCGTTGTTCCGTGATAGTTGCTCATCCAGCCGACGAAATAATTGGCGCCGGGGGTTTGATTTCTAAATTAAGTGACGTAACTGTCATTCACCTGACCGACGGCGCGCCGCGCAACACGCAAATTGTTCATGATGCCGGATTTGAAGGTCGTGAGGACTATGCTGAAGCGCGCCGGAGAGAATGCATCTCAGCGTTGGCACTTGCCAATGTGTCGCCGGACTGTGTACTCGAACTCGACATTGGTGACCACCAGGCGCCACACTTTTTGACGGACCTGTCAAAGAGACTCACGACCCTGCTGCAACAATCCGCGCCGGACATAGTGCTGACCCATCCTTATGAAGGTGGGCACCCGGATCACGATGCCGCTGCGTTTGCCACAAATGCGGCTGTGCGTTTATTGAAACGCCACGGCTTTAGGCCGCCCGCGCTTTTTGAAATGGCTTTGCATCCCGGGAGAGACGGAGAAATGAGAGTGCTCGATTTCCTTCCCAGCCCGGGTCGTGAGACAACAACACTAATGCTCGACGACGAATCTCAGGAACTCAAACGTCGCATGTATGCGTGCTTCGCAACTCAGGGAGAGTCGCTAAAAGAAAATCCGCTCGGCCCGGAAAAGTTTCGTCGTCCCCCGGCTTATGACTTTACCCTTCCACCACAGCGTGGAAAATTAAATTACGAAAACTTTGACAGGGAATTTACGGGCGAAGAATGGCAATTGCTGGCTTGCAAAGCGTGGATGGATCTCTTCCCCGAAGAGGCAGCTGCGCATTAGACTTAGACCTGGTCTCGTCTCATCAGATCTATTTCAGAAGCAAGTCTTCCGTTATCAACGCCTTGTTAATTGCGAATGCCGCTTCCGCCCCTTCCGCGGCCGCTACAATCACCAGTTGAACGGCTCTGGAAGCGTCGCCGGCCACAAAGAGACCGGGGACCTTCGTCATCTCATATTCCCCAGTGCGAACGGCACCGCGTTCCGTAAACTCGCAGCCGAGTTTCGCAGCTAAATCACATCTCTGGTCCTGGCCGGTGTTAAAGAACATGCCCCGTCGCGGAAGTGCGTCGCCATTGGCAAAGATAATCCGTTCGAGCTGTCCGTCGGAACCTTCCAGACGGGAAATACGTTCCTCCCGCACTGCGATGTTAAGCTCGGCGAGCTGGTCGCGGTCATCGGCTGAAAATGTTGCCGGGCCATCGGTGCAGACAACGAGATCTCTGCTCCATCCGGTAAGCTCCAGGGCCAAACCGGAACCACGGTCTTCACGTCCGTAGATTGCAATCGGCTGATCGCGCAGCTCCCAACCGTCGCAGTAAGGGCAATGGAAAACGCTGCGACCATACAATGACTTCAACCCGTCGATATCGGGAAGGCGATCGACCACGCCGGTAGCAAGCAATAGTTTCCGCGTAGAAACTACCTCATCGTTGATAGTGATTTCGAATCCGTTTTCAACACAGCGGGTGTCCGTTACTTCATCGGCACGCAGGTGGACTGTCGTGTAGGGGCGCAACTGCTCGCGTCCAATCCGCAGCAGCTCGGCCGGCTCAATACCGTCGCGAGTAAGATAACCGTGAAGAGCGCGGGATGCGGCGTTACGATGGTGTCCTGCGTCACACACGAGAACGCTTCGGCGGCAGCGTCCCAAGATAAGTGCCGCGCTGAGACCGGCAGGTCCAGCACCGACGATAATGACGTCAAACATAGAGTCAATAACTCTCCTTCTACCGAGATTGTGTGAAAACAAAAGCGAGACTCAAAAGGACGGCTCAAGCCTCGCTAACTTGCAGGTTAGGAAGGGGGCAAAGCGGAGCGCGCCCCCGCTTGAGCGCCAACGGCGCGACGGGTTACTTCTGCTTCAAACTTACGGCCCCACCGCTCAGGCCGGAGTGTGTTTTCAGTTAGAAGACTCTTTCCCTTCCTGACATGCACGTTGGCGTCCGAGCGGGGGCGCGCTCCGCTTTGCCCCCTTCCTAACCTGCGAATTACCGAAGGCAGTTTTGCGTTTTCACACAGCCACCTCCGCTCTCGGTTTCGTAAGCTGTATGGCATCCGGCCGGTCCTGATCAATTAAGACACCACAGGACAAAAGCATTCGGACTAAAAGAGATTATTTTGTAGTATACTGCCGACCGTTCGACCAAAGCTCAGAATTCAACCTTCAGGTTGGGTTGGTGGACGGCGAGCTCATGCTCGCACTCCAAACGTTGGTTCCTTTTGCTAAAGATGCGCGTTTTAGGAATCGATCCAGGCAGTGATACGACCGGTTGGGGCGTCATCGAAGGGGACGGCCGGCATTACCGTCTGCTCGAATACGGCGCGATCCGATCTTCGCAGCGCAAGAAGTTTCCCACCCGCCTGTTGCAAATCTCTAATGGACTCGAAGAGATAATTGCGCGTCACCGCCCTGAGGCTTGCGCCATTGAAGACGGATTTCTGGCCGCAAATGTGAAGGTCACTATGAAGCTCGGCCAAGTCCGTGGCGTGGCGATGTTGGTAGCCGAACGAGCTAAGTTGGAAACTTACCAATACTCGCCGCGTCTCGTCAAACAGACGGTGGTGGGTTACGGCAACGCGGAAAAGCACCAAGTTCAGGAGATGGTTCGCGTTCTGCTCTCACTAAAGAGTGCCCCAGAGCCGCAAGACGCTGCCGACGCTCTCGCCGTGGCAATTTGCCATTTTCATCACGCGGGTTTGACTCAACGCATTCTCGCTGCGGAAGCACGAATGAAACTCACTGCTTTATCCGCAACTCGCCGGCGCGTATCTCGGTAGTGGCGGTTCCCCGCGCGGCAGGGCGGGGTCCCCGGCCGAGCATCTCGGCTGGGGTGCCAAACGCGCTGGTGGTGCTCTCTGCAGTGCCCCCGAAGTCTTCTAGTAAACCTCACCTTGCTAAGGAGGCAAAATCATGAACACCTGTTCCTCACATCCTAGAGTTTCCTGGATTATTCTAATCATAGTTGGTCTCGTAGCCGTTCTCTGTACCTCGGCTAATGCTCAGGGACGAGTTTCCGGGCGGCGCATTGGTATTGTGGTTGACGAAAGGCTCTCAGCACTGCGCGACTCGCCGGATCTCTCCGGCAAATTGCTCCGTCGAATCGGCCGCGGCCGAGCTGTCAGCATTACCGGTCAGAATCGCAGTCGTGACGGAGTACTTTTTTATTCCGTTAAGGTCAGCAGCCGCACCCGCGGCTGGCTGCAAAAGGAGGCCCTTATCTTCCCGCGCCGGGCAGGTGATGACGAGCGCTTGCTGCGGCTCATAAATGCTTCTGCGGAGTTCGACCGCGTGGCGCGCGCGCGGATCTTTCTCGATGTATTTCCGCACTCCCCTTTGCGCCCCCGTGTGCTTTTGCTTTTTGGAGACGCAGCGGAACAGGCCGCCGTTAGGCTTTCGCATGACGCGTCACGAAGACTTAACGCAGAGGAAATGCAGGCCAATGAAGCGCCCGTCTTTAGTTACGCCCTGAACTATGGTGGGCTCGATCGCTACAACCGGCAGGGAGTCAGGTTTGCCTTTGATCGCGACCAGCGGAAGTTTCATTACGAAGGCGGGAGTTGGCGAGAAGTCATCCGGCGTTATCCACGCAGTCCCGAAGCGGCGCAAGCCCGATCGAGACTTGCCGCGATCGTTGCTAAGATTAAGTAATTCCCTGGGACCGCAGGCGTCCCGCCTGCAGACGAGCCGAAGGCGAGTGACCGTGGTTCGCGCTCAGCGCTCATTTCAGGCAGGACGCCTGCGGTTCCAGCAGCAGCGGGACGCTTGGTCTCAGCATCCGCGTCGGCGCTCCTATTAAAACACGTCCTTTCAACCTCACAAGCCTTTGAAGAAGAAAAACAAAGAGACTAGTTGCCTATATTGAGAATAATCCGGTAAAGGCGCGCTTGTGCCGAAAACCGAGTGATTGGCCCTACAGCAGCTCTTGGTTCCGCGCTTACAAGGAAAGTAAGAAAAAATGATCACCGTTTGCCGGGATCGCAGGCGTCCCGCCTGCAGACGAGCCGACGGCGAGTAACCATTGTTCGCGCTTCGCGCTCATTGCAGGCGTCCCGCCTGCGGTCCCAGCAGCAGCGAGACACCGGCGTTCCCGGTGGCTTCGCTCTTGTTTCGCACTCTTGCCTGCCTCTGCAATCTCCCATACACTCGGCATCTTCAAATGCTTTCGGGAAGGTGACCACCAACCATGATCCTGAGGACATCGGTAAGACTCCATTTTGTAATTACCCTTCTCATACTGCTGGCCGTGGCAAGCTGCCATATGACGACCAGAGACTCAGAGACTCGATCGAAGTCATCAGGCGATGAAATATCCTGGGATGCCTACATCAATCAATTCCTCGACGCGTACTTTGCTGCGCATCCCGATTTTGCCGCGCGTTCAGGCCGTCACGAGTTTGACGGCAAACTACCCGATTGGAGTGGGGAAGGAATCAAGAAAGAAATTCAGCGTCTGCGCGCGGAGAAGGCCCGGGTCAGCAAGTTCGAGGATTCGGGGCTCGAGGAACGTCAAGAATTCGAGCGGAACTACGTAATGGCCGTCATCGACGCTGATCTCTTCTGGCTGGAATCAGCGGAGTGGCCCTATCGGAATCCGCAGTTTTATTCCGACGCGATCGATCCGGACGTTTACGTCTCCCGGCCGTACGCACCACTCGATCAGCGCCTGCGTTCCTATACCAGTTACGCAAAGGCGATTCCTGCCGCACTCGCACAGATTCGCAAAAACCTGCGCACGCCTCTGCCGAAAACCTACGTGCAAATAGGTAAGACTACATTCGGCGGTCTCGTCTCTTTTTATGAAAAGGACGTGCCTGCAGTTTTTGCTTCGGTCAAAGACGAACAGCTACAAAAAGACTTTAGCGAGGCCAACGCTGCCGCCATCAAGGCGATGAGGGAACTGGACGCGTGGTTTCAGTCGCAACAAGCAACGGCAACTGACAACTTCGCTATTGGCGCCGGGAAGTTTAGCGAAATGTTGCGAGAGACCGAGGGCGTCGAAGTCAGGTTGGACGAGCTGGAGGGCGTCGGTCGCCGGGACCTGGAACGAAATCAGGCAGCATTGCGCGAGGCTTGCGCCTCCTACGCGCCCGGACAAACACTTGCTGAGTGTGTGGGCAAGGCAGAAGGCCACAAGCCCACTGGTGGGTCGGTAGAAATGGCCCGCAAACAGCTCACTGATCTGAAGGTTTTCCTAGCTGAAAAGAACATAGTCACTATTCCAGGCACTGAAGAGGCGCTGGTTGCGGAAGCACCGGCTTATCGGCGTTGGAACTTTGCCTACATCAACATCCCCGGACCATACGAGAAGAATCTTCCTTCCACCTACTACATTGCGCCGCCCGATCCCACCTGGTCGCCGCAGGAAAAGGACGCTTATCTCCCCGGCCAGGCAAACCTGCTTTTCACGTCCGTTCACGAAGTCTGGCCCGGGCACTTCCTTCAATTCCTCCATGCGAACCGCGCCCAGTCGAGGTTTGGCCAGGTGTTTGTTGGTTATGCATTTGCCGAAGGCTGGGCCCATTACACGGAGGAAATGATGTGGGAGGCGGGTCTCGGAAACGGCGACCCGGAAACGCATATCGGACAACTCCTGAACGCGATGCTGCGCAATGTACGCTTCCTCTCGGCCATTGGCATGCACACTGGCACGATGACAGTTCAGGAATCTGAACAAATGTTTCGCGAGCAGGGATTTCAGGATGCGGGAACTGCGCGGCAACAAGCGGCGCGCGGCACTTTCGATCCGGCTTATCTCAACTACACCATGGGGAAGTTGATGATCAAGAAATTGCGGGAAGACTGGACGGCTGAGCGTGGCGGAAAGCAGGCCTGGCAGAAGTTCCATGACGAGTTTCTGAAATACGGTGGCCCACCGATTCCGCTGGTCCGGCGGGCGATGCGGGGAGAGGAGAGGGGATCCGTGTTTTAGTTTCGTGCCTCACCATGGTTTAATTGTCCAGAGAGTTTATATCAGGGAGTTGTCTAACCAGCGCGGATGTAGTGGTCTTCAGCGCGGAGGTATTGTTCAAGCCCCGCTAACTTGCAGGTTGGGAAGGGTGGCTTGCCCCGATTGAGCGCCAACGGCGAGACTGGCTTGGTAACGACTCAAGGGGCATATAAATAGATAAGGAAAGTGTTTTCTAATGAAAACTCCAACCTGAGCGGTGGGGCCGTAAGTTGAAAGCTGAAGTAACCAGTCGCGCCGTCGCGCTCGGGCGAGGGCAAGCCACCCTTCCCTTACCTGCAAATTACCGTAGGCCCTTTTGGGTTTTCACACAGCCTCTACCGCTCCTCGGTTCTGTGCTTGCGTGACATTGCCGCCTATTAACTGAACCAGTGCCCAATAGGTCCGTTCCTCTGGGAGTTGGTTTCGATTCGTGTGGCGCCATTCGCCTGCATCCTTATGGCTGAATCAAGAATCGCAGTGGCGCGTAGTCGTTTCGGTCAAACCAGTCGGCGCGATGCGTGGTGGATCGAATTAGTCCCAGTCGTCGTGGTGCTCGGTGCGTTCAGTGTCTACGCTACCTGGCGAGCCTTCGAAAATGAGTTTTACGAATGGGGTCCTTACCTCTCCCCGTTTTATTCTCCCCTTATTAAAATCACCTGGTGGCCCGTGTCTCCCGCGCTGTTAATCCTGTGGGCGCCGCTGGGCTTCCGCGCTACCTGCTACTACTATCGCAAGGCTTACTACCGCGCGTTTTTTCTTGATCCGCCCGCCTGCGCAGTTGGTGAAACTCGGTCGCACAAGTATCGCGGCGAGACTGCATTTCCTTTCATACTGCAAAACCTCCACCGTTATTTTCTCTACGTTGCGCTCATCTTCCTGATTATTCTATGGTACGACGCGATCCGCGCTTTCTGGTTCAACGGACGCTTTGGCGTCGGTCTCGGCTCGCTGGTCTTGCTTGCCAACATAGTTCTGCTTTCGCTTTATACCTTCTCCTGTCATTCGTTGAGACACATCGTCGGCGGCAAGGTCGACTGTTTTTCCTGCGTCTCGTTTGGCCGGGCGCGACATTCGGCCTGGCAAGGCACCAGTTTTCTCAATGAGCACCACATGCTGTTTGCTTGGACGAGCTTGTTTTCTGTAGGTCTGAGCGACCTGTACATCAGGTTAGTTGCCAGCGGCGCGATTCAGGACTTGAGATTGCTGTGAACGAAAAGTTCGAGACTTACGAACATGATGTGTTGATTATCGGGGCTGGTGGAGCCGGCCTGCGCGCTGCGATTGAGGCACTGGGCCAGGGCGCCACAGTGGCCGTCGTTTGCAAGTCACTGCTTGGCAAAGCGCACACCGTTATGGCTGAAGGCGGGATCGCGGCGGCCATGGCTAATGTTGACGAGGCGGACGACTGGCGCACCCATTTTCGCGACACGATGCGCGGTGGGAAGTTTCTTAACAACTGGCGCATGGCCCAGATACATGCGCAGGAAGCTCCGGAGCGAGTTCGCGAGTTGGAGCAATGGGGCGCATTGTTCGATCGCACCAGCTCTGGAGACATCCTCCAGCGAGCATTTGGAGGCCATACCTTCAAACGTCTGTGTCACGTAGGTGATCGAACGGGGCTGGAGATGATCAGGACGTTGCAAGACAGAGGCGTCAATCTCGGCATCGACGTCTACATGGAATGTGCCATCACTAGGTTACTCAAAGATGGTGAGCGCGTTTCCGGCGCATTCGGTTACTGGCGGGAGACCGGCCGTTTTGTAGTCTTTAAAGCCAAATCGATCGTTATAGCCACCGGCGGTATCGGAAAAGCCTGGCGCATCACTTCAAACTCGTGGGAGTACACCGGCGACGGTATGGCACTGGCCTACGAAGCCGGCGCTGAATTGATGGATATGGAATTTGTGCAGTTTCATCCCACCGGAATGGTTTGGCCGCCGGGTGTGCAAGGCATCCTGGTGACTGAGGCAGTTCGCGGGGAAGGCGGTGTGCTGCGCAATAGCGAGGGCGAACGGTTCATGGAACGCTACGACCCGGAGAAGATGGATCTCTCAACCCGTGACGTCGTCGCCCGGGCAATCTATACGGAAGTGCGCGAGGGACGCGGTACTGAGCATGGTGGCGCCTATCTCGACATTTCGCATAAGCCAGCTGAGTATGTGAAGCGAAAACTGCCCAGCATGTATCACCAGTTTCGCGAACTGGCGGATGTGGACATTACGCAAGGACCGATGGAAGTTGGTCCTACGTGTCACTACATGATGGGCGGCATCCGCGTAGAAGCCGAGACTGCTCAAGCAACCGTGTCGGGACTGTTTGCGGTCGGCGAAGCTGCGGCGGGCCTCCATGGCGCAAATCGTTTGGGCGGTAATTCGCTTTCCGATCTGTTGGTTTTTGGGAGGCGCGCCGGGTTGGGCGCTGCGGAACATGCAAAGCAGAGCGGCCCGGTGACGATAGATGGAGAAGAGGTATTGGAAGCAACGCGCGAGATGCTTGAGCCTTTTGAGCGACCGGCCGGCGAAAGTCCTTACGATATACACCGGGATTTGCAGGAAGCCATGCAGAACTACGTCGGCATCTTTCGCAATGAGGATGATCTTACGAAAGGGTTGAGCGAACTCGATTCGTTGAAAGCACGAGCAGACAGGGTGCGTGTTGAAGGGTCGCGACTATTTAATCCAGGCTGGCACCTCGCACGTGATCTGAAAGCAATGCTGACCGTTTCGGAAGCAGTGGCGCGGAGCGCTTTGGCGCGCAAGGAAAGCCGCGGTGCACATAGCAGGATTGATTACCCGAGCTACGACGAAGACTGGAGCAGGCAGAACAATGTTATCTTGAGAGAGGGCGATGAGATGAAATTAAAGCACTTGCACATCACGGAAACGCCTGATGAACTGCGACAGATTTTAGCCGAGGAGAAAAGCTAAATCACCACGGAGACGCGGAGCATTTAGTCTAACCAACATGTCGCGATAGTAAACTAGCTGCCTGTTGCTCCGTAGGAGCTGAATGTTTATAGCACCAAACCCCAAGCAACAATCAGCTCCGTCAGGAGCGAAATGTGGAGTGCGGTGGCAAGCGCAGCGCGACACCGCTTTGGATGTATTGAGCGAGAAGCGAATCCAAAGCGCCGTCGTCTTCCACCCCAGCGGAGCTGCCCCGCTGGGGACCTCGGACCGCTTCGCTCTGCCGGCGCACTGCATAAGGTTTCTGATCAGAAACGTCATTTGAGTGATCCCCTTAGGATTGACTGTTATGCCAGACGCAACATTCAAAATTTTTCGCGGCGACCGCGGTGGTGGAAAGTTAGTTGAATACAGCGTTCCCATCGCGACGGGAATGGTTGTGCTTGACGCACTTCATTACATCCAGGCCCATCAAGCTCCCGACCTCGCGGTCCGCTGGAATTGCAAAGCCGGAAAGTGTGGTTCGTGCTCCGCAGAGGTTAATGGGCGTCCCCGACTGACCTGCAAGACTCGAATGGATGCTTTGCCGCTCAATGAACCCATTACTGTCCAGCCGATGAAGAGTTTTCCGGTCATTAGAGATTTGGTAACCGACGTATCCTGGAACTACAGAGTAAACCGCATGATTCCTCCGTTCACGCCGCGCGCGGATGTTGAGTGGAAGATGGATCAACGCGACGTGGATCGCGTACAGGAGTTTCGCAAGTGCATTGAGTGTTTTCTTTGCCAGAATGTTTGCCACGTTTTGCGTGATCACGACAAAGGCGAACAATTTGGTGGCCCGCGCTTCTTTGTGCGCATTGCCGGACTGGAGATGCATCCTTTGGACGGCTTGTCTCGAACGGCCTTATTGAAGGATGAGCTTGGCATCGGTCTCTGCAATATTACGAAGTGTTGCACTGAAGTGTGCCCAGAAGACATTCAGATCACGGACAACGCGATCATTCCGTTGAAAGAGCGCGTGGTCGATGATTACTACGATCCGGTCCGATGGTTTTTGCGCAAGCTGAAAGGGAAGAGACGGTCGTAGGAGAGGAAGCAGGAGCAGACGGCAGGAGGCAGAATGCGCAAGGCGCGGGACCGAAATACTAGGGATAACGCAATGCAGTTTTCTTACTGCCTCCTGCCGTCTGCTCCTGCCTCCTTTCTTTTGGAGGTGACATGGAACTAAAGCTTAAGCCAATCTCGAGAGCCGGCATCGCTGAAGCGATCCCCAAGGCGGAAGTCTATCGTTATTTGAACGAGCCGGGCGAGGCCGAATCGATCTGCCGAGACATACTCAGCGAGCAAGCGGACCATCAAACAGCGTTGCGTCTCCTGGGTCTGGCAATCACGGACCAGTTTACCGGTGAGGTCTCTGATCGGTATTTGGAAGCCGAGCGACTGTTTCGCGGTCTGACCAGCGAGTATGAGCGCGTCTATCACCTCGGTATTCTTCAGGAGCGTAAAGCAAAGGCCCAACTTCGCGCCGGCCGGCCGGCGCACACCGTCTACCCAATCTTCGAAGAGGCAATGGGACTCTTTGA
>Ga0180121_10001029_pt1 | contig 11805 bp, 7 predicted proteins | sample AntDrymUQ5402106_2_FD_129676 | JGI IMG/M metagenome (GOLD analysis project Ga0180121, IMG submission 129676) | Polar desert sand microbial communities from Dry Valleys, Antarctica - metaG UQ540 (21.06) (version 2) (version 2) | ecosystem: Environmental > Terrestrial > Soil > Desert | place...
CAGCCGGGTGGAACTCAGCGAGATTAGCGGCTCGGCCACTTATGTGCATGCCGGCCATCTGCAACATGGCGTTGGCGAAGCGGGCTTCCGCGTGGTTGCGCAACTGGACGGGGTTCATCCGTATGAAGCTGGGCAAGCGGTAACTTTGCACCTCAACCCGCGCCGGCTCTATGCCTTTGATGCGGCAGGCGGTTTGGCAGCCGCTCCGCAGCGTATGAAGGAAGCAGCCTGATGGCCGAAGTAAGCCTGAGTGGATTGGCGCACAGTTACAAACCAAACCCGACGCAACCGGTCGATTATGCCCTGCGCCCGTTGGAGATGACCTGGCGTGATGGCGGCGCGTATGCGCTGTTGGGGCCGTCTGGCTGTGGCAAAACTACGCTGCTCAATATCATTTCCGGCCTGGTTAAACCCAGCCAGGGCCAGGTGCTGTTCAACGGGCTGGACGTCACCGATCTGCCCACCGAAAAGCGCAACATTGCCCAAGTCTTCCAGTTTCCCGTGATTTACGACACGATGACGGTGTTTGATAATTTGGCGTTTCCGCTGCGCAATCGCCATATGCCCGCTGCCGATGTGCGCAAGCGCGTACAAGAGATTGCCGAATTGTTGGAACTAACGACGGACTTGAAACGGCGCGCCAGCGGTCTTTCCGCCGACATCAAACAGAAAATTTCGCTGGGGCGCGGCCTGGTGCGCAACGATGTGGCGGCCATTCTCTTCGACGAGCCGCTCACCGTGATCGACCCACATCTGAAATGGGTGCTGCGCAGCAAGCTCAAGCAGATTCATCGCCAGCTCAAGCTCACGCTGATCTATGTGACGCACGACCAAACTGAAGCGCTCACCTTTGCCGAGCAGGTTGTGGTGATGTTCGAGGGCAGCGTTGTGCAAGTAGGCACGCCGCAACAGTTGTTTGAAGCGCCGGCGCACACCTTTGTCGGCTACTTTATCGGTTCGCCGGGCATGAATTTGCTAAAAGCTCGCCTCGCCGATGGAGCGGTGTGGGTGGGCAATGTGCGGATTCCGATTGACGCAACCGGCATGGTTGGGGCGTCGAGCGCGGGCGAATTGGCGGTGGGCATCCGCCCGGAATTTGTCGGCTACAGCGCCGTCCCGCTTCCTGATGCACTGCCGGCAACTATTCAGCGCATTGAAGATTTGGGCAACTACAAAATCGTCACGGCGCAGGTGGGCGATCAGATGGTCAAGGCGAAAATTTCTGAAGACCAGACATTGGCAACCGGGCCGGGTTGGCTGATTTTTCCGCCGCTGTGGACTAGACTTTATTTGGATGGGAAAGCGGTTTAAGCCATTGCACAACAACGGATTCAGACAGGAACGGATAAGGCTTGGCCCGACAACGGCAGTATCCGCTCCTGTCTGAATCTGTTGTTGTGCTTCGTTCATTGCATCAAAAGTTCGTACAGTTGTTTTTGCGAAACAGCCGTCTAAACCAAATGGTAAAACCCGAAGACCTCCAACCCTGGTTCGCCAACCTGCGCACTGTGCTCGAAAATGCCTATCTGGCGCACGACGAACCCTGGCGCCAATCGGGCATGTCGGGGCCGGCGGAACGCTGGACGATTTTGCGCAAGCCGATTGCCGATTGTATCGACCGCTCCGGCTCTCTACTTGATATTGGCTGCGCCAACGGCTATTTGCTGCAATGCTGTCTAGCCTGGACGACGGAACGGGGCCTTCAGCTTGACCCGTATGGGGTGGATATTTCGCCCCAGCTGCTCGACCTGGCCCGCCAACGCCTGCCCCAATACGCAGACCATTTCTTTGTCGGCAATGCGCTAGACTGGATTCCGCCCCGCAAATTTGATTTTGTACGCACAAATTTGGAATATGTGCCGGCCAATTATGAAAAAGCGTACCTTGACCATCTGTTCCAGCATCATTTGCGGCCGGGCGGGCGCTTGTTGGTTGCCAATTACGCTGAAGACGATCCCAATCCGGCGCGGGGTTTGCTGCCGGGCAGTCATGCCACCAATCAGATTCTCGCGCATTTAGACGAGTTGGGCTTTGCTGCGGTTGGGCGTCGAGATGGGCTTGATCCGAGAGGGCGGGGCAATACACGGGTTGCGATTCTACCTTTGCTTGCTTTTTCTCTGTGATCTCTGTGCCTTCTCTGTGTTCTCTGTGAACCGCTTTTGTTGCCTGTATCTAATCGATTCCCATGCAAAAAACATTCAACAACCGCGCTTGGCTGCTCGTCCTGCCCGTCGTGCTGTCCGTCGCCTTTAGCGCCATCATTCCGCTGATGACTGTAGTCAATTACTCGGTGCAAGACATTTTGGGACCCCAGCAGCGGGTGTGGGTGGGCAACGAATGGTTCGTAGATACGATCCGTGACGCAGAGTTGCGCGCCGCGTTCGGGCGCAACTTGCTCTTCTCGCTGGAAGTGCTGCTGCTCGAAATTCCGCTGGGCATTTTGATTGCGCTGGGCTTGCCGGCCACGGGGTGGCGGGCGTCGCTGGCGTTGGTGCTGATTGCGCTACCTCTGCTGATTCCCTGGAACGTGGTCGGCACGATCTGGCAGATTTTTGGGCGCGCCGATATTGGGTTGGGCGGCTATTTTGTCAACAATGTGCTAAGCATCGACTATAACTATACGTTGGAAGCAAACGACGCCTGGTACACGATTCTGCTGATGGATGTCTGGCATTGGACGCCGCTGGTTGCGCTGCTGGCCTATGCTGGGCTGCGCGCCATTCCCGATGCGTACTACCAGGCCGCCCGCATCGACGCCGCCCGCCCCTGGTCGATCTTTTGGTACATCCAATTGCCCAAATTGCGCGGCGTGCTGCTGATCGCCCTGCTGCTGCGCTTTATGGACAGCTTTATGATCTACACCGAACCGTTTGTAATCACCGGCGGCGGCCCCGGCACGGCCACGACTTTTCTCAGCATCTACCTTTCCAACATCGCCGTCGGCCAATTTGATTTGGGCAATGCTGCCGCCTTTTCGCTGATCTACTTTCTCTTTATCCAGGTCTTTTGCTACATCTTCTACACCATCATTGAACGCGTAGGACAAGGGAGCAAAGGGTGAAAAGTCAACGCCGTTTCAGTCTGGGCAGCATCGGGATTGTGCTCTATTTTATCCTGTTGCTCTTGCCGATTTACTGGATGTTTACGATGTCGCTCAAGACCAACGAGGAAATTTTGGGCAGCCTGACCTTTTGGCCGCAAAACCCAACCTGGGCTAATTATCGCACGATTTTTACCGAGGAAGCCTGGTATTCGGGCTACATCAACTCGATCAGTTACACGCTGCTGAATACGGTGCTCTCGGTGTCGATTGCGTTGCCGGCGGCCTACGCCTTTTCGCGCTACCGCTTTCTAGGCGATAATCATCTGTTCTTCTGGCTGCTCACCAACCGCATGGCACCGCCGGCGGTCTTTTTGCTGCCTTTCTTTCAACTGTATCAAAATGTGGGGCTGTACGACACCTATTGGGCGGTCGCCCTGGCCCATTTGTTGTTTAATGTGCCGCTGGCGGTCTGGATTTTAGAAGGCTTTATGAGCGGCGTGCCCAAGGAAATTGACGAAACCGCCGCCATCGACGGTTACAGCTTTGCACGTTTCTTCTTTCGCATCTTTCTGCCGCTGATTCGCAGTGGCGTGGGCGTGACGGCGTTTTTCTGCTTTATGTTCAGTTGGGTCGAATTGCTGCTGGCGCGCACCCTGACCAGCGTCGCCGCCAAACCAATCGCCGCCACCATGACGCGCACGGTCAGCGCTTCGGGCATCGACTGGGGGCTGTTGGCGGCCGCCGGTGTGTTGACGATTGTGCCCGGCGCGTTGGTGATCTGGTTTGTGCGCGATTACATCGCCAAGGGCTTTGCGCTGGGCAGAGTGTAAAAGATTTACGATTTTTCACCCAGAGGGTCCCCGACGATTTACGAGGTAGCTTCGTCGGCGTAGTTGCTTCTACTGTTTGCACGGAATTGCCGAAAGTAGAAACTACTCCATTCATCCAGTAGCTTCGTAAATCGTCGGGGACCCTCTGGGTGAAAAATCGTAAATCTCAAGAAAAGGGTATAAACAATGTCACCCCTCGAATGGATGGCCTGGACCACACCCACCGCAATCTTCTTTGTCGGCATCTTCGCCGTGTTGGGCGCGAATGCGGCTTGGAGTATCCGGTCGCCTTCGCTGCGGCGCAAGGGCTTTTTGCCGATTGCAACCACGCGCGGCGACCGCCTTTACATTGGGCTGATCGGCTGCGCGTTCATCAACCTGATCTGGCTGGCGTTGACCGACGCCACGCAGTTGGGTGCGGTCGTCGTCTGTGGGGTCTGGATGATTTTGGTGCTTCGCTGGGGATAAATAACGGTTAATCGTGTAATAATTAATGGTGTAATTGTTAATGAACATCCATGCGTCACAGAACGTTCCTGCGTTACCCATTATACCATTAATTGTTACATGATTAACCATTGCTTGTCTCCAGTTGCAACTCGAGCGCCAAAGGGCGACTTCCTCCTTTGGCAGATTTCTCGAATAAAGTGCAGGGAAGAAATTTGATTGACGAGGAGAAACAAGATGAGAGAATCAAACAGTAGACGAATGCGGTGGGGTGTATTTTCCCTGCTGATCGTGTTCAGCCTGTTGCTGACACAATGCACACCGGGCGCACCCGCCGCCGCACCGGCAGACGGCAGTGGCGACACGGCAGCTGCACCGGCCACCGGCGTCGAAATGGACGAAGCGGCCCTGACTGCCGCTGCGCAAAAGTGGGTAGACGAAGAGTTCACGCCCAGCACGTTGAGCAAAGAAGAACAGATGGCCGAAATGGCCTGGTTTATCCAGGCCGCCAAGCCCTTTCGCGGCATGACGATTAACGTCGTCTCGGAGACCATCACCACCCACAAGTACGAATCGGAAGTCTTAGCCAAGGCGTTTGCCGAGATCACCGGCATTACGATCAAGCACGACTTGATTCAGGAAGGCGATGTGATCGAGAAGTTGCAGACGCAGTTCCAGTCCGGCCAGAATATCTACGACGCCTATGTCAACGATTCTGACTTGATTGGCACCCACTTCCGCTACGGCTTCATCGTCCCCTTGTCCGACTACATGACCGGCGAAGGCAAGGATGTGACCAACCCGGGCTTGGATGTGGACGACTTTATCGGCAAGAGCTTTACCACCAGCCCAGACGGCAAAATGTATCAACTGCCCGACCAGCAGTTTGCCAACCTCTACTGGTTCCGCTACGACTGGTTCACCGATCCGGAGATCAAGGCGCAATTCGAGGAAGCTTACGGCTACGAGTTGGGCGTGCCGGTCAACTGGAGCGCCTACGAAGACATCGCCGACTTCTTCACCAACCAGGTGAATGGCGACGGTACGATTGACGGCCAGAAGGTCTACGGCCACATGGACTATGGCAAGAAAGACCCCTCGTTGGGCTGGCGCTTCACCGATGCCTGGCTCTCGATGGCGGGCAACGGCGATGTGGGCATTCCCAACGGCAACCCGGTGGACGAGTGGGGCATTCGCGTCGAAGGCTGCGCCCCGGCCGGTTCGTCCGTCACGCGCGGTGGAGACACCAATGGCCCAGCCGCCGTGTACGCGCTGACCAAATACATTGAGTGGCTCAAGGCTTACGCCCCGCCCGAAGCCGCCGGCATGACCTTCTCGGAAGCTGGCCCGGTGCCGGCGCAGGGCGGCGTGGCGCAGCAAATCTTCTGGTACACCGCCTTTACCGCCGACATGACCGCCCCCGATTTGGCCGTGATGAATGCGGACGGCACGCCCAAATGGCGCATGGCACCCAGCCCGCACGGTGCGTACTGGCAAGAAGGCATGAAGTTGGGCTATCAAGATGCCGGTTCGTGGACGCTGCTCAACAGCACGCCCGCCGACCGCCGCATGGCGGCCTGGCTGTATGCGCAGTTTACCGTGGCTAAGAGCGTTTCGCTGAAGAAATCGATTGTCGGCCTGACCTTTGTGCGTGACAGCGACATCCGCAGCGACTATTTTACCGAAAATGCGGCCAAGTATGGGGGACTGATCGAGTTCTACCGCTCGCCGGCGCGCGTGCAGTGGACGCCCACCGGCACCAACGTGCCGGACTATCCCAAGCTGGCACAACTGTGGTGGCAGAACGTGGCTCCGGCGATTACCGGCGAGGTGACGCCGCAGCAGGCGATGGACAACCTGGCGACGGCGCAGGACGAAGTGCTTTCTCGCCTGGAGCGCGTGGGTTTGAAGGAATGCTCGCCCAAGCTCAACGAAGAACAGGACGCCCAATACTGGTTCGATCAGCCTGGCGCCCCCTTCCCGAAATTGGACGATGAAAAGGGTACACCCGAAACCATCGACTACGACACGCTCGTGAAGACGTGGGAGGATGCGAATTAGACGGTTGTTTGTTTAACCCGTTAATTCGCAAAAATCGTAGGGGCACGAGGTGGGGCGGAAGTAGTTTGTCGCATAGATGAAGCGTCGCCCGCCCCACCTCATGCCTCTACTGGTCTACGTTGCCTCACCATCCAGCACAGCCCGAATCTTGTGCGCCAATGTGACAATTGTAAATGGTTTTTGCACAAAGGCGACGCTGTCGTTGCGTACCCCATGATAGACTACCGCATCGTCGGTATAGCCAGACATAAAGAGCACTTTCATCGTTGGCTGTTGTTGATGCAGGCGATCCGCCAGCTCGCGACCGCTCATCTTGGGCATCACCACATCGGTTAACAGCAAGTCGATGGGGGTTTGCTGTTGTTCGTAGACCAGCAAGGCTTCGCCAGGATCAGCGGCCTGGAGCACTTGATAGCCACTGCTCTCCAACATTTCGACTATGGTGCGCCGCACCACCACTTCATCTTCTACGACTAACACCTTCTCGGTGCCGTGCGGCAATTCGCCCACAGCGACCGGCACGCTTTTCAACTTGGGTGTTTCGTCCACACACGGCAGCCACAGTTGAATCGTCGTCCCTTGACCCAGCTTACTTTCAACCCGAATGTCGCCGCCACTCTGCTTGACAATGCCGTAAACGGTGGAGAGGCCTAGCCCAGTGCCTTTACCGTATGCTTTGGTGGTGAAAAAGGGTTCAAACAGATGCGCCTGCGTTTCCGCATCCATGCCATGCCCCGTGTCGCTGACCGCAATCAGCGCATAGCGAGTAGCGTCGGTCGAATTAGGATACTGTTTACTGTGCTCCTCCCAGCCGACGTTTTGCGTTTGGATGACAAGCGTACCACCATCCGGCATCGCATCACGGGCGTTGACAACCAAGTTGAGGATCACCTGCTCAATTTGCCCTGGGTCGGCTTTGACATAGCCCAGCACCGGCGCAGTCAGCAGCACTAACTCGATATTTTCGCTGACCACACGGCGCAGCATCTCTTGCATACCAGTTAATACCACATTACAATCCAACACGCTGGCCTGCAATACCTGTTTGCGGCTCACAGCCAACAGTTGATTAGTCAGCGCGGCCGCCCGTTCGCCCGCTTTCTGAATCTCTTCCACGTAGCGGCGCACGGGGTCGCCGGCGGGCAGCCGCAATAGAGCCAGCGCACAACAACCGTAGATCGCCATCAGCAAGTTGTTAAAATCATGCGCCACGCCGCCGGCCAGGCGTCCGATCGCTTCCATTTTTTGTGACTGGCGCAGCTGCTCTTCCAGCCCCTTGCGCTCGGTAATATCGGTGGAAATTCGGCACACCGCATACGCATTGCCAGCGTTGTCGAACAAGGGGAAATGCACCGAATAATAGACGTGTTCACCTTCATTATCTGCCACCTGTTCTTCAACTTCCAACACCGTGCCGGTTTGCAGCACTTTCAAGTGTGCAACATGCAGGGCATCGGCCACGGTAGGCGTGAAAAGATCGTAGTTGGTTTTACCGCGCACCTCGTCTAGCGACAGGTGATACAATTTTTCCCATTGGCGATTCACCAGAATATAGCCGCCGTCCAATTGTTTGACGCAGATAATCGCGGTCGTGTTGTCAACGATGCCGCGCAGTAATTCTTCGCTTTGGCGCAACGCCGCTTCTGCCTGTTTGCGTTCGCTCAAATCGCGCAGGATGGTTGACAGGTATTGCAATTCACCAGCAGCGTTTTTGTGCGCAATGATCACTTGCGAAACCGGCAACTCACGCCCATTTGCATCGACGAGCAACGTTTCGCCTTGCCATAGCCCATCACGCACTGCCGCCGGTAGCCCTTGCTTTTGCATCAAATCAACCGTCCACTCGGGCACCCAATCGGCTGTACGCGTGGCTCGCACGTCGAAATTTTCCGGCCGGCCCAGCAATTTTAGCCCCGCCTTGTTGACGAAAATGGGCGCGCCCTGGGCATCGGCCATGCCCACAAAATCGGGGGTGGCGTGCAAAATGGCGGCCAGACGCGCCTCGGCGGCCTGGGCCTGGCGGCGCTCTTGCGCTTCCAGCGCCAGCGCCACAAAATCGCTGATCGAGCCGGCAAAGGCTTCTTCTTCCAGCGACCACTGGCGCAGCGGCCCCATATGCTCATGACAGACCACGCCGACAATACGACCGGCCACTCGAATGGGCGCATCAAGCATCGATGTGATACCCAGCGGCGTTAAATAGCTGGCAGAAAATTCGTATGTGCGCGCATCGGTGTGCGCATCGTGGGCAGCAATCACGCGGTCGGTGTTGAAGGCGAGAAAGTAGGCGGGGTAATCGGCGGCGGCCACTTCAAGGTTCGCATAGTGCTGTTGCGTGCTGGCCGCATACATATCCTGGCAAACAATCTTGGTGTGGTCTTCGTTATAAAGCCAGATGCCCACCCGCGCCACGTTGAGTGTTTGCGTCGCCACTTCGGTGAGCTTGGGAAAAGTCGTTGCCAGCGTCTGGGCTTCCCACCCATGGCTGCGCGAAAGGTGGCCCAGCGCCTCATTATTTTTGCGCAATTGCAGTTCGGCGCGTTGACCTTCCGTGTTGTCTTGCGCCAAAGCCGTGACCCCCACGACATCACCGTGCGAATCGACCAGAGGGGTTACATTCCACTCGCAAACAAGCAACCGCCCGCTTTTAGTGCGATTGCTGCCCACCGTGCGCCGCCCAGTTTTATGTGTGAGCAACATGCGCCACAATTCGGTGATGCGCGCCCTTTCGGCTGCCGGCACCAGCAGCTTCATCACCGGTTGACCCAGCGCTTCCGCATGTTCGTAGCCAAAGATTTTTTGGGCTGCGGGATTCCATTCCGTCACTTCTAAATCCAGATTCAACCCGATCACAGCCAGCGGTGTTTGGCGCACATGCAAGGAGAGTTTTTGTTCCGAGGCGCGCAACGCTGCTTCGGCAACCCGGCGCTCGCTGGCGGCTTGCTCTAGCTCGCTGACGCTGCGGCGCAGTTCAAGCCCGGTGGTCACTTGGCGTGCCAGCGCCCACAGCGCGTCTTGCTGTTCGGGGGTCAAGCTGCGCGGAATTTTGTCCATCACACACAGCGTGCCGATTGCATAGCCCTCTGGCGTCACCAGTGGCACGCCAGCGTAAAAGCGAATCTGCGGATATTTGGTGACCAGCGGGTTGCCGGCAAACCGGCTATCCAGCAGGGCGTCGCAGACGATAAAAAGATTGGGTTGCTCAATCGTATAGGCACAGGTGCTGATGGTGCGCGGTACTTCGTTATGTTTCAGGCCGACGCTGGCTTTCGACCACACGCGCCGTTCATCGGCAAAATTGATCGCAGCAATTGGCGTGTCACACAGATAGGCGGCCAAACGCGCAATGTCGTCGAAAACCGGTTCGGGGGCCGTATCCAGAATGTGATAGCGGTGCAAGGCGGTTAATCGTTCTGCTTCGTTTAGCGATTTGGCTGCATTGAAAAGTGCGTACCCATTGACCACTTGTTTTGCCTTTGAATCAGATTACGTGCAAGCGGGCGTATATGACTATAGGCTCATCTGTGAAAAGTGTGCAAACCGATGTTTTGCGGGTTGGCAAAATATTGTGTTTGCACACTTTCGGCTGATGAGCGACTATAAAGCCGGACGGGGACAAAGTCGATCCATAGCAGAGTACCGCCGATTGGTCAGCACTTCTCCCATAAAGATACTACGTTTTACGCCAGGAATCAACCCGTATTACATTGCAAACACCTGACGCTCACCATCCGATTTCAATGTCAATCATTAGACGGCCAGGGGTACTTGGCGCACTCGCCACAGATGCAGTCCAATTCCAATTAACAACAGTGTAAAACCGATCAAATCAAAAGTGAGATTGGCGTAAAGCAAGGCCAATCCACCGGCACCGATCAGTAAGCGCTCCAGCCCGTTTGCTGCCTGACGCAACCAACCGCCAAAGGCCACCGCCAGCGCCGCCACCGCCACGCAACTGGTGATAAAAGTCCACAGGATCGTGGTCAGATCGCCCATCAAAAGCAGACCCAAGCCTTCTGGCGAAAGCGTAAACATAAATGGCACTAGAAAGGCTGGCAAGCAGTACTTCCAGGCCATCATGATGGTGCGGAAGGGTTTACCGCCGGTAATTGCCGCTGCGGCCATCGGGGCCAATGCCGTGGGCGGTGAGACATCGGCCAGCACGGCGTAGTAAAAAACAAACATATGCGCCGCCGCTTCGTTGACACCCACCAACGTGAGCGCCGGCACAATCATCACTGCGGCGATGATGTAGGAGGCCGTCACCGGCACGGCCAGCCCCAACACCCAGATCGCCAGCGCCGCCAGCAGCACGGTCAAAAAGAGATTGCCGCCGGCAAAGCCGACAATCACGCCCGACATCTTCAGGCCAAGCCCCGTCAGCGTGACAATCGAGACGATCACGCCGGCGCAAGCGGTGGTGGCGGCAATCGAGACGACACTTTTGCCGCCATATTCCAGGGTTTTCAAAATGCGGGTATTTTCTGTTTGCGTGGGGCGATTCTGCCAGCGGTCCCACAGCAGCCAAGCGGCGGCCACGGCTGTACCCACCATCAACCCCCAGAAGCAGGCCGTGGAAATGCGCCACCCTAGCGCCCACAAGGTTGCCGTAGCGATGACGCCGGCGCCCAGCGCCCAGAACGAAGTCAAGCGCGTTTCGGGCTGCAAAAAGCTCAGGGCGAAGGCCATCATAATCGCCCAAAAGACGGCCGTGAAGGGCGTCATGCCGATGCCCATCAACACCGCTACGGCAAAGAGTGAGCTGAAATGATAGCCGTAGCGTAATGTCAACGGCCACAGCGCAGTCGTTTGCACGTCCACCGCTTGCGTACCCAGCCGGCGCGAATCGGCCTCGATCATCAGAAAACAGGAGATGTAATAAAGGATGGTCGGCACTACGGCCATCACCAGCACGTCCAGATAGGTAATCCTTAAATATTCGGCGATGATAAAGGCCGCCGCGCCCAGCGTGGGCGGTGAAAGAATCGCGCCAATGCCCGCCGCCGACAACATGCCGCCCGCCGTTTCGCGATCATAGCCCGCCCGTTTGAGCATCGGCCACGCCAGCGAACCGAGTGTAACCGTGGTGGCGATGCCGCTGCCGGAAACGGTGCCCAGCAGGAAGCCCGCCGCCGTCACCGTGCGCCCCGGCCCGGCGCCGCTGCGCGACTTGCCCAGCGCCGCAAACGACCAGTCGAGGAAAAATTTTCCAGCGCCGCTGTATTCCAACACGGCGCCATAAATGGTAAAGAGCACAATAAAGGTCGCCGCCACATCCAGCGGCACGCCGAAAATGCCTTCCAGGGTCAGATAATTTTGGCCGACAATGCGTGGCAGGCGGTAGCCGCGATGGTCAAACGGTTCGGGCATAGAGGGGCCGAGAAAAGCATAGGCCAGAAAGCCCACCGCGGTGAGGGTGAGCGC
>Ga0180121_10001030_pt1 | contig 11800 bp, 10 predicted proteins | sample AntDrymUQ5402106_2_FD_129676 | JGI IMG/M metagenome (GOLD analysis project Ga0180121, IMG submission 129676) | Polar desert sand microbial communities from Dry Valleys, Antarctica - metaG UQ540 (21.06) (version 2) (version 2) | ecosystem: Environmental > Terrestrial > Soil > Desert | place...
CACACCCAGAAGTCCGGGCCCAACGTCGCGCTCCACGCCTGGAGGACATCGGTCGGGGCGCCCGGGCGCGCGTACACGTGGACCCCTCGCATGTCGCCGGCGACGGACTCGACCCCCTCCGCCAGCCCGGGCGTGCGGGCCAGGTCCCAGCGATTCCCCATGGGCACGTCGACCATGCCGTGGTCGGAGGTCACCACGAGCGCAGCACCGGCCGGCATGGTCGTCGCGAGACGCTCGACAACGTGGTCGAGGTGTGCCAGCTCCTCCCGCCAGCCCGGGCTCTGGCAACCGTGACGGTGCCCCGTCGCGTCGAGGTCGCCGAAGTAGACGTAGGTGAAGGTGCGCCTCTCCCGGCGTACGGCATCGGCCACGGCAGCCACCCGCTCCCCCACGGACTCGGCGGCGGAGTAGTCGCCGCCGCGCAGGCCCGCCTCGGTCAGGCCGTTCCCGTCGAACACCTTCGGCCCGACGCGGGTGACCGCCACCCCTGCGGCGGCGAGGGTCTCGAAGACCGTCGGCCGCGGCTGGAGCAAGCGCATGTCGGTCTCCGCCGGGATCGCGAGGGTGTTGACCAGCCGGCCGTCCTCGGGCATCCGCACGACCAGTCCGGTGACGCCGTGCTCACCCGGCGCGAGCCCGGTCCCCAGCGACGTCAGCGCGACAGGTGTGGTCGTCGGGAACACCGACGAGATGCGGCGACTCCAACCGGAGTCCAGCAACGAGGTGAGGAACGGTGCCTGCTGCGGGTGGGCGAGAAGTGTGTTCATGCCCAGTCCGTCGACGAGGACGACACAGACCTGAGCACACTGCGGGAGCTCGACCGGCGCGTTGCCCCCGGAAGCGGTAGGGCCGCCAGTGACGCCGAGGCTGCGCAGCACCGCGGGCAGCACGTCGACCAGCGAGCCGCCGGCGAAGTCGGGCAGCGGCGGGACGTCCCGGGTCAACGCCCTGTCGCGCGGGACAGGGCGGCGGCGAAGCCGAGCATGCGGGACACCGCGTCGGCACCCTCGGCCGCCTCGCTGACCCGCAGCGCGAGGTCGTCGGCAGACGACGTGCCGGTGTAGCCGTGGTCCGCCTCGCAGTCGGGGTCGCCGCAGGCTGCCGGCTCCAGGTCCAGGCGGCTGACCGCTCCCCAACCGATGGTCACTGTCACCTCCTGCGGCGCCGTCCCCCCGTCGTAGCGCATCGGGTCGGCGATCACGCGGTTGACCACGACAGAGCGCACGGTGGACAGCGGCACGGCCTCGGTGGAGGCGGTGACGAAGGACGTGGGGCTGGTCGAGTCGGCCGGGTGGTCGTCGGCGTGACCGAGGACGAGCCGGCCCGCCGTCAGCACCAGCACGGTGATGTGCCGGCGCACCTCCTCGGAGTCGAAGGTCGTCTCCTGGTGGACCACGAACGCCTCGATCGGCTCGCCGGCCACCGCCGCGTCCACGGCGTCCGCGACCAGCTGGGGGTGGTAACCCGCGTGGTCGATCGCCGCGCGCAGGCCGGCCAGGGAGGTGTCTGTCATGCGCACCATCCTTGCACCCTCGCGCGCTCAGACGTCGCTACCGCGACAGGGCCCTGGCCCCACGCTCGGCGCGGGCCGCTGGCCGCGCCAGGCGCCCTGCCGCAGCGAGCACGGCCGCGCCGCCCGCGGCGGCGACGACCGGGGTGAGCTCCAGCGCGGCCACCTCCGGGACGTCGTCGGCCAGGCGGGCCAGGCGGGCCAAGAGGTCCTCGAGGGCCGCGAGGTCCACCGGCGTGGCTCCCGCGTGGCCCTGCAGCACCGGGGCACCACGGATCGCGCGCACCATGCGGGCGAGCTCGGTGTCGGTGAGCGGTGGCGCGCCGTAGGAGAGGTCCCCGAGCAGGTCGCTCGCCACCCCGCCGAGCCCGAAGGAGACGACCGGGCCGAACAACGGGTCCTCCACCGTCGCGAGCCGGCACGCCACCCCGGTCGGCGCCATGTGCTGCACCGCGAACGTGCCGACGTCACCCAGCCGCTGGCGCAACGCCACGAACGCGCCGCGCAGCTCCTCGGCGTCGTCGATGTCGAGGCGCACCCCGCCCAGCTCGCGCCGGTGACGCAGGTGGGGTGCTAGTGCCTTCAGAGCGACGGGGTAGCCGATCCGCTCGGCCGCCTCCACCGCCGCCTCGGGACTCGTCACGGGCACGGCCTCCCAGACGTCGATGCCGTAGCAGCGCAACAGGCGGCTCACGTCGGCCTGGTCGGGGACGACCTCGGCCTCGTCACCGAGCAGCTCGGCGACGACGGCGCGCGCACCACGGACGTCGAGTCCGGACGGCATCACGGTGTGACCCGGCGGCGTCGCGCGCCAGGTGGCGTACGACGTCACCACCGCCAGTGCGCGGACGGCGTCCTCGGGAGTCGGGTAGGACGGCACGCAGCCGCCCCCGTCCGGCGCGCACAGTGCCTCCGGGACCCCGGGCATGCCGAGGAAGCTCGCGACGACGGTCTTGGGCGCGCGCCCGGCATGGTGGGCCAGCACCTCGGCCACCTCCGCGTCCCTCGTGCGCAGGGGTGGGATGAACAACGCCACCACCGAGTCGACCCCGTCGTCGGCGAGGACCGCAGACAGCGCCTCGGCGAACTCCTCGGGTCGGGCGTCCGCGCCGAGGGTGGTGGTGCGCACGGCCTCGAGCCCCGCCTCCTCGCAGGCGTCGACGGCCAGCACGGCGAGCGCGTCGGAGTTGCCGACCACGGCCACCCGCGGACCGGCCGGCAACCGCTGGTTCACGACCAGCTGAGCCACGTCGAACATCCGGTGGATCGAGTCGACCCGGATGACCCCGGCGCTGCTGAAGAGGGCGTCCACGGCCGCGGCCGGGGCGTAGGAGTGCCGCACGAGGTGACCGTGCGGCGCGTTACCGCGGAACCGGCCGGACTTCACGACGATCACCGGCTTGCGTGCGGAGAGCCGCCGGGCGATGCGGGTGAACTTGCGGGGGTTGCCCAGCGACTCCAGGTACAGCATGACCGCATCCGTCGCGGCATCCTCCTCCCAGTACTGCAGGAGGTCGTTCCCGCTCACGTCGATCCGGTTGCCCGCGGAGACGAACGTGGACAGCCCCAGCCCCCGCCGTACGGCGTTCTCGAGAAGGGCGATCCCGAGCGCGCCGGACTGGGAGAAGAAACCCACCCGGCCGCGCTGCGGCACCACCGGGGACAGCGACGCGTTCAGCGAGAGCTCGGGGTCGGTGTTGATGACACCGAGAGATGTTGGCCCGAGGACGCGCATGCCGCTGCCGCGGGCGAGCGCCACGAGCCGTCGCTGCCGGTCGACCCCGGCCGGACCGGTCTCCGCGAAACCCGACGACATGACGACCAGGCCGCGGACGCCCTTGGCCGCGCAGTCGGAGACCACCTGCTCCACGTCGTCGGCAGGCACGGCGACGACCGCCAGGTCCACAGCCTCCGGAACGTCGGTGACCCGGGCGTACGACGGGGTGCCGGCCACCTCGTCGGCGTGGTGGTTGACGACATGGAGGGCACCGGTGAACCCGGCATCCTTGAGGTGGCGCAGGACCGTGTGCCCGAGGGAGTCCTCGCCGCGGCCGGCGCCGACCACGACGACCGAGGTCGGCTCGAGGAGCAGCTGGACGGAGCGGGCCTCCGCCCGGTGCTCGCGGGCGTAGGTCACTGCGAGCGAGTCCTCGGTCGGCTCGAGGTCGAACGCGAGCCGCACGACACCGTCGTCCACCGCCCGGTCGACGACGTAGCCGGCGTCGGAGAAGACCCGCAGCATCTTGCGGTTGGCGGGCAGGACGTCCGCGACGAAGCGCGAGATCCCCCGCTCCCGGGCCGCCGCCGCGATGTGTTCGAGGAACACGGTGCCCAGGCCCCGCCCCTGGTGCGCGTCCTCGATGTTGAAGGCGACCTCGGCCCGGTCGGGTTCCATGCGCTCGTACCGGACAACACCGATCAGCTCCCCACCCACGGTGGCGACCAGGGCCGCCCGGCCGACGTGGTCGACGATCGTGAAGCGCTCCACGTCGCGGTCGGAGAGCTCGCGGTAGAGCGTGAAGAACCTGTTGTAGATCGTGTCGTCGGACAGGCGGGAGTGGAAGCGGCGCAGCCGGTCGGCGTCGTCGGGGCGGATCGGGCGCAGGTGGGCCGTGCCGCCGTCGCGCAGCACGACGTCGGCCTCCCAGCGCGCCGGGTAAGCCTCGTTCGCCGGGGGGCTCGTCACCACGCACCCGAGGCTAACCAACAGTGACGCCCCTCCCCGGTGATCATGCAGTTGTGGTTCGCCGTGGGGCGGATGGAGGATCCATGCTGTCGACACGAAGGAGACCGTCGTGACGCCCGGTGAGGTGTTGGGCTACTGCCTGAGCAAGCCAGGCGCATGGCAGGACGAGCCCTGGAGGGCGACGTCGTCGTGAAGGTGGCCACCAGGATCTTCGCCTTTCTCGGGTCGGGGACATCGGTCGGCCTCAAGTGCGGGCGGAGTCGTGATGAGGCGGACGAGTGGCTCACGCGCTTCCCGCAGGATGCTGAGGTCATGGCCTACCTCGGTCGCTCCGGCTGGAACACCTTGCGGATAGGCGGGACGATCCCCGACGGCGAGCTCCTCGACGCGGTGGACGCCTCCTACGAGACCGTCGTGAGCAAGCTTCCCAAGAAGGACCGCCCCAGCCTCAGCTGACCGGGCGGCTCCCGGCGGTGACGCCGACGATGACGAGTGCGACTCCTGTCACCTCGACCGGTGTCGGGATCTGGGTGAGCACGACGATGCCGACGACGGTCGCAGTCGCCGGCAACAGCGCCATCATCAGCGCGTACGTCGCGCGTCGTAGCCGGGCCATGGCGAGCTGGTCGCAGACGTAGGGGATGACCGAGGACGAGACGCCGACACCGATCGCGGCGAGGAGTGCGACGGCATCGATGGCGGCGGGTGTGGCGTCCCATATCCCGATCGGCAGGGCGACGACAGCAGCGATGAGCATGGCGAGCGCGAGGCCATCGATACCTCGCACCTGCTCGCTCTCCGCGACACGGTGTCCGAGCACGATGTACAGCGCGAACAGCGTGGCCCAGCCGAGCAGGATGCGCCGTATCCGCTCGTCGAGCCGCCGCCAGATCCGCCAGGGCCGCCGCCAGACGGCGAAGACCACAGCTGCGAAGACGATCCTCAGCCACGCGACGCCGAGGACGTCCACCCGGACGAACAGCAGCACGGCGAACGCCGGGCCCAGGTAGTGGAAGACAGCGCTGATGACGAAGTACGCGGGAGGAGGCACCCGGCTCGCGGGTGCCGCCGCAGCGCCTCGGACCTGGCGCGGCGCATCGGCATGTCGGCGCCGGCGGTCCGCGAGCGGGTGGCGCGCCTGGAGGAGGCGGGGGTCATCCGCGGCTACCGGCTGGACATCGATCCTGCCGCGATCGGACTTCCCGTCACGGCCTGGGTCCGCATCCGGCCCGGACCGGGTCAGCTGCCAAAGATCCCTGAGCTCGCGGCTCGCCTGCCGGAGGTCAGCGAGTGCCACCGCATCTCCGGTGAGGACTGCTTCCTCCTGAAGGTGCACGTTCGGGCCATCGAGGCGCTCGAAGCCGTCCTCGACCAGTTCCTGCTCCACGGCCAGACCGCGAGCTCGTTCGTCGTGTCCACCCCGGTACCCAGGACGCCGGGGGCGTCCCTCTCCGCCGCCCCGCGACCCGCCCGCGCATCCCTCTTCCACTGACGGGCGGGAAGGTGCAGGCTGCCGGAAAGACCCATCGAGAGGAGCTGCCATGCGCGCCGTAGTGGGTGACCGGCTGCACGTCCACGGCCGGGTGGTCGGTACACCCGACCAGACGTCAGAGATCATCGAGATCCGGGGGCCCGACGGCACGCCGCCCTACCTCGTCCGACACGACGACGGGCACGAGACGCTGGTGTTCCCTGGGACCGACGCGTTGGTGGAGCACCCGCACGGCCGCTAGTGTCGCGTTAGCGAAGTCCAGGAACCGTTGTCCACACTGGACTTCCGACCCTTCTGGACCGGGGCAGTTGTGTCGTGGGTCGCCGCTAGGTTCGGGTCATGGCAGGAGGATCAGGAGCCCATGGCGCGCACCCCGCGCAGGTGGCGCTCGCCGAGATCCACTCCTGTCTTGACTCGCTGACGGCTTCCCTCGAGGGCGGGTCGGAGCGCGATCTGTGCCATGCCGACCTGACCGGGCTGGTGGTCGCCGCACGACGGGCGCAGGCCCGGCTCGAGTCCGCCGTCCTGACTGGTGTCGGCGAGGTGGACGCCCGCGGGAGCCACGTGCACGACGGGGCCCTCACGGTCGGCGCCTGGCTGCGCATGGTGTCGCGATCCACCCCGAGCGAGGCCGCCACGACCGTGCGCACGGCCCGCGTCCTGCGATCCGGCGTGCTGCCCGCGACGTCCGCCGCCCTGACCTCGGGCGAGATCAGTGCAGCGCACGCACAGGTCATCGCCACGTCCGTCGAGGGCACTCCTGCAGGTGCCGCTGCTCTGATCGAGCCTGAGGCGCTGGAGGCCGCCCGCACCGCCGACGTCCGAGCGGTGGCAGGTGTCATGCGCCAGTTCCAGCACGCGCTTGACCCCGATGGCGCCGACGAGGCAGCCGTGCGCCGCCACGAGCGACGAGGCCTGACCCTCTCGCCCACCCTCAACGGGTCCGTGGCACTGAGCGGGCTGGCCGACGAGGTGACCGGAGCAACTATCACGAGTGCGGTGGACACAGCGTCCCGACCGGTGCCGGGCGACCGCCGCAGCCCAGTTCAACGCCGTCTGGACGGGCTGCTCGACATCTGCAAGCACTACCTCGAGTCGCCGGATGCACCGCGCACCGGGGGTGGTGGTCATCCGCACGTGATCGTGACGACCGACGGGGCCACCATGGGAGCGTCGGCCGCGGGCGGCCCGCCAGACGAGTCCAGCCCACCCGACGGCCCGGCGCCGGGCCACTCGTTCGGCGCCACCCTGTCGTGGGTCGGCCACGTCGCCGCGTCCACCGCCCGACGGGTGGCTTGTGACGACGTCACCTCGGTGCGGATCGGTCCCGACGGCGAGGTGCTCGGCACCCGGACCGACCGTCGCTACTTCACCCCAGCCCAGCGTCGCGCGATGATCGCTCGCGACGGAGACCGCTGCTTCTGGCCCTGGTGCGACCGACCGACGGAGTGGTCCGACGGCCACCACCTTTGCTTCTGGGCCGAGGACGGGCCGACCAGCGTTTCCAACGGCGTGCTCCCCTGCGGCGGGCACCACATCCAGCTCCATGAAGGCAGGTGGAGGGCCGAGCGACTACCGGACGGCCGCTACGTCGTGCGACATCGGGACGGTCGGGTTATCGGGCCTGAGGCGCATCCGCCCGGCCACAACCGTCCGCCGCCCCATCGACGCGAGTGACCCGGTCAGGGTGCAGGTCGCCAACCCGGAGCTTGGCTCGGACTTCAGCAGACCTGCTGGAGGCGGCCGGTGTCGAGGTCGTAGAGGAATCCACCGACCGTGACGTTGCCGAGGTACGGCCACGACCGCACCCGTTGCACGTCGGCACGAAGGGCACGTTCCTGGTCGGCGGTGGTCAGGAACGAGATGCTGCGCGTGTCGGGGCCGCCTGCCTGCCGGATCGCCGCGTGGACGTCCGCCTCCGTGCCGCCGGTCATGCGGCAACCGGTGTGCGCGACGACCATGACCCGGTCGACGTCGAGAAGGTAGGACGCGAGAACCAGCGTGCGCAGCACGTCGTCGGTGACCCGGGCGCCCGCGTTGCGCAGGATCTTGGCGTCACCCGGTGCGAGGCCGAGCATGCGCAACGGATCGATCCGCGAGTCCATGCACGTCAGCACGCCGAGGCCCTTGGCCGCCCGCGCCTCGAGCCGGGGCGGCCGGGAGCTGAGGGCATAGGCCTCGTTCGCCGACAGCACGTCGGCGAAGGCCTCCTCGGTCGGCACAGGCGAGAGCCTAGATGGACCCATCCCCCGGTAGCGTGCGGGCGTGCCCACCGTCCTGCCCGAGGTCGCCGAGGCGCTCGCCGCGGGGCGTCCGGTCGTCGCGCTCGAGTCGACCATCGTCAGCCACGGCCTCCCCCGCCCCGACAACCTGCGCATCGCCCGCGAGATCGAGCAGGCCGTACGCCGGGGCGGCGCCGTCCCCGCCACCATCGCCGTGGTCGAGGGCCGGGCCCGGATCGGTCTCGACGACGACGCGCTCACCCGGGTGGCCACCCGCGACGACGTCGTGAAGGTGAGCACCCGGGACCTCGCCGTCCTCGTCGCCCGAGGGGGCACCGGGGCGACGACGGTCGCGGCCACCTCCCACCTGGCCGCCCTCGCCGGCATCGGGATCTTCGCCACGGGCGGGCTCGGCGGCGTGCACCGGGGCGCCCGCACCACGTGGGACGAGTCGGCCGACCTGCAGTCCCTTGCGACGACTCCGGTTGCCGTGGTCTGCGCCGGCGTCAAGTCGATCCTCGACGTCCCTGCCACCCTCGAGCGCCTCGAGACCCTGGGCGTGCCGGTTCTCGGCTACGGCACCGACTCCTTCCCCGGGTTCTACCTCAGCGACTCAGGGCACGGGGTCGACTGGCGCGTCGACACCCCCGAGCAGGTCGCCGCCGTCCTGACTGCCCGCAAGGAGCTGTCGACCGACGACCGGGGGCTGGTCCTCGCCAACCCGCTCCCTCCCGACGAGCAGGTCGAGCCCGGGCTGCACGACCGCCTGCTGGGCGACGGCCTCCGGGCGGCCGACGAGGCCAGGGTCCGGGGCAAGGACGTCACGCCGTTCCTGCTGGACTTCTTCCACCGCCAGAGCGGGGGCGTGACGCTGCAGGCCAACATCCGCATCGTCCTGCGCAACGCCGAGCTCGCAGCGCGCGTCGCCGTCGCCTCCGCATGACCGCGCCACAGGGGACCAGCACGCTCGACGTCGTCGTGGTCGGTGACGTCATGGTCGACGTCCTCGCCGCGATGGGCGGGCCGCTCAACCGGGGCAGCGACACCCCGTCGACCGTGACGACCGCCGGTGGCGGCTCGGCGGCGAACGTTGCCGCGTGGCTCGCCGGAGAGGGCGTCCCCACGTCCTACGTCGGGCGCGTGGGTGACGACGCCCTCGGCCGCGAGTCGGTCGCCGCACTGACCGAGCGCGGCGTAGGTCTCTGGGTGACCGTCGACCCGGAGCGGACGACCGGCACCTGCATCGTGCTGGTGGAGCCGGGCGGCGAGCGGTCGATGCTGCCCGACACGGGGGCCAACGCGACGCTGCTCCCGGCCGACGTCCCGCCGACCGTCTTCCGCCCCGGCGCCCACCTGCACCTGTCCGGATACACGCTGCTCAACGAGGGGTCTCGCGAGGCGGGCCTGACCGCCCTCTCGCTGGCCGCAGCGGCCGACCTGACGGTCTCCGTGGACCCGTCCTCGGCCGCGCTCCTGGAAGGTGTCGGCGCGGCCCGGTTCCTCGCCTGGACACGGGGCGCCGACCTGCTGCTGGCCAACGCCGACGAGGCAGCCGTCCTGTCCGGCGTGGCCGACCCGCGCCAGGCGGCCGCGCAGCTCGGCGACACCTACCGAGAGGTCGTGGTCAAGCTGGGGGCCGACGGCGCCCTGTGGCAGCAGGGCTTCATCACGGCGAGCGCGCCCGCCGAGCGTGGTGTCGAGGTCATCGACACCACGGGGGCCGGCGACGCCTTCGCGGCCGGGTTCCTCGCGTCGTGGCTGCTGCACCCCGAGCCCGAGTCCGCGCTCGCGGCGGGGAACCGGCTGGCGGCCCGCGCCGTGGGCAGGGTCGGCGCCCGTCCATGACCGTCTGAGCCCACCCTCGAGCGCCGCAAGCGACCTTGGCGGGCCGCAAACCGGGTCTGGACCCCGGCAAGGTCGCTGGCGGCGCAGATCGAGCGGGTCGCTGCGTCCGTACGTCCGGGGTGGCGGCCAGAATGGGTGCGGCCGCGGCGTACGCGCCGGGGCTCCGTCCCGCCCCCCTGAAGCAGGAGCACCCTCCCGTGGCCCGCCGCAGCAGCACGTCCCCTCCCCCGAGCGACGACTTCGTCGAGCACATCGTCGACATCGACGTCTCCGACGAGATGCAGGGCTCGTTCCTGGAGTACGCGTACTCCGTCATCTACTCCCGGGCCCTGCCCGACGCCCGCGACGGGCTCAAGCCGGTCCACCGGCGCATCCTCTACCGGATGGTCGAGATGGGGCTGCGCCCGGAGCGCGGCCACGTGAAGTGCGCGCGCGTCGTCGGCGACGTGATGGCCTCGCTGCACCCCCACGGCGACACCGCGATCTACGACACGCTCGTGCGGATGGCACAGCCCTGGTCACTGCGGCTCCCACTGGTCGACGGCCACGGCAACTTCGGTACGCCGGGTAACGACGACCCACCAGCGGCCTACCGGTACACCGAGTGCCGCCTGACCGCGGCGGCCATGACCCTCGCCGGCGGCATCGACGAAGGAGTGGTCGACCTCCGCCCCAACTACGACGATCGCGAGCTCGAGCCGGAAGTGCTGCCGGCCGCGTTCCCCAACCTCCTCGTCAACGGTGCATCGGGGATCGCCGTGGGGATGGCCACCAACATGGCGCCGCACAACCTCGTCGAGGTGGTGTCCGCGGCCCGGCACCTGATCAAGCACCCGGCCGCGACCCTCGACGACCTGATGCGTTTCGTGCCGGGCCCGGACCTGCCGACCGGCGGCAAGATCGTGGGGCTCGACGGCATCCGGGAGGCGTACGAGACGGGCCGGGGCACGTTCCGCACGAGGGCGGCTGCGCGCGTCGAGAACGTCACGCCGCGGCGCAAGGGCATCGTGGTCACCGAGCTGCCCTGGGGCGTCGGACCCGAACGGGTCAAGGAGAAGATCGCGGAGCTGGTCCGCGGGAAGAAGCTGCAGGGCATCACCGCCGTCGACGACTACACCGACCGGCACAACGGCCTTCGCCTGGTCATCGAGGTGAAGAACGGGTTCAACCCCGAGGCGATCCTCGAGCAGCTCTACCGGTTGACACCGCTCGAGGACACCTTCGGGATCAACAACGTCGCCCTGGTCGACGGCCAGCCGCGGACGTTGGGTCTCAAGGAGCTGCTCGAGGTCTACGTCGGCCACCGGCTCGACGTGGTCCGCCGACGGAGCCTGCACCGCCGCGCGAAGGCGCAGGACAGGTTGCACCTGGTCGACGGGCTGCTCGTCGCGATCCTCGACATCGACGAGGTGATCGCCGTGATCCGGTCGAGCGACGACACGTCGGCCGCGCGCGAGCGGCTCATGTCGGTGTTCGACCTGAGCGAGACGCAGGTGGGCTACATCCTCGAGATGCCGCTGCGTCGGCTCACGAAGTTCTCCCGCATCGAGCTCGAGGCGGAGCAGGAGACGCTGCGGGCGACCATCGCCGGGCTGACCGAGATCATCGAGTCGGAGAAGCTGCTCCGCGACACCGTCTCCTCCGAGCTCGCCGACGTGGCCAAGCAGTTCGGCACCCCCCGGCGTACCGTCCTGCTCGAGTCGGCCGGCCCGCCCGCTGCCGCAGCGGTGCCGCTCGAGGTCAGCGACGACCCGTGCTGGGTGATGATGTCGTCCACGGGCCTGCTGGCCCGCACGATGGGTCGTGACCCGTTCCCCACCTCGGGCGACCGCGCCAAGCACGACGTGGTGGTGTCCGTCGTCGGGTCCACCGCGCGCGGCGAGGTCGGCGCGGTGACGTCGGCCGGTCGCGTCCTGCGCCTCGGGGTCCTCGACGTCCCGGCCGTCCCCGCGACCGCCAGCGCCCCGCACCTCTCCGGCGGAGCGCCGGTCTCGGAGTTCCTGCCGCTGGACAAGGACGAGCGGGTGCTGGCCCTCTGCCTGCTC
>Ga0180121_10001031_pt1 | contig 11787 bp, 8 predicted proteins | sample AntDrymUQ5402106_2_FD_129676 | JGI IMG/M metagenome (GOLD analysis project Ga0180121, IMG submission 129676) | Polar desert sand microbial communities from Dry Valleys, Antarctica - metaG UQ540 (21.06) (version 2) (version 2) | ecosystem: Environmental > Terrestrial > Soil > Desert | place...
CATCCATCACCGGGAGTTAAGCAAGAGATAGACCTAACCTCCCGGTCCGTGCGTGTCCTCGTCGCGACCACAGGCGTCTTGCCTCCGACGGCCGTAGCCGAATTCTGTGACCTGTTGGTCGGCAACGAGCTCGGATCAATCACGGTCATGACTGTCATCCAGGTCCCGCGGACGTTTCTGGCGACCCTTGACGACGAAGAACGGCGCTCACTCCTCGACGATGACTCGCGGCGCAACGAGCAGGCCGAGGTCAAGGCCGCTCGCTACCTGGAAGAGCGAGGACGGCGAATTGTCGACCCGCTGATCTCGGCGTTAGCAGCCAAATCACGCACGGCCTCGATTCGACTGGTCGAGGGCGACGATCCCGCCGAAGCCATCATCACCACGGCTCAGGACATCAGTGCCGACACCATCGTGATGGGTGCGACCCGCCGGCTGTTCACCGAGCAAGCCTGGAAAAGCGTGTCCGTGCGAGTGATGGATCGATGCCAGATCCCCTTGCTGCTCGTCCCCGGCAGCCGGATCGAAGACACCGGCGAGATTTACCCATAGCCCGGTTGTCCACGGGTGCCTTTCCGCGACGGAGTCAAACCGTAGAGCCGGGAGGGGGGAAATTCGCTTCGCCCGCGGGAGAAACAGTGACCGCGCGGAACTGGGTTTCGAACAGCTCGCGATAGAGACCGCCCTGGCTGAGCAGGACCTCATGGGAGCCACGCTCCACCAGCAGGCCCTGATCGAGGACCAGGATCTGGTCGGCGGCCAGAATGGTCGACAGCCGGTGGGCGATCACGACCGAAGTGCGGTTCTCCATCAATCGCTCGAGAGCCTCCTGGATCAGCGCCTCTGAACGTGAATCGAGCGAGGAGGTGGCCTCGTCGAGGATCAGGACTGCCGGGTCCTTGAGAATCACCCGGGCAATAGCGAGGCGTTGGCGCTCGCCGCCGGAGAGCCGATATCCCCTCTCGCCCACGACGGTTTGCAGCTTCTCGGGGAGGGACGCGATGAACTCGGCAATGTTGGCTGTGTCGGCGGCCGCCCACAGCTCGTCGTCAGACGCGTCGGAGCGGGCATAACGAAGGTTGGCTGCAATCGTGTCATGGAACAGATAGGTCTCTTGGGTCACGACGCCGATTCCGCGAGCCAGGGCATCAAAGGTCAGAGTGCGCACATCGATGCCGTCGATGCGGATTGCGCCTTCGGTGACGTCATAAAGGCGTGGGATCAAGTAGGACACGGTGGTCTTGCCGGCCCCGCTCGGCCCCACCAGCGCGACGAGCTGTCCAGCTTTGATGTTGAAGTCGACGTTCTCGATCGCCCATCTCCGGGTTGATACCTGTTGAGGGACGAGACCCTGGTCGAGGTTGGCGCGATGCCCACGGCGTTTCACCGCCTCGAGCCCAACCAGTTCAGCGCTTTGGTAATGGAACGAAACGTGGTCGAACTCGATGTTGCCGATCATCTTCCCGGGATCCTCGGTGCCCTCAGAGAGGTCGGGTTTCATGTCGAGAACTTCGAAGACACGCTCAAAGGAGACGAGCGAGGTCGCCAGCTCGACCCGGCTCGTAGTCAAAGAGCTCAAGGGTCCGTAGAGCTGGCCAATGAGAGCCGAGAACATCACCACCGTTCCAATCGTGAGCTCGCCGCGCATCACCATCCAGCCCCCAACCCAGAACACGACCGCGGTGCCGACAGCTGCTACCAACCCGAGCGTGGCAAAAAACCATCGCCCCACCATTGCTTGCTTGACCCCAAGATCACGCGCTTGGGAGGCTTGGGTGGCGTAACGATCTGACTCCGCCCGCTCCCGGCCGAAAAGCTTGACGAGCAAGGCCCCCGAGATATTGAAGGTTTCTTGCAAGATGACCGACATCTCGGCGTTCCTCTGCATCTGCTCGTCGGTGTAGCGCCGGAGAATTCGAGCCACTCGCCGGGCAGGAAGGGTGAACAGGGGGAGAGCGATGAGCGCGAGCAACGTGAGCCGCCACTCCGCTTGCAGCATCACCACCAGGATCACCACCACCGAGACCAGGTTGGAGAAAACGGTGATAAAGGTGCCGGTGATGGCCTGCTGCGCTCCGACAACATCGGTGTTCAGGCGCGAGATCAGCTCCCCGGTGCGAGTCGAGGTGAAGAAGCGGAGCGACATCCGCTGGAGGTGCTCGTAGAGCTGGCGGCGAAGGTCGAAGATGATTCCTTCACCCGCTCGCGCCGACCACCAGCGTTGCAAGATCCCAATCGCCGAGCCGACCACCGGCAAGAGCACCATTCCCAAGCCGAGAATTGTCAGCAATCCCAAGTTGCGCTGTGGCAATGCCTCGTCGATCAAGCGTCTGCTGAGAACAGGTGGCAGCACACTGATGATTGAGGTCGCGACAACGGTGAAGATGACCCCGACCAATTGTCGCCGGTAGACGCGGCCATATCGCCACACCCGGCCGAGCAGCTCACGATTGAGGTCGGAGGGCGCTTCGTCGGGGTCGTAGCGGATGTAGTTCCAACCGAAATGGGCAGTCATCTGTTGGTTAGGGCTAGCTACTCACGGAGTCGAGTGGTCGGGCGGAATCGGCCATAGGCACTGCCCAACCAGAGTTGACTCCCGAGCGCAGGAAGAGCTCGTAGCGATAGGTGGCGGAGTACCAGATCAGGGACACTCCCAGCCTATCGGTCAACTCCCACGCCGGGCTGCCTTCGACAGAGGTCACCGAGCACGCTGCTTGCCGGTCGATGAACCGGGCGCAACTGGTGTCGGCCGTCCCTGAGGCGAGAGCTGCCAATCCCTCGGGGTCGTTGATGACGGTGAGGACGGCCTGCTGGCCGACCGAACGCGACCGGGTATAGGGCTCGACCGACCACAGACCAAAGGCCGCCACCTGTTGAGAGGAGAGGCTGATCTGGGCAAGGTCATAGACGAGCTGGCTGGTGACATACCTGACCTCCGGCGGCACCTGGCTCGGGAATTCGATTCCTGGGAGCGCGAGGGCAATCTCGGCTGGGGTCGCTTGCACGAACGGGTCGCTCGGTTGCGCTCGGGCGTAGACCCCGGAGATGATCTCAGCCGACGTCGTCCCCGCCACCGGCGCCAGGTCACCGTTGAACCAGTCGACCCGCCGAACCGGGACCAGAGCCGGCCCATCGGCCTCGGTGGTAGCCGTGCTAACCAGGGTCGGCTCTCCGATCCACTCGGAGGCTCCTCCGCCGACATCACCGAATGGCGCGTCACCGCAAGCCAAGACACTCCCAACCAGCACCAACAGCAAGGATCGCCTCAAGGCATTAGATCGCTTCAAGACAATCAAACATTGCGCCATCAATGGCTCCGATGGACATCGCCGACAACCGGCAGCAACAGCAAGGATCGCTTCAAGACAACAATTTTGCCATCATCGGCGAGATGTCCCGGGTACTCGTCATCAACGGCCCCAACCTCGACCAGCTCGGCCGCCGGCAACCCGAGATCTATGGCCGAACCACCCTGGCCGAGCTGGAAGCGGAACTGAAGCCACTCGGCGAGGCTCTCGACCTCGATGTGGTCTTCTTTCAAGGCAACGAGGAAGCTGCCCTCGTCGAGCGAATCGGCGTTGTCGCGGGGGACCCGGACGTCGCTGGCGTCGTGATCAACCCGGCAGCTCTCACTCACTACTCGCGGGCGTTGGGAGACGCGGTGGCCAACTTGTCTCAGCCTGTAGTTGAGGTTCACATCACGAACGTTTTGGAACGGGAAGGCTTTCGGCGCAGGAGTGCAATCCCGGCCAGCTACCGAATATACGGCCGAGGAATCGAAGGGTACTCATGGGCAATTAGGCATCTAGCCAATCGCCTGTCGTGGAAAACTGAGACGTTCCGGTATGGGCCACTTCCCGATCAATATGGTGACTTACGGCATCCTCCCGGCCAAGAACAGGGACTCTGTGTGCTGATCCATGGTGGTCTTTGGCTGCACCAATGGACAGCCGATACGACCGAAGGAATCGCGGTTGACCTGGCTCGGCGGGGCTTTCTCACGGTCAATCTTGAATACCGCCGGCCAGGGATGGGCGGCGGCTGGCCGGAGACTTTCGACGATCTGGCGAGCGCCCTCGTCCAGCTCCCAGCCGTTACCGGGATTGAGCCAGAGCGAATTGCTCTTATCGGGCATTCCGCTGGCGGCACCATGGCCTTGTGGGCGGCGTCGTTCCATCCCGGCCCGGTGCTGGCCATGGCTCCCTTCCCGGACCTGGCGCTGGCGGCCTCCGACCCGGTCTGGTCGGGGCCGATGCTCCGCTTGCTCGACGATGATCATCCTTCCCTCGACCTATATTCTCCCCAACATCGGTCGCCTCCCCTAGGCCCGACCCTGCTGGCGGCAGCGCAGAAGGATTCGGTAAGCCCCTTGTCGTCGATCAATGCCTATGTGGAGAAGTTTGAGGGCACCGATTTCCTTTTGTGCGAAGGTGAACACAATTCTTTTTTGGAACCTTCAAGCAATGCTTGGGGGTTGGCTAGCGACTGGCTGAAAACGCGAAAAGTAACCCTCTAGTGGTTTGCTGCCGGTTTACCGGCCGAATACCTTTTTTCCCGGGTCGGAATCATGAGTTTTCATCGGTTTATACATATGGCTGGCTGGGCGGCGGTGATCTTGCTCACCATCGTCGGATTCGCTGCTTTCAACACCAGTCCGCCGCGTGCCGGCGAGGTTCCTAACGAGGCAATCCTCGCCACTTCCGAGGCACCCGACCCCGCCCCGGCGACGACGGCCGCCTCACCTTCCTCGTCGGTTGAGCTTGAGACCGGGTGGCTCGACTCAGTTGCGTTCCGGGAGATGGTCAACGCCCACTTTGCTGCCAGCGATGTCAATCAGGCGGTACGGCTTGCCTGGTGCCTTTCCCGCTTCGACGCCGATGCGATCGACCCTTCGACCGGAGCTGTGGGCCTCTTCCAGATCGATCCAATCGATTGGAGCACGGCAGTGGCCGACATGGGATTGCCGGCGGACGCTGATCCCTTCGATCCCGCGGTCAATGTCGCGGTCGCCGCGCACATCGTCTACGGCGGTTCTGGCTGGGGCTATTGGAGCTGCGTCTAGCGAAAGTCGCGCGAACGGAGAGTGGCCACCCGCAGCGGGGTGAACCGGTGCGCAACGAGATTGGTGACCCCATCTCGATACTCGAGCCTACCTCCGATCACCATCGCGGCCGTCTTGCGGGCGACCTCGCGGTTTGCCGACCAGATCGGAGGCAGGACAACAACATTGAGCATCCCGGTCTCGTCTTCGAGGTTGAAGAAGACCACCCCGGCCGCCGTGCCCGGGTGCTGGCGATGGGTCACCACTCCCCCGACCTCAGCGGCCACCCCATTGCGGCGGAGGTTGAGCGCATCTGACACGGTCAAACAACCCGATGCGGAGAGCTCCGACCGGATGAATTGGATCGGATGAGTATTGGAAACCCCAGTTGACCAGAGGTCGGCTCGATGCTCTTCTTCTGTGGTCATTCCCGGCAAAGGGGGGGCTTCGGTGCCGGGTGAAAGCGGAAGCCGCTCGGGATCGATCTCGGACAGTGGCCCGGCGGCCCAGATCCCCGCCCGCCGTTCCACACCGAGCGACTCCAAAGCCCCGCTGGCGGCCAATCCTTCGAGGGCTTGCACCGACAACCCGGTCCGAAACGCCAGGTCCTCGGGGCGCGAGAACTCACCACCTATCTGGCGGGCAGCCTCGATCCGGTCGATGTCTTTCTCGCCGAGGTTGCGCACATAACGCAGCCCGAGCCGCACGGCCATCGACGGGCGCAACGGATCCTCGACCGGCCCTCTCCCCCGCCGCCAGGCAGCTCCGTAGTAGGTGACAGTGTCGTCGGGGTCGGCTGCCCATCCCTCGATAGTGCAGTCGTGAAAGGAGCGGTTGACACAGGGCGCCAGGGTTTCAACACCATGGCGGCGGGCGTCTTGGACCAGGCTGTTGGGGCTGTAAAAGCCCATCGGTTGAGCGTTGAGCAGCCCGGCCAGCGTTTCGGTCGGCCAGTGATACTTCAACCAGGCGGACATGTAGACGATGTAGGCAAAGCTGACCGAGTGGCTCTCCGGGAAGCCGAAATGGGCAAATCCCTGGAGCTTTTCCCAGATCTCCTCGGCGGCCGCCCCGGTCACCCCCTTGCCCGCCATGCCGGAAAACACCTCATCGCGCAGTCTTCCCATCGCCTCCTCCGACCGTTTGTGGGTCATCGCCTGGCGCAGCCGGTCGGATCGGCCGCCATCGAAGCCGGCACACACCCGAGCCAACTCCATTAACTGCTCCTGAAAGATGGGGACGCCCATCGTCTTTTCGAGGATCGAGGCCGTGAGCGGATGCGGGAAGCGGATCGGCTCATCGCCGTTGCGTCGCCGCAAATACGGGTGCACTGATTGTCCCTGGATCGGTCCCGGACGGATCAGGGCGACCTCGACCGCCAAGTCATAGAAGGTGACCGGCTTCATCCTTGGCAGGGTTGCCATCTGTGCTCGCGACTCCACCTGGAACATGCCGACGGTGTCGGCCTTGGTCAGCATTCGATAGATCGAGGGCTCCTGGGGAATCACGGCGAGGTCGAGCTCGATGCCATGCGCCTCTTTGACGAGGTCGGCGGTGAGATGGAGAGCGTTGAGCATCCCCAGCCCGAGGAGGTCGAACTTGACGATCCCGATCGCGGCACAGTCGTCTTTGTCCCATTGCAGGACCGAACGGTCCTCCATCCTCCCCCACTCGAGCGGCACGACCTGGGCGAGGGGTCGATCGGCGATCACCATCCCGCCCGAGTGGATGCTCAGGTGGCGGGGAAATCCGTCGAGCCGCCAACAAACGTCGTAGAGCAAGTCGGCGGTGAGACCGGGTGGAAGCGGAGCGTCGAGGCGAATCGCGGCCGGGTCGTGACTGTCGACATAGCGAGAGAGCCCATCGACCTGGGCTTGGGTGAAGCCCAAAGCCTTTCCGACATCGCGCAACACCGACCGCGCTCGATAAGTGACAACGTTGGCCACCATCGCGGCCCGTTCGCGTCCATAGCGGCGATAGCAGTACTGGATCACCTCCTCCCGGCGATCGGCTTCGAGATCGAGATCGATGTCGGGCGGCCTGCCCCGCTCTGCGGACAAGAACCGTTCGAAGGGCAGACCGAGCCGGATCGGATCGACTCTGGTCAACCCGAGACAGCGGCACACTGCCGAGTCGGCCCCCGAGCCGCGGATTTGGCAGTAGATGTCCTGGCTGCGGGCAAATTGGACGATGTCCCAGACCACGAGGAAATAGCCGGCAAAGCCGAGTAGCTCGATGATGTCGAGCTCGTGTTGGAGCCGAGTCCGCGCCATCGGGTCGACCAAACCGTCGCCGTTGCCCGGATAGACCTCGCGAGCGCCTTCCCAAGTGAGGAAGCGCAGATAATCCATCTCCGAACGGAAATGGCCGGGCATCGGGAAGTCCGGCAGCCGGGGTGCCACCAGCCTCAGATCGAAGGCGAGGTCTTCGGCGAGGGCAAGAGCGTTTCTGATCGCCCCCGGGTAGCGGTCGAAGCGCCTGTTCATCTCGCTTGGTGATTTGAGATACCGCTCATCGGTGCCAGGGCGAAAACCGTCGGCGGTTTCCAATGAGCGTCTTCCGCCGATCGCAGCAAGGACCTCGGAAAGGTCGGCGTCCTCGCGCCGGTGGTAGTGGACATTGTTGGTCGCCACCACTCCGAGATTGAGACGCCCTGCCACCTCCCAGAGCAGATCGTTGCGGAGGTCGTCTTCGGGCATCCCGTGATGCCACATCTCGAGGTAGAAGCGATCCGAGAAAATCTCGCGGAGGGCTATGGCGGCGCTCATGGTTCCGGCGAGATCGCCACGACCCGCCGCGGTGCCCACCGCGCCCTGGCGACATCCGCTCAAAACCGCCAGGTCCGAAACCTTGGCCAGGGCTTCGAGGTCACTCTGCAGAAAGACGGGCCGGTCCTTCTCGCCTCGAAACTGGCCGGTGGTGACGAAGCGGGAAAGGGCGCGGTAGCCGGCAGGCGAGCCGGCTAGCAGCAGGAGATGATCAGTTGGCTCCTTCTGGGTTGGCTTCTGCCCATGCATCCGCTTGTTGCGACCTCGACGCCGCGCACCCGGCTGAATTGGCGCCGAACTTGGTCGTTTCGGTGGTGGGCTCCAACTCTGACTGATCCCAATCTCGGTGCCATAAACCGCAGGCAAACCTGCCTCCCGAGCCGCGGTCGAAAACCGCACCGCCCCGTAGAAGCCGCTGTGATCGGTCACGGCCAAGGCGCGATAGGAAAGCTCGACGGCCTTGGCCACAAGGTCCTCGGCGTGCGAAGCCCCATCCAGAAACGAGTAATTGGTGTGGCAATGCAGCTCGGCATACTCGAACATCCGTTCGTACCATAGCCACTACGCAAACCTTAGGTTCGCGTGGTGGCATAGCCACCAAAATCGCCTAAGGAATCGAAGGAGGGAGGTCCTGTTCATGGACGGTGTCGGTGCGGCGCGCGGTTGCCTCCCGGCGGACATGGATAGTCGGCGAAACCCAGGCGGTGATGAGGCTGGCCGCGCCGATAATGGCGTAGACCCAACCGATCGTCGGGTCGCCGCCGAGCGCTCCTGCCAACGAGTCGCTCTCAATCCCGTAAACGAGACCGAAGGCCAGGAGCAAAAGGCCCATGGTGGTGAGAGTGCCACGGCTGCCCAAGGCATTGCCGGCCGTGACCAGATAGATGATTCCAACGACGAGGTGAATCGCGGCCATCAACAATGTATGGGTGAGCCCAAGCACGGAATCGGTCGCGTCGAAGTCGAATCCCACCCGGAGGGCGGCAACCGCCCCCAACACCGTTAGGAATAGGCCCGCGACCCCGGCGACAATTTGGGCCGGACTCCAGGTTTTCCGATCGACCACCACTCGATCCCGCCTGGTCTGGGCATCCACTTCATGCGAGCTTGGCTCATTGGTCACGCGTTCTCCTTACCTATCGACTCAGTCTGGAACATTCTCGCGCATCGTCGTCCAGGAAGTGAGCAGGTTCTCTGGGTAGGCTCCCAAGCATGACCATCACCAAGACTGTTCGGCTTTCGGGAGGCTCTTCCGACTCGACTGAGGACGCCATCCGCACCGTGCTCGCCCGCGCCGCCGTGACCATTCGCGACATCATTCGCTTCGATGTGGTGCACGTCTCCGGTCAGGTGGACAGTGCCGGGGTACCGACCGATTTTGAAGTAGTTCTCGACATCACCTTCAAGGTGCGGGAGTCGATGAGTCGTGAGTGAGACGTCCCCGGCCGTCGGACTCGGCCAGGGAATATCGCTCATCAACCTTCCCCTCCCCTTTCACAGCCCGCGGTCGGTCAATGCCTACGTGGTCGAGGGGAGCGACGGACTGTTACTGATCGATTGCGGCGTTGACTCCCCCGAGTGTCGCCGAGCGCTCTTTGGCGGCCTCGATCAACTCGGCTACAGCCCGCCCGCGATCGACACACTCGTGGTTTCCCACCTTCATCCCGACCATGTCGGGATGTCTTCGCATTTGACGTCGACCTACGGAATGCGCCTGGTGATGCACCAACGGGCGGCGAAGCTTGTCGACCGCTACAACGACAGCGCGGGATTTGCGCAACGAACCCATGATCTCGCAGTGCGCCATGCGGTGCCTTTGAGCTCCTTCGACGACTTTGTCGACCTCGGCCCCCGACCTGACTGGATGCCGAACATCGAGCAGCCGGATCAATTGGTGGAGGAAGGAGATGCCATCGCGGTGGGTAGCGACCGTGAGTTGGAGGTGATCTTCACCCCCGGCCACGAACCCGCCCACATCTGTTTGCGCGACTCCCGCACCGGCCGGCTCTTCGCCGGCGATCACATCCTTCCCCGGATCACCCCGCTGGTTGCTTACGATGAGTTGTTTCCCGATGTCCTCGGCGAGTTCCTCGAATCCCTCCGCAAGATCGAGAAGCTCGGTTTCACCACCACCTATCCGGCGCACGGCGATGTCCTTCCACAGGGTTCGGCGCGAGCCGATCAAATCCAACTTCACCACGAGCGCCGGCTCGCCAACATGCGCGACGTCGTGAAGCCGCTCGGCACGAGCGCCTGGGAGGTGATGGAGCAAGTGTTTCGACCGAATCTAAGCCCAATGGATCAACGCTTGGCGCTGCGGGAAACGGTCGCCCACCTCGAGCACCTGGTGCTGACAGGGCGCCTCCGCTCGGATGAAGAGAATCAGCGGTTGTCCTATTTGGGCTAGCGCTCGCCGGTGGCCCACAGGTCGCGCATCAAAGGCGACGATGCCAACAGATCTTCGAGGGTTCCCTTGCCGATGAGAAGGCCTTGATCAAGCAAGACGATTTGGTCCGCTCGTTCGAGCGCGGCCCGGCGATGCGAGACCACGAGACAGGTCGCTTCTCGCTGCTCGAAGAGACGCCGCCAGAGCTCGGTTTCGGTGTGGAGGTCGAGCGCCGAGCTGAGATCGTCGAACACCAGTAGCTCGGCTTCGGTGACGAGCATTCGAGCGGCAGCCGACCGTTGCACTTGCCCTCCCGAGAGCTTTACTCCCCGAGCGCCGACCATCGTTTCGAGGCCCTGTTCGAGTCGTTCCAAGTCGGGATCGAGGACGGCCAGTTGAACAGCTTGTCGTAGGCGCTCGCGGGCAGCTCGATGACCGAGAGCAATGTTGTCGGCCAGTGACTCGGAGAAGAGCCGCGGCACTTGGGCGGTGTAGGCGGATCGGGGTGGCACGAAGAACGAGGCGCGGTCTTCGACCAGCTCGCCGTTCCACCACACTTCCCCCGGCGCCGGGATGAGGCCCAGCAACGCCCGCACGAGCGTGCTCTTCCCCGAGCCGATCTTCCCGGTGACCACGGTGAAGCTCCCTCGCTCGATCTCAAAGTCGACGCCTTCCTTGACCAGGTTGCGAACTGACACCCGGATCAGTGGCACCATCTCGATCCGGGCTTCATCCACGACGACATCAAGGCCGGAGAGAGGAACCCTGGTCTTATCCAAAAGGTCGGCGTCAGTGGAGTCAACCGCCAGCTGGCGAATCCTTTCGAAGGCGATACCGGTTCGCCGATGCTGGGCGATGATGTCGCCGACGAAGGCCATGTAGTCGGTCAGCCGAGGCAGGTAGGTGAGGAACACAGTCAGCTCGCCCAGCGACATCGAGCCGTTGTTGAGCGAAGAAGCTGCCACGATCAGCACCACGGCGATGGCGATCGTGGCCATGTTGCGGTTGACCCCGCGCAGGAGCTCGGTCAGGAAGGTGTCCGCTAAGGCCGCCCGATGACGGATGTCGTTGAGCCTCCCAAACCGGGAGAGCACCGGCTCCTCTGCTCGGAAGAGCTTGATCGCCTGCACCGCCCCAAATGTCTCGCCCACAAAGCCGGTGACGTCGTCGGTGGCTTCGCGCATGGCCCGGCGCCGTTTGCGGATCTGCGGACCGAGCGCCTGGGTGATCACTCCCGTGAGGAACACCGGGATCAAAAGGAGCAGTGTGAGGCGGAGATCGATCGCGGCCATGATCACGAGCGACCCCACGCCGAAGACGACGAGCCCGCCCATATCGACCCAGTTCTCCAGATACTCGAGCAAGTCCTCGACATCGTCACGGAAGGTGCTGACCGCCTCCCCCGGCGATAGCGGCAACACCCGGCTCCGCGGCGCTTCAAGCAGCCAGCGCAAGAGGTTGCGCTGCACCAACAGGGTGACCTCGTTCCAGTGGTTGATCCAGGAACGATCGCCCAGCCAGATGATCCCGTTGCGGCCTATAGCCACCGCGGCGAAGATCGCCACGGGAGTCCAGGCAGTAGCGGCTAAGTC
>Ga0180121_10001032_pt1 | contig 11781 bp, 13 predicted proteins | sample AntDrymUQ5402106_2_FD_129676 | JGI IMG/M metagenome (GOLD analysis project Ga0180121, IMG submission 129676) | Polar desert sand microbial communities from Dry Valleys, Antarctica - metaG UQ540 (21.06) (version 2) (version 2) | ecosystem: Environmental > Terrestrial > Soil > Desert | place...
AGTATGCCCGCTGTCGCGAGGTATCCTCCGGTCGCCCACCAGGTGGCGTGCCCAGTCACCCGACCGGCAAGGTCAGCCACAAACGCCCCCGTGAGAAAGGCAATCGGGAACGGTATGAGCATCGGATGAATCGGGTGGCCCCGGAAGTGAGCGGCGCTGCGCATGAGGTGCCTCCGCTGAACGGCTACCCTGGGGAAGTGCGGATACGGAAGTCGGTCCTGCAGTGTAATGCCCGAGGCGAGAGTCGAACTCGCACGAGGTTGCCCTCGACGGATTTTGAGTCCGTTGCGTCTGCCATTCCGCCACTCGGGCCGGGCGGGTAACATCGTCGGAGCGAGTCGGTGACGCAAGCCGGAGGACGGCCGTCTTGGTGGCGCCACAGGACCTCGATAGCTTTCCGCCTCGCTCAGTAGCGCGATCCACTGCTCCGTCGAGGACAACCACTATCGTGCCAATCGTCCCCAGCCGCGGGCTTCATCCCTGGCATGACATCCCCACCGGCCCCAACCCGCCGCTGGAGGTCACGGCGGTAGTCGAGATTCCCACCAACGAGCGAAACAAGTACGAACTGGACAAGAAGCTGGGTGTGTTTCGGCTGGATCGGGTTCTCCACAGCGCGGTGCACTACCCCGGCGACTATGGCTTTCTCCCACGGACCCTGGGCGACGACGGCGATCCGCTCGACGTGCTCGTCCTGTTGAAGATCCCCGTGTTCACCGGGTGCCTGGTCGACACCCGGCCGATCGGTCTGTTCCATCTGGTGGATTCCGGAGCAGCTGACGAGAAGGTTCTGGCCGTACCGCTGAGTGATCCCTACTCCGACGGTCTCAACGAGCTGGACGACATCCCGCAGCACTATCTCAAGGAGATCGAGCACTTCTTCCGGGTGTACAAGGACCTGGAGGGGACCCACACCGAGACCCGCGGGTTTGAGGGGGCCGAGGCAGCTCGGGCGGCGATCGTGAGGGCGATGGCCGCATACGAGGAGCGATTTGGCGGCGTAAGAAGTGAGGTGAGAAGTGACAGGTGAGAAAAAGTGACATTTGTTCCTTCTTACTTCTTACATCTCACCTCTCACTGACCGGCGGCCCCAGGATCTCCCGCCACACTACCGCCCGGCGGAGCTCCTCCGCCGTGTAACCCCGAGTCGCGGTGTGCTCCGCCGGCTCCTGCCGAATCTGGTTGTCGAACAGGGCGTGATCCGTCTTGGTACGGGCGCTGTCCCGAACCGAGGCCGCCGTGATCCGGCGGGCCACCAGCTGCTCGGCGTCGGCGTCCTGGGTGAACTCTCGCCTCGGAGTGCGGCGCACCTCCTGCTCCAGGCTTACGACCTCCGGCTCCGTTTCCAGAGACTCGCGCTCCTCAACCTCCTCCTCCTCGGGCAGTGAGAGGCTCGTCGGCCTGTCGCTGGCTCCGGCCTGGTCCAGCGCCCGTTCGAACTCACGCAGCATCTGCTCCAGACGGGAGCCTTCGCGCTGGGTGCCGTCCGGCTGAGATGACAGTGGCGCCCTGTCGGGCGCCCCTGGTTGGGACGGGCGTGGGGGGGCACTTTTTCGCTTCAAGCCCGTTATGAGGTTGAAGAGAAACCAGAGGGCGCCAAGAACAAGAACCGCGTCGAAGTCCACGGCTCAGGAACCCTGCGCCGTATTGGCGTCGCCCTGCCCGGCAATCGACTGCCGCATGGCCGTGTCTGCCTGAACATTCCGGTATCGCTGATAATCCATGACGCCGAGATTCCCGTTGCGGAACGCCTCCGCCATGGCTAGTGGGATCTGGGCTTCCGCCGCAATCACCTTCGACCGCTGGTTCTGGGCCTCCGCCTTGAACTCCTGCTCCATGGCAACGGCCAGCGCCCGCCGTTCCTCCGCCTTGGCCTGCGCGATGCGCTTGTCGGCCTCGGCCTGATCGGTCTGAAGCTCGGCTCCGATGTTCTTCCCCACGTCCACGTCGGCGATATCGATGGAGAGGATCTCGAACGCGGTCCCCGCATCGAGCCCTTTGGCCAGCACCGTCTTGGAAATGAGATCCGGGTTCTCCAGCACCGCCTTGTGCGAGGAGGCCGAGCCGATGGTGCTCACGATGCCCTCGCCCACTCGCGCCAGGATGGTCTCCTCGCCCGCGCCGCCGACGAGCCGGTTGATATTGGCCCGAACCGTGACCCGTGCCAGGGCCAGCAGCTGAATGCCGTCCTTGGCCATGGCGGCCACCTTGGGGGTCGTAATCACCTTGGGGTTGACGCTGACCTGCACTGCCTCGAAAACATCCCGGCCCGCCAGATCGATCGCGGTGGCCTGCTTGAAGGTGAGCGGAATGCCGGCCTTGTCCGCCGAGATCAGCGCGCTCACCACCCGCTGGACGTTCCCGCCGGAGAGGTAGTGGGCCTCGAGCTCGTTGATGTTGAGGTCGAGTCCGGCCTTGGAGGCGTTGATGAGCGGATTCACGATGTTGGACGGGTTCACCTTCCGGAACCGCATGCCGAACAGGGTGAGAAACGACACCGGCACGCCGGACGCCCAGGCCGTAATCCACAGCCCCACGGGGATGAACCGGAAAAAGATGACCAGCAGAATGAAGCCGATGAAGATGAGCGCGAACACGACGCCCAGACTCAGTGTGGATTGGTCCACGAGTGCGTCCTTGAGATAGGAGAAAAGGTCCGGAGTGTAGGGGTCGACCGCGGTCGACCCCTACGATGTAACCTCACACTGCCCTCACCACATGCCGGTACCCGTCACTCTGGACGACCTGCACCCGGCTGCCTTGAGGCACGTATTCGCCTTCGGTCACCACGTCGATTCGCTCCTCGCCGACCTTGGCGGTGCCCGAAGGCCGGAGATCGGTCACGGCCACGCCGTCACGTCCTACGAGATCACCCCGGTTTGGCGCGGAAACAAAGCCCTGAGACTTATGGACGGCGCCCTTGAGCAGCAGCCCGCTGAACCGCCCGCTATTGGGAAGGTGGCGAAGCCAGGCATAGATCACGGCGAGGGTAATGAAGACGCTGGCGCCGAGCACCGCGAGCGCCTGAGCCACGTCACCGCTGGTAGGCCGCGCACCCATCATCGCCAGAACCATCGCCCCGACGATTGCCACGGCCCCGAGCACGCCTGCCACGCCGAATCCGGGGAGCACGAAGATCTCCACCGCCAGAGCAATCGCGCCCAGTCCGAGGAGGAGCACCTCCTCCCACCCGGCCAGACCCAGAATCAGACTGGAGCCGAAGAACAGGCCGAGCGAGACCAGGCTGAGGAGACCACCGATGCCGAAGGCGCCGGTCTTGATCTCGAACACCAGGCCGAGGATGCCGAGCGAGAGCAGGAGCGGCGCTACCAGGGGATTGGTCAGGAAACGGACCATCCCTTCCGCCCAGTTGGGCTCGGTGGTGACGACCTGAGCCCCTGGGTGCCCGATGGCAGCCAGCAGGGCGGGCTCGTCGGCTACCGAGCCCTTGGCAAAGCGGAGTCGCACGGCCTCAGCCGTGCTCAGGGTCAACAGTTGCCCCTTCTTGACCACGCCGGGAATCTCCACGTTCTCATCCACCATCGCCTCGGCGAGCTTGGGATCGAGGCCCCGCTGCTCGGCCACAGACCTGAACTCCGCCCGCATGGCGGACACCATTTTTTCGGAAGCCTTGGTGCCCTGCCCATCAACCGGCGTGGCCGCGCCGATCACGGCACCGGGCCGCATATAGATGCCGTTGGTGGAAATCGCGATGAGGGCCCCAGCGCTGTAAGCCCGCGGGTTCACGAAGGCGTAGACCGGGATGCGGGCATTGCGGATGGCATCGGAGATACGCTCCGCCGCGTCGATCCTCCCACCCGGCGTATCGATGTCCAGGAACGCCGCCGCAGCACCTTTGGACTCGGCCTCCCCGAGGCTGCGGGCGACGTACGGCGCCAGGCCGTTCTCGACCACGCCGGTCACCGGAATACGGTAGACGGTAGGCACCTGAGCGGCAGCGGCGGCGGCGAGCCACGAGAGCGAGAGAGAAGCGAGCGTCAGCGAGGTCAAGCGGCGCATCGCAATATCCTGTGGGGGAAGTCCCTTAAATGTAGCACCCTGTGACCCCGAACGAAGTGAGGGGACCGAAACACTGCTTCGGCCCCCTCGCTCCATTGGGGTGACAAGACTTCGATGGGCTTCTACTCTGCCATAGGGCGCTGGCCCTCGTGGGACCGCTCGCCTTCGCGCGACCGCTCGCCCCGGCCTTGCCGATGCTCTTTCATGTCGTCCCAGTGTCCGCCCCGCTTATCCCCCATTTCTCCCCGGCGCCCGTGCACTTCCTTGAGCCGGTGGGAAAAGCGCTCTCGCATGACATAGAGCCGGGCCCGCTGAACCGGATTGAGGTACTTCGACTGCTCCTTGACCTCGTCGCGCGAGATCTGCGCCTCAGCCGTCTTGAGCTCGATCATCGCGTTGGTCAGCTTGGCCACGCTGTCCTGATTGGCGGCGACCCCGGGCTGAAGCTGCGCCGTCAACGCCTCTCGCACTTGCCTCCCCCGGGTGCGGAGATCGGCCCGCCGGGTGCCGAACTGCTGGCTGGTCGCCCGGAGCTTGGTGGTCTGCTCATTGGTAAGCCCCAGGTCTTGCTGTGCCCGTGCGGCGAACCGCTCTTCTATCCGGTGCCGCAGGGAATCTCTGCGTACCGAGCTGGTGTCCGCCTGCTGTGCACCGGCCATACCGAACGGAGTCAACAGCAGCAGAGACCACAAATATGCGCTTCGCATCAACCCTCCCAGGAATCGAGAACACGTTCAAGCTCATCAGCATTCAGATCGTTTAACGCCGGATCGTCACCTTCACCACCATTGACGTCCGGTTCGTTCATCGTTTGCAGCACCGAGTCCAGCTCGGCCGGCTCCAGAGTCTCGAGCTCCGGAAGCGGAATTGAGGGCCGCCGCGCCACCTCGGTGCCCGAAGGGCGTACGTCCAGCGGCCTGCTCTCCATGCCCCCCGTCCAGATTGCCGCTACCAGGGCGGCGGCCGCGGCCAGGCCGGCGAAGCTCCACGCCCTGCGTCGGAGGCCCACGTCGTGCCGCTCGCGCTCCAGGCGACGAGCTACCCGGGTGGCTATTGCGTCAGCATCGAGAGAGAGGCCGGCCTCTTCTCCCAGCCGGCTCGCGACCTCTACCATCTCCCATTCCCGCCGGCACGACTCGCATTCGTTCAGGTGACGGACTTCGTCCGCGCTCCACGCGTCCCGGCCCAGGGCTACGACCGGCATCCGATCGGAGAGCCACTCGCAATCGCTCATCGGACCAGCTCCTTCAGCCGCTTGACGGCGTTGTGGTAATGGACCCGGGCAGCACCTGGGGAGGTCCCGAGCGCAGCGGCGATATCGCCGTAATCGCTGCCTTCCTGCGCCCGGAGGAGGAACACTTCCCGCTGTAACCGGGGTAGGGTCGCGAGACCCTGCCGCACCCGGTCTTCCGCCTCGCCGGCGGCGAAATCCGCCGCGGGGTCCGCTTGATCGGGAATATCGCGGCCCTCGATGGATACCAGCTGGCCCTTACGCTTTCGCACCTGATCCCGCAGAATGTTGCTCCCTATGGTCAACAGCCAGGTCCTGAACGACGCGCCACCCCGCCAGCTCTCCACCCGGCGAAAAGCCCGAAACAGCGTTTCCTGGACCAGGTCCTCCAGGTCATCGCGATCGGCTCCCAGACTATAGAGGAAGCGTCCCAGCGCCGCGGAGTGGCGCTCGACCAGTTCGGCCGCTGCCCGCTCGTCCCCGCTGCGATAAGCGGCAACCAGGTCCGGGTCGGTGGTGGAGTCGGGAGTTACGAAGCCCGGCATTATGGAGGCGCTCATCCAGATTGTAAGACGGTGGTGGCACAGGATTGTTAAGTTGGCCGGCCCCAGCGGGTGGCACTATCTTAGGCGATGCGACGCCCAACCATCATCGCCCATCGGGGCGCATCCGGATACGAATACGAGAACTCCCGAGCCGCCTTTCGCCGGGCCATCATGCTCGATGCCGACGGGGTGGAGCTGGATATCCATGCGACGCGAGACGGCGGGATCGTGGTCCACCACGACGCAGAGATTCCAGGGGTTGGTCCTATCACGGACCTGACGCTGGCAGAGACCCGGCAGCTCCGGATTCCCAACGGCGAGACCGTCCCAACGCTGGCCGAGATACTGGATCTGGTAGGCGACCGGGACGTGTGGATCGAGGTGAAGGGCCTGCCACCCACCTATGACCATGTCCTGCTTGCCGTCCTCGAGAAGGGTCCTGCCCCTCACCGCTACGCTATCCACAGCTTCGACCACCGGATCGTCCACCGGCTGGGAGAAAAGCAGCCGCCCCTGCGCCGCGGGATTCTGCTTTCCGCCTACCTGCGCGACTCCGTGGGTGTAATGCAGTCCGTGGGTGCAACCACTTTATGGCAGGAATGGCAGCAGGTGGACCAGGAGCTGGTCACCCAGGTCCATCAGGCGGGGTGCACGATAGTCGCATGGACCGTGAACGAGATCGGCGACCTCGACCGAATGGTGCGGCTGGGAGTGGACGGCCTCTGCGGCAACTACCCGGACCGAATCCGGGTGGCTATTGCCCCCCGGCTGGACCAGGCATCACGCGCCTGAACGGTTAGACCGCTCCTGAGGTCTCGCTGCTGTGGGCCGGAACTTCCCCCGCCGGCGGCTGCGGCCGATTGGAGCCGCTTCCCCGCCGTGACTCGGCAATCTGCTTTTCCAGGCGGGTCACATCGGCCTGAAGATCGTCGAGGCGCAGCATCAGAGCATCGAAGCGGCGCGCGTCGGTCTCCCCGCCCCGCTCCCTCCGATGCACCAGCAGCCCAAGGTCGCGCGCGGTGGCATCCAGGCGACGCCGGAACCGGAGCAGCTCGATCTGCAGCTTCCCCTCGTCGAGAGCGGCCTGGGCCTTCTTACCGAATGCCTCCAGCTCCTGATTCAGCCGGTCGAAGAGTGTGGATTTGGTCATATGTGGACCTCCAGTCAGGGGCTATTGGCTATTGGCTGTGGGCTATTGGCCAAGCACACCGTTCAGCCACGAGTGCCCAGCCGCAGCAATTGACCAATAGCCAATAGCCCTCCATCAACTTAAACAAAAAGGGACACGGAGTAGAAATCCGCGTCCCTCGTGATCTCGAGACCACAGGCTCAGGAGGCGGTTGCCTCGGCCGGGTAGACCGACACCTTCTGCCGGTTCTTGTCCTTGAACTCGAACTTGACCACCCCGTCCACCAGCGCGAAGAGGGTATCATCGTTGGCCCGGCGCACATTCCTGCCGGCGTGGAACTTGGTGCCACGCTGACGGACCAGGATGTTACCGGCGATGACCTGCTCCCCACCGTAGCGCTTCACGCCCAGGTACTGGGGATTGCTGGTGCGGCCGTTGCGGCTGGAGCCTACGCCCTTTTTATGTGCCATCTGTCCCTAACCCAGCTTGACGTCAGTAATGCGAACTTCGGTGAACTTCTGCCGGTGTCCGGTCTTCCGGCGGTAATTCTTCCGCCGCTTGAACTTGAAGACGTAAATCTTCTTCTCCTTGCCATCGCCAACGACTTCGGCCATGACCTTGGCCCCCTTGATCAGGGGAGCGCCGGCCTTGATGGTGTCTCCGTCAGATGACAGGAGTACCTCGTCAAAGGTGACCTTCGAGCCCGGCTCAGCGCTCATGAGCGGAAGCCTGATAGTCTTACCCTTCTCGGCCTTGAATTGCTTACCCAGCGCCCTGAAAATCGCGTACATGAAGAATCCGTCTACCTAAAAGGTGGTCCGACGACAGCCGGTAAAACTAGGCAGGCTAGAGGCTTGTGGCAAGGGGAGGATGGCGGAATGGAGTCATTGCGAGGGGGCAAACGCCCCCGAAGCAATCCAGAGGGCCGCTTCACCTACCGCCGTACCGCCGCTAGGCCACCGCGTACAGCTCCGTCACGTCCCTGCCGGCCGGCCGGCTCATCAGCCGAAACTCGTCCAGCCGCATCATCGGGTCGTCCCGAAGCTCGATGTCCACTCCGGTCAGCTTGGTCAGTGTGTGCAGCAGCCGGGGCTCCTCCTCCAGCAGGTAAAGCGCCACCTCCGGGTGCAGCCGTACGGTGAGCTGACGCTCACGCCTCTCGTGACCGGCCCGCTTGAGGGCCCGCTCCAGCCGGCGGGCCACGACTTCGGGCGTAAAGACTCGCCCGCTGGCGGCGCAGGTGGGACAATCGGCCGTCATCGAGTGCCAAAGGGATGGACGGACCCGCTGGCGGGTCATCTCCACCAGGCCGAGCTCCGATACGGCGAGCGCCTTGGTACGGGCGCGGTCCCGCCCGAGGTGGGTCCTCAGCTCCTGGAGCACCTTATCCCGGTTGGAGCGGGTCTCCATGTCGATGAAGTCGCACACGATGATGCCACCGATATCGCGCAGGCGGATCTGGCGGGCGATCTCCTTGGCGGCCTCGATGTTGGTTCGAAGAATCGTCTTCTCCGGATCCTTCTTGCCGGTGTACCGTCCGGTATTGACGTCGATGCTGATCAGCGCCTCGGTCGGCTGGATCACGAGCGAGCCGCCGGTGGGTAGCTCTACCCGGGGCTTGAAGAGATCGCGAATCTCCGATTCGATATCGAACTTGTCGAAAAGCGGGGTGGGCTCGGTATAGAGGTGGACCCGGCTCATCAGGTCGGGATCGATCTGCTGGAGATACTGCTCGATCTCGTTGTAGAGCTCTTTCATGTCAACGTGCAGGGCATCGACCTTGGCGCTGAACAGATCCCGGATGATCCCGCGGGTGAGGCTGGTCTCCCGCTGAAGCAGCGCTGGTGCGCGCCGCACGAAGCTCTTCTTCCGGTTGATCTTCTTCCAGAGCGCGTGCAGAGAGTCGATCTCGCGGCGGAAGTGGTCCTCGGTGACTCCTTCGGCCACCGTCCGTACGATCACGCCACCGGAGTCCTTGGGAAGCAGCTTGGTGACCATCTCCCGCAGCTTGGACCGCTGCTCCCGGCTCTCGATCTTCCGGCTTACCCCTACCTTCGAGGCATAGGGCATGTAGACCAGGAACCGGCCCGGCAGGGAGATCTGGGCGGTGACCCGGCAGCCCTTGGAGCCGATCGGCTCCTTGGTAACCTGGACCGGAAGGCTCTGGCCCTTCTTCAGGATGTCCTGAATGTTGGGGACCGCGCGGCGGGGCGAGATCTCTCGCTGACGAACTTCGGCGGCGGGCTTCTCGCTGGCGGCGCCCCCGTTACCGCGTCGGCCCCGGCGGCGATCCCGGCTGCGCCAACCACCCTTCCGCTCCGGAGCCGCCGACTCGGCCGACGACTCGGCCGGCGACTCGGCGCCAGCCTCCGCCTGTTCGGTGACTACTTCCTCATCGGGGGAAACTTCCTCTTCCTCCGGATCCTCATCCTCATCCGGCTCGAGGAGGTCGGAAGCGTGCAGGAATGCGCTCTTCTCCAGCCCGATGTCCACAAAGGCGGCCTGGATGCCGGGGAGCACCGCCTCTACCCGGCCGAGATAAATGTCGCCGACGGTCCGGCGGTGGTCGGGGCGGTCCACCAGCAATTCAACCAGCCTATCGTCTTCAAGGATTGCCACGCGGGTTTCCCGCTGGCTCCCGTTAATCAGGATCTCGCGCTTCAAGTATGACCTCGTGGAATTCACCGGGGACTGGTCCCGATGATTCACTTACCTCAGAGAAAACGCGCTCCCGGCTGGCCTGCCCACGCCAAGAGAGGAGCATGCCGCGAAAGCGCGTTGCTGCTGGCGCTAATTATATGAGACGGAGGGGTTTAGGGCAATGATGGGTGGCTATTGGCTATGGGCTATGGGCTATGGGCTAAGCACACCTGACAAGTTAAGCGGCTTTGACCGATAGCTCGCAGCGCTCGTCCCACTACCTAGCAAGAATCAGCCATTCGGCGTGGATCATTTCGGGCCGAGCTTTGCCAATAGCCAATAGCCCATAACCAATAGCCTTAGTCAACCGTCTCCCCGAGGATATGCCTGGCAATCACGATCCGCTGGATCTCGCTGGTCCCCTCGCCGATCTCGCAGACCTTGGCATCTCGCATCATCCGCTCCACCGGGTAGTCGGTGGTGTAGCCATAGCCGCCGAAGATCTGGACCGCCTTGGTGGTGGCGCGCATGGCCAGCTCGGAGCAGTACAGCTTGGCCATGGCGGCTTCCTTCTTGAACGGCCGGCCGTTCTGCTTCAGCCATGCGGCGTGATACAGAAGATGAGTGCCGGCCTCGATCTCCATTGCCATGTCAGCCAGCTGGAAGCTGATGCCCTGGAAGCTCCCGATGGGCCTGCCGAACTGCTTTCTGGTCCCGGCATAGCGTAGCGCCTCCTCATAGGCCCCCTCCGCGATACCGAGCGACAGCGCGGCGATTCCGATGCGTCCGGCATCCAGGGTCTTGAGGAAGTTGATGAAGCCGTAGCCCACCTTGCCCAGCACGTTCTCCTTCGGCACCACCGCGTCCTCGAAGATCAGCTCACGGGTGTCGCTGGCCCGCCAGCCCATCTTGTCCTGCTTCTTCCCGGCGCGCACCCCTTTGGTCTTGGGCAAATCAGGTGCATGCCCCGCGCCCAGCTTCCGGCACTGATCGAGATCGACAGTGTCCTTGGTGACGATGAAGCTGGTGATGCCCTTGTTGCTCTTTCCCGGCTCGGTGCGCGCTGTCATGCAGAAGACTTCGCCCACGCCGGCGTGGGTGATGAAGATCTTGGAACCGTTAATGAGGTAGTGGTCGCCCTTGTCTACGGCGGTGGTGGAGGTGCCGCCCGCGTCGCTCCCGGCCCCGGGCTCGGTCAGACCGAATCCGCCGAGCACTCTCCCGGACGCCAGCAGCGGCACGTAGCGCTGCTTCTGCGCCTCGGTGCCGAACTCCATGATGGGCGAGGTGCCCAGGTTGGTGTGCGCGCTGATGGTCAGCGCGTGACTGGCATCGACCTTGGCCATCTCGTGGATGGTGATGTAATAGGAGAGCTGGTCCATGCCCGCGCCGCCCATCTCCTCACTCCAGGGCACACCCAGCAGACCCAGCTCACCCATGGCCTTGATGTTGTCCCACGGGAACGTGGACGTGCGGTCGAGCTCGCGGGCCACCGGCGCGATCTGGGTGCGCGAGAATTCCCGGACCATGTCGCGCACCTGGTGGTGCTGTTCGGTGAAGTAGAGAGAGTCGTCCATAGGAGCACCAAGCTAACCGATCGCAGCGATCTGGTCCAATTCACCACAGAGGCACAGAGGGCACTTCGGCATGGCGATTTGGTAGCCGATCGCTTCGTGGTCACAATCACCACACGCGGCTTGGGCGAGGACTCGGCCAAGAAGATTGCCGAGCGCATCGATCTCAAGGATTTGGCCGGCAAGGCGCCTTAGCCAAGGCCGGATTGATCTAGGAGGGCAACGAAAAGTGCAGCAGCTGATCGGCGAACTTGGCCAACGTCCTGGGACCCACCCCTCGAACTCGGGCAAGGTCCAACCGGCTCTGGGGACGAGCGGCGGAGATGGCCCGCAACACAACATCCGGGATTACCACGTATGCGGGCACTCCCATCTCCCGCGCGATCGCCGAGCGCCACCGCTCCAGCGAGGCAAACGTCGCATTCTCCTCGACGGCAACAGGGACGGGGCCGTCGCATGAAAGCGCATGCAGGATGGTTCCTCCGAGCCTTTCTGTCAGCGACGGGCCAACACCCGGCACGTCGGCCAGCGCGGCAGCGTCAGCAGGCGGATGCCTGGCCAGTTGCAACAAGACGTCAGGCTCGAGCGGACACCCTCCCCACACCGCCTTCCGATCCGCCAGCGCTCGGCGAAGCCGCGTGA
>Ga0180121_10001033_pt1 | contig 11772 bp, 10 predicted proteins | sample AntDrymUQ5402106_2_FD_129676 | JGI IMG/M metagenome (GOLD analysis project Ga0180121, IMG submission 129676) | Polar desert sand microbial communities from Dry Valleys, Antarctica - metaG UQ540 (21.06) (version 2) (version 2) | ecosystem: Environmental > Terrestrial > Soil > Desert | place...
GTCGAGTACACGATCGTCGGCTCTGCCGAGGCGAACCCGTCCGAGCTCAAGCTCTCGAACGAGTCGCCGGTCGGCAAGGCGATCATCGGCAAGAAGAAGGGCGAGACCGTCGAGGTCTCAGCCCCGAGAGGATCTTTGAAATACAAGATCCTCGACATCAAGGCCGCGTAGCGCGCACCGGCCCGCACCGCCTACGGGCGGCGGAGCCACCCTCCGGCGGGGCCTCGCTCCGCTGACGACACCCGGCTCTCCGGGTCTGTGCTCACGCACTATCCCCTCCGGCCGTGCGCCGCCAGCGAAGCGCCGGAGCACGCTACGCACCGTCGCGAGGGGCGAACTAGAGTCGTGAGCATGAACGTGAATTTGCCGAAGCGGTTTCCCGATCGGGACGAGATAGCCGCGGTCCGAGTGGTGGCCGAGCAGCTCGAGGCGGGCGCCACGGACGAGTCGACGACCCGCCGGTTGGCCGGACGCGTAATGGCGCGCCGAGAGATGGGGCAGATCACGTTCCTCGACCTCGTCGACCGGAGCGGGCGCATCCAGCTGCTCGCCGGGAAGGTGGACGTCGACCTCGGCGACATCGTCGGCGTGAGCGGGCATCCGGCGAAGTCCCGCCGCGGCGAGCCCTCGCTTCGGGTGGCCGAGCTCGAGCTGCTCGGGAAGATCCGCGCGCCGCTGCCCGACACCTTCCACGGGCTCACCGACACGGAGGCGCGCTACCGCAAGCGCTATTTGGACCTGTTGATGAACGAGGACACGCGCGCGGACTTCCTGTTGCGCAGCCGAATCGTCGCGTCGATCCGCCGCCACCTCGACGGGGCTGGGTTCGTGGAGGTCGAGACCCCCGTGCTCCAGCCCCGCTACGGCGGCGCCTTTGCGACGCCCTTCGTGACGCACTACAACGAGCTCGAGGCCGACTTCTATCTGCGGATCGCGAGCGAGCTGTACCTGAAGCGCCTGATCGTCGGCGGGCTCGAGCGGGTCTACGAGCTCGGCAGGGACTTTCGCAACGAGGGCGTCTCCTACAAGCACTCGCCCGAGTTCACCATGCTCGAGTGGTACGAAGCCTATGCCGATTACCGCGACACGATGGCGCGGATGGAGCAACTGCTCGAAGGAGTCGCGCTCGAGGTGAACGGCACGACGAAAACGGCGTTCCGCGACCACGAGCTCGACGTGAAAGTGCCTTGGCGGCGCGTTCGCTTCACCGACGCACTCGAAGAGCACGGGCTGTGGGTCCGCGACGAGCCGGGACTCCGCGCGGCGCTGAACGGACGGGGTCTCGACACCAACGCCGACAAGGACTGGGCACAGCTGATCGACCACGCCTTCAGCTACGTCGTCGAGCCGAAGCTGATCGAGCCGACGATCGTGCACGACTATCCGATCGAGATCTCGCCGTTCGCACGCACTACCGACGAGGACGAGACGCTCACCGAGCGGTTCGAGTACTTCGCCGGCGGGATGGAGCTCGGGAACGCCTTCTCGGAGATCAACGACTCCGAGGAACAGCGGCAGCGGTTCCTCCACCAGTCCGAGCAGGTCGAGGGCGAGGCGGAGGACCCCGACTACGTCGAGGCGCTCTCTTACGGGATGCCGCCGACGGGCGGGCTCGGCCTCGGGATCGACCGGCTGACGATGCTGCTCACGGGCAGAGAGACGATCCGCGACGCGATCCTGTTCCCGGCGCTCAAGGAACGCCCGTAAGGGGATGCTCAAGAACGATCGGTTCCTCGTGCTGGCCGCCACGGCCGCAGGCGTTGTCCTCGCCGCCGTGCTGACGCTGCTGCAGCCGTCGGTCTACCGCGCCGACGCGTCGATCGCGCTCGTCCGGCAAGGGCAGCCTCCGGGCGACGACCCAGCTCTCGCGCGGGCCGCCGAGGCCGCCGCCGAGCTCTTCCACAGCCGCGCCGTCGCCGAGCCCACGATTGCGAACCTGCGGCTCGACGAGAGTCCGGACGATTTGCTCGACCGCGTCGAAATCGAGACCGAGCCGCAGAGCTCGCTTGTGCGCGTCGGCGTGGAGGCGCCGAGTGCGGAGCGGGCCAGGCAAACGGCGCAGGAGCTGGTGGAAGTCTCGACTGTCCTCTTCAATGACCGCTTCGGGCCGCAGACAGCAGCGACGATCTGGGAGACGCCCCGCGCGCAGGACGACCCCGTCTCGCCCAGGCGGGCGCGGAACCTCGCGCTCGGTGCTCTGCTGGGTGCGCTCGCCGGCACGGCGCTCGCGGGCTCCCGGCGTCTCCCGAACAGGCAACCTGCGCTCCCGCGGCTGCCGCGGCCGCGATTGCCGAGGCGTGCGCCCAGGCCGGTTGCGAACCCGACTCCAACGCCCGACCCGTTCTCCGGCCCCGAGGCACCGCCGGTGCCGGAGCTGGCGCCCGCCGTCGTCGAGGCGGGCAGCGGCTGGACGGTCGCCGCAGTCCAGCGGCTGCTCGACGATCACGGCGACGAGTTCCCCGAGCGAGCCGAGGAGTTCCGCATCTACGTCGACTCGTTTCGTGACGTCGCTGACGCTGACGGCTCGCTGCCGCCCGGCGTCACGATCGTGGTCGAGGATGTCTTCGCCGACCTGATCGAGCTCGCCCGGCGTCAGATGGCGGATCAGCCGGCAGCGCCCTGAAATAGCTGCGCTTGCTCGGCCCGAAGCTCGTCGACGACCCGTCCGGGGGGCACCTCGACATCGTCGTAGGTGAGCACCTCATCCTTGCGAACCCTCCGCGTCACCGTGCAGCCCGCCGCCAGCCCCATCGGCAGCAGGCGCTCGCTTCGCGCAATCTCGGCGTTCTCGCAGACGCCGTAGGTCGAATAGAACCCAATGCCGTCGATCACCACTCCAGGCTCGAGGACGTGTTTTGCGACGGCCACGACATCGACGACATGACCTGCGTCCGGAGCCACTGCGGCGTCGCCGAACAGCACTGCACGAGCCACTGTCGTCGGCGCTTCGAGATGACACAGATGGTACGGCGTGTAGAACGTGTACAGAGGCCCCTCGCCCAGCTTGTACAAACGCAGCCATCGTTTCTGCTCCTCGTCTTCGTGGAACCCCAGACAGAAGACGCCGGGCGCCGGCTCGGCACCGACGACGTAATCGACCAGTCCGAACTCGAGCATCTGGTCGAGAGGGAAGAGGTCGGCCGCGTCCTTCACGTTCGAGCACGACGGGCCGTACAGACCGCGTCGCCCTGCCCGTAGACCCGTTGCGTTCGCGACGAGCGCCATTTCGAACGACATCTTCGTACCGTCGGCAAAGGAGGCGGCCATGTGAGGAGTCAGACCGTTCTGTCGCGCGAACGCCTCCTGCGTCGTCGGGTTCCGGTACGGATCGTGAAGACCTTTCATGTTCCCGAGCAGCACAGGACGAACGCCGATGCCGCGAACGAAACGCCACAGGTTCATCATCACTCCCGGCTGGTCGCCGTCGGAATCGGTGATCACGACCCCGGCTTCGTCAGCCCGGTGCTTGAGGACCGGCCCGACGGTTCCCTGCATCTCAGCGTTCATCGTCACGAGGTGCTTGCCGTGGGCGATTGCGTCGAGTGCCACGGTGGCTCCGAACTCGACGGCGCCTGTTACCTCCCAGATCGCGTCCACGGCCGGCGCTGCACAGAGAAGTGAGGGATCGTCGGTGATCGCAGGCGTCCCTTCCTCGATCGCGCTGTTCAACGCCTCGATGTCCTCGACTTGCACGGTCTGCGTCGCGCCCGCCTCTCGATACGCGTGCTCGGCCTGCTCGATCCTGCGATTCGAGATCGCGACGATCTCCATTCCCGGCACCGCCGTTGCGACCTGCAGCGCGATCCCGCGCCCGATCGCGCCGGCCCCGACCATGGCGACCCGCACGGGATTTCCCTCCTGCTCGCGCCGGCGCAGCGCCGAATCGACGATGATCATGCCGCCTGCTCCTTCCATGCGGGCCAGTCGAGGTCACGCTGTGAGATCTCCGTGATCTCGAGCGGCCACTCCACTCCGAACGCCGGGTCGTCGTAGCGGAACCCTCGCCCGTGTTCGGGCGAGTGGAACTGTGAGACCTGGTACACGAGCTCGGTGTCGTCGGCGAGCGTCTGAAAGCCCTGGCCGAAGCCGGCTGGTACGTACAGCATCGTGTAGCGATCCGCCCAGAGCTCGACCGACGTCCAGCGCCGGTAGGTAGGCGATTGCGGCCGGAGATCGACGAAGACGTCGTAGATGCCGCCTTTGCTGACCCGGAACAGCTTCGTCTCCGCCATCGGCGCGGCCTGATAGTGGAAGCCGCGAAGGGTGCCGCGGCGGGCGTTGGAGATGATGTTGATCTGCGCGAGAACGGCGTCGAGGCCCTGCTGCTCGAACTCTCTGGGGCACCATGCCCGCGCGTTGAAGCCGCGGTGATCCGCGATCTTCTCCAGTTCGATGAGGTAGGCGCCGTCGAGCTGAAGCGGCAGAAACCTCATGTTCCCGCGGGAAAGATGATCGCCGAACCGTGCGACTCCGGCTCCACCGGAAGCTCAGTCATGTCCGCCAGGGCTGCACGCACGGCGGCCTGGTGCTCCGGAGCGACGAGAAAAAGCAGGAAGCCGCCGCCACCAGCGCCGCACAACTTTCCCCCCGCCGCTCCCGCTTCCAGTGCGCGGGTGTACCAGGCGTCGATGTGGCTCGTCGTGATCGAGCTCGCGAGCCCGCGCTTCAGCTCCCAGCCCTCGCTGAGCATGCGGCCGACCCCGGCCACATCGACGCGCCCGTTCGTGGCGTTAAAGAGCTCGTGCAGCTCGCCCGCCTGGTCGCGCATCGCCACCAGCTGGACGAGCTTCTCCTGCGTGTTTCGCGACTGCTCCGCCAGCACGCCGCTCGCGTCACGCTGGTGGCCGGTCCAGAACAGCATGATGCTGTCGAAGAGCTCCTGTCGCTGCTCGCGTCCCAAGCGCTGGTGTTGCACCGCGACCCGGTTTCCCGGCTCGAATCGGAAGAAATTGATCCCTCCGTAGGCGGCGGCGTACTGGTCCTGCTTGCCGATCGGCTCCTGGAGGATGTCGATCTCGATATGCGAAGCCTCCTCGGCCAGCTGCCCTGCGGAGACGCGCTCGCCACGGTACGCGTGCAGCGCGTTCAAAAGTCCGACGGCGAACGCGCTCGACCCGCCCAGACCCGTCGAAGCCGGGACGTCGCCGACGGTGGAGATGTAGATGGGCGGCTCGATCTCGAGAAACTTCAGGCACTCGCGCGCGATGTTGTTCTCGAGCTCGTCCACATGATCGACCTCCTCGCTGCGCGAGTAGTTGAGGCGGATCGGTTCGAAGAAGAGCTCGCTGTGACGCTTGACCGTCACGTAGACGTAGCGGTTGATCGCGCTCGAGAGAACAGCTCCATAGCCCGTCTCGTAGAAGGCGGGAAGGTCGGTGCCTCCTCCCGCAAAGCTGATCCGCAACGGAGTCCGTGTGACGATCAGCGGGGAGTGGCGTCTGAGCGATCCGTCAGCCATGCCGGAGCGACCAGTCGTAGGGGATGTCGTTGTCGAACGGGTCGAGCCGGATGATCTCCTCGGGGTCGTGAGGCTCGGTCGCGGCGTTGGCCAGAATCACGAGACTATCGCCGTATGCCTTGTAGCCGTTTGCGATGCCCGGCGGCATCTGCACGAGGACGTAGTTGTCGTCGCCGAGGTAGACCTCTTGCAGCTCGCCCCGCGTCGGCGACTCGTCGCGCAGGTCGTACATGACGAGCTTGGCGCGCCCCTGGATCACGGCGTTGTTGATCGTCATCGACTTGTGGATATGCCAGGCTTTGACCGTTCCCGGCCAAGCGCACGAGAAGTAGATCTCGCCAAACGCGATGAAGTGTGGGTCGGTCGCCTTGAGCATGTGCATGATCTTTCCCCGTTCGTCGACGATCTGGCGGAGCGGAATGATCTTGACGCCGTCGATCACGCGGCCTGCTCCACTACCGTCCACCGGAGTGCCTCGTCCAGCCGTCCGGTCTCCCGCAGGTGATCGAGCCACCGCAAGCGGACGAAGCGCTTGCCCGCGTAATCGTCCTCGGTGAGCTTGATCCGCTCGAAGTTGCGAATGAGATCCTCGGCGCCGCTGCGGCCGTCCCAGCGCCATTCGAACGCGGGGAAGGTTGCTGCGAACTTGCCGAAGTCCGCGCGGTAGGTGCGCTGATCCGCACTCGGATCGCTCAAAGTCTCGATCTCGCAACCGGGGACGGCCGCGGCGGCGAGCTCGGCGAGCTCCATCACCTGGTGGTTCAAGTGCTCGGCGCCCGTGTTGAAGGCCTCACCACGCACGACGTCGATCGGCGCCTCGAGCACGGCGTGGAACGCACGCGCCACGTCCTCAACGTGGACGACCGGACGCCACGGCTTGCCGTCTCCGTGGACGGAGATCCTGCGGGACGTAAATGCTGCTCCACAGAGGTCGTTCAAGACAGTGTCGAAGCGCATGCGCGGCGAGAGGCCGTAGATCGTGCCGTTCCGCAGGAAGGTCGGCGCAAATCGTTCGTCGACCAGCTCGCCCAGCCCTCGCTCGCTCTTCACCTTGGAGCGGGCGTACTCGGTCTTGGGGTCGAGCGAGGCGGTTTCGTCCACCACCTCGGTGGCAGCCATGCCGTACATGATGCAGGAGGAGGAGAAGAGGAAGCGGGTGACGTCCGCGTCGCGCGCGAGCTCGGCGAGCCGCATGGTCGCCTCGTGGTTGATCTCCTCCGTCCAGCGCTCGTTGAGGTTGCCGATGGGGTCGTTCGAGAGTGCGCCGAGGTGGACGACCGCGTATACCCCCGTGAGGTCGTCGGCGACGACGTCACGCAGATCCTTGCGGATCTCGGGGATCTCGGCGGGATCGGGAACGAGCGTGCAGGCGGAGAAGTAGCCCGTGTCGAGCCCGACGACGTCGTAGCCGTGCTCGAGGAGATACGGCGCCATCACCGACCCGATGTAGCCGCGGTGGCCGGTCACAAGAATGCGCTTGCGGGGGGTCATACCGGCGCCCCCGACCGCTCGGCGATGACCCGAGCGACGGCCGCGCGTAGCGGGAGCTGCTCCGAAAGGAGCACCGGCTTGCAGCCCGCCGCGAGGGCGGCTTCGGCGTCACGCTCGTCATCGCCTATGAACGTCGTCCGCGTCAGGTCCAGGTCATGCTCACGCTGTGCGCGAAAGAGCATCCCCGGGCTCGGCTTGCGGCAGTCGCAGCCGTCGTCCCAGCCGTGGGGGCAGTAGTAGACGGCGTCGATCCTGCCGCCGGCTTCCTCTGCCTCGTCGAGCATCTTGCGGTGCACAGCGTCGAGGTCGGCCTCGGACATCGCTCCCCGCGCGATCCCGGCCTGATTCGACACGATCAGCACGCGAAAGCCGGCGTCGTTGAGCTCGCGGAGCGCTTCGAGTGCTCCCGGGAGCCACTCGAAATCGGACGGCCGCCGGACGTACTCCGCCCGCGGCGGTTTGCGGTTCAGCACCCCGTCGCGGTCGAGGAACACCGTCGGGTGGCGCGCGAAGAAGGATTCGGTCAGGGGCAGCTTCGCCAATGTCCCGGCGCTGTAGTAGCGGTGTCGAGTGACGAAGGCTCCGAGCTGTCCCCGCTCTGCGAGCGTCGGGTAGACCGCCTGCTCGAATAGTTCGTCCTCCTCGGGCAGGAGATCGACGACGGAGCGCTCGAGAATCGCGTAACTGATCTCGACCCCGCTCAGTCCCGGCGTCGTCCTGCTGCGGTCGAACACCGAGACGGTTCCGTCCTCGTCGACAATCACGCTGTCTCGGGAATAGCCGTCTTCGTTCGCGTAAACAGTGATCTGGGCCGGCTTGCCTGAGGCCTCGTACCGGGCCCACATCGCGTCCATCTGCATCGGCCAGTAGTTGTCGCAATAGAGCAGGAGGAAACGCTCGTCCAGCTGAGGGTGGGCGACCTTGATCCGGTGTGCCGTCAGGTCGTCGGGCTCCGTGATCGAGTAGTCGATCGCGAGCCCGAGCCGGTCGCCGTCGCCGAAGTGTTCGACGATGACCTCGGGGAGGTAGCCCAGGAGCAGCAGAACGTGGGTGAACCCCTGCTCGCGCAGCATCTCGATCATGTACTCCAGGAACGGCTTGCCGTGGAACTCGATCATCGCCTTCGGCCGGTTGTCGGTCAGAGGCTGCATGCGGGTCCCGCGTCCGCCGGCCAGGATCACGGCTTGTGTCGGCCGCTGCACGTGCGCATCGACGGTCATGACTCAGCCGGCGTGGTCGCAATCGCGGAGGTAATGAGGCACTCCGTAATGATGTCGCACAGGAGCGTGTGGCAGCTCTCGGCCAGTCCGTACGCTCCAATCTCCGTCCGCGCCAGCAACGGCACGTCGACGGTGTCGTTCAGCACGCCTCCGTCGAAGCCGAGCAAGGCTGCCGTCGTGACGTTGCGGCTCCGCGCGAGCTCAACAGCCTCGATCAGGTTGCGCGAGTTTCCGCTCGCGGAGATAACGATCAGGATATCGCCTGCGACCGCCAGATTGTCGATCTGCTCTCGGAAGACCCGGTCATAGCCCTCGTCGTTCGCGAGCGCCGTCAGCCAGGGGATGTTGTCCGTCAGATTGACGACGCGCATCGAGGCGGCGCCCTTTCTCTTCGTCGCTTTGTTGAGGTCGTTCGCCCAATGACCTGCGGTTGCCGCGCTGCCGCCGTTCCCCGCGAGGAAAACCGTGCTGCCGTTGCGGCGCGCCTGCTCGAGCACGTCCACGAGCCGGGAGAAGGCGTGGAGGTCGAGCACGGCGAACGCCGACACGAGCCGGTCGATGTACGACCGGACACCTTGCTCGACGTCGTCGGGGACTTCTCCAGCCATTTCTGTCAGGCTACGGGCGACGTGACGAGGATCCGCATTGCTCTCACCCTACGTATTCTTGGGCCGTCCGCAATTGCCACCTGAGCGACCTGACCAGACGCGCGGTTAGCATCTCTACCCTGTCCCACCGTCCCACCGCGCCTTCTTGCCTGAGCCAGCTAGTGGCGGATGACGGCGTCATCACGATGGAGTTCCCGCACCTACCGAACGTGTCGAGACCGATGACCTCGTGGCCGTGTCGCTGGAGCACGTCGGTGACGATCGAGTCGACATAGCCGTGGTGCCCGGTGACGCGGACTCTTACGGCGTCAGGATACGGGCGAGCCCGATGTCTTACCCTCGGGCAGTGGGACGTTGAGCACCTTAACCTTGGCGCCGCCCTGATCGAGCGACTCGTGCGCTGCTTCGATCACCCGCACCACATCGAGGCCGAGGCCCGCATTCGAGCGCGGCTCGCTGCCGGTCTCGATCGCGTGCGCGAAGTCGCGGAGCTCGAGGAGCAGCGGCTCCGACGACTCGACGCGCGGCGAGACGATGTCGCCCGTACGGTAGGTCAGTCGGTACTCGCCGAAGGTCTCCGGGGCAGGGAGCGTCACACCCGAGTCGAACACCCGCACCGGCTCTGTACTGACGTCGTCGTACACGACCATCTTGCGAGAGCCGACCACGGTCGTGCGCCGCAGCTTGCTCGGCGCCAGCCAGGAAAGCTCGACGTGAGCGATCACGCCCGACTCGTACTCCAACGTGATGAACGCGACGTCGGGGCTGCCCGAGCCGACGCAATCGCGGCTCGCAGCGCTCACGAACGCGGGTGGCTCCTCAAGCCAGTAGCGGAGGATCGAGAAATCGTGCGGCCCGAGGTCCCAGATGACGCTGACGTCGGGCTGGTGCAGGCCGAGGTTCACCCTGCTGGTTGAGACGAAGTAGATCTCGCCGAGCGAGCGCGAGCTGATCAGCTCGCGGATCATGTTCACCGGCGGGCTATAGAGGAACGTATGCCCGGGCATCAGTACGAGACCTTCGCGTCCGGCGAGGTCGATCAGGTCGCGCGCCTGCTCGGAGGAGCCCGCCAGCGGCTTTTCGACGAGCACATGCTTGCCGGCCAAGAGGGAGGCTGAGGCGAGCCGATGATGCGTGGAGACGGGCGTCGCGATCAGGACGGCGTCGATATCCGGGTCCCCCAGCACGTCGTCGACGTTCGTCGTCGTTTCGAGGCCGGGATACCGCCGTTGAATCGCGTCGAGAGTGCCCTGGTTCAGGTCGCAGACGAGCGGGACTTCCGCCCCCTCGAGCTCGTGCAGATTGCGGACGAGATTCGGGCCCCAGTAGCCGAGGCCGACAACGGCGAAATTCAACTAGTCGCGCCGTGGTTGATGATCTGCCCCGGCGTGCGCAGCATCAGGCGTAGGTCGAGCGCGAGCGAGAACGATTGCACGTAGAGCACGTCCATGTCGAGCGCCTCCGAGAACGTCGAGCGCGCCCGTGCCGTCACCTGCCAGAGACCCGTGAGACCCGCCGGCACCTGAAAGCGGACGAAGTGGTGGGGCTCGAACCACTCGACCTCGTACGGAATGCATGGGCGCGGGCCGACGAGAGACATGTCTCCGCGGAGCACGTTGATGAGCTGCGGCAATTCGTCGAGGCTCGAGCGGCGCAACCAGCGACCGACTTTGGTCACGACGTCGTCCCTCTCGGCCTTGAAGAGCCCGTTCGACTCCAGCCGTGCCTCAGCCGTCATCATTGCCTTGATGTACTCGCGGTGCTGGGCGTCGGGGGTCTCCGACTTCATCGTCCGGAACTTGAGGCTCGTGAACTCGCGCATTCCTTGTCCGAGCCGCACCTGCTTGAAGAAAACCGATCCCTTCGAGTCGAGCTTGATCCGCAGAGCGATGACTGCGAAGAGCGGCGAGACGAGCAGTAGCGCGAGTCCTGCACCAACGAAGTCGATCGCGCGCTTGATGCGAAGCGATGTGCGAGACGCGGACGCGGACGAGATCGCCATCAACGGCAAGCCCTCTACCGCGTGCAGTTGGGTTGCAGGACCCATCAGCTCAAACAGGCGCGGCACGACGTCGATGCGAAGATCGGGCTTTGCGATCGACCGAATCAAAGTGATGACGCGCTCCGCGGCGTCGTTCGAAAAGGCGACGATAATGCGGTCGATATTCAGCGACTGCACGAGCTGCGGTAGTTGTTCGGGAGTTCCGAGCAACGTTAGATCCTGGAGATCCGACCGACGTTCTTTCGGTTGTGAGTCCACAAAGCCGACGAGATGAATTCCATATTCCCGATGCTGCAGGATCTTCCGAGCGATCAATTGCCCGACACTTCCGGCGCCGACAATAATCGTATTCTGAAAGGTCGAAAAGTTCCGCCTGATAATTGCACGCGCGGTCACGCGGCCGACACCGAGCGTCACAAACGCCACCATCCAGAACGTCGTCAGCGCGGGCAGGTCGTAAGCGAGCTCGAACGCAACTGCCGGTAGGAGCGCCAGCCAGGTGAGCAGCGTCAGGACGCGGAAGACCCTCGTCAGCTCCTCCCCGGCGGAGCCAATGGCGTGCTCGCCGCTCGGGACATAGAGCCGGGCGAACTGGGCACAGACAGGCCAGGCCGCGAGCACGAGCAGGGGAGGAACGATGCGGGCGTCGTAGCCCGCGAGATCGCCAAGTGAGGCGCCTGCCAGGACGCGGACGAGCAGGAAAGAGGCGACCAGCGCGATCACGTCTGCGAGCAGGAGAAGCCGCTTGGCGGCAGCGACGGAATGCCGCTGCGCGGGTACCGGCACCACCATCGGGGGGGCCGCCTCGCGCGGCGCGCGCACGTCCGCGGGGCGCGCTGAGACTCGCGGTGGCCGCGGCACAGCCAACCGGCGCAGCCGTTGTCGGGTGCGCGGCGCCACCCGGCCGACCGGGTTGCCCATGTCCTCTTCGCGCAGCTCGCTCATCGCAGGACCGCTACCGCTCCTGGTGCGGCCGCGCTGGTTCGGCGCAGA
>Ga0180121_10001034_pt1 | contig 11770 bp, 10 predicted proteins | sample AntDrymUQ5402106_2_FD_129676 | JGI IMG/M metagenome (GOLD analysis project Ga0180121, IMG submission 129676) | Polar desert sand microbial communities from Dry Valleys, Antarctica - metaG UQ540 (21.06) (version 2) (version 2) | ecosystem: Environmental > Terrestrial > Soil > Desert | place...
CTTCCCCTTCAAAAAACTTTTGGAGAAACAGTGGGCTTGAATATTACAGCAACAGCGGATTTAACGAATTACCGGCTTGAAAAAGTTAACAATAAAAAAACCTTCCAAAATAACTTGTATCTGATTGCTCCGGCTGTTATATTGAAATCAACCAATCTATATTTTCAAGGTGGTCTTACACCTTCATGGAACAAAGGTGTTTTTCGTATGCTACCAAACTTTATGGCTGAAGTCACAACAAATGATAAACGCTTCACCATTCAGGGCGGATTTATTGGCTATTATAATAAGGGTTCTTATCAACGATTCGCATCCATCAATCCATGGCTTGCACAACCTGACTCTTTGTTGAATACAAGGATTCAGGAAGGGTATGCCGGTTTTAAAGGCACCACAGGTGGTCATTTTTCTTATTCTGCAAAACTGGGACTGCAGCAACACCGTAACATGCCGCTTTTCGTTAATGATACCCTGGATGGAAAAACATTTCAGATTATTTATGAACCTAAACTGAATGTCTTACAATTTCATGCAGAAGGTGAATACAGTAAAGGGGAGCAATTCACGGCAAAGGCTGTTATAAACTGGAACCAGTTTAGTAAACTCAGCCAGGAAAAGAGAGCCTGGGGAGTAATACCATTTGAGATCAATGCATCACTGAGATGGCAGTTATTAAAGGATCTTTGGTTCCGGACAGAATTATGGACGTGGGCAGGTGCTCCGTATCGCGTTAAAAATCTGGATAACCGGAAAGGACAGTCTGCTTTCGACCTGAATGCAGGAGCTGAATTCCGAATCAGCAATCATCTTAATCTATGGGTTCAGATGAATAATATTCTTAATAATAAATACGAACGCTGGAATCAATACCAGGTCTACGGTTTCAATATCCTGGGCGGTGTGATCTATTCGTTTAATCAGAAATAGAGGGTAGTGTAAAAATATACGATTTTAGATTTTCGATTCATTGGGACCGGTGAAACTATGAATTTTTGAGGTGCCGGAAAGATATTAAAGCCATGAAACTGAAAGACGGACTTTAATTAAATGCCTTCGCCAAATTGTAAGTCTAGACGCCTACCGCCGATTCCTTTTCTGATTTCCCCCAAAATTTAGTTGCTTCGCAACCTAAACGCTTTCCATGATCGGAGTTTTGAATAATTATCTGGCTCAATTTAACAGAATCAGTATTCCGGGACTGGGTACAATTTATCTGGAACGGATTCCTGCCCAATCAGATTTCATCAATAAACAAATATTACCGCCTTCACTCCATTATCGCTTCGATAAATATTTCGATTTGCCCGATAAAGAATTTTTTTCTTTTCTGGCAGCACAAAGGGAAATACCAGATTATGAGGCGATCAAACAATTTAATGAATGGGCGCAGCATTTTCGTGATAGTATTAAGAATGACCAGCAGGTAGAGTGGAAGGAGGTTGGAAAACTTCGCAGAGATGGTTCAGGTGAAATTGTTTTCGAGGCGTTCAGTGCCGTGAAGTCGTACCTTGCACCAGTGCCTGCGATGAGAATAATCAGAGCAAATGCAGAACATACCATGATTGTGGGTGATAGGGAAGTGAGCAATAAACAAATGACTGAATTACTTGGTGAAGCTCCTGAAATACACGTAGAAAAGGAATCATGGCTGGTGTATGCAATGGTTATTGCTGCCATTGCCTGCGTTGTAATATTCTTCCATTTTTACAGGAATGGCATATCTCCTTCATCTTTTGGTAACCAGCAAAAGATCGAGTTTTCTAAATAACAATTGTATCAGAACAAGGATCATTCTATTGAATCTAATTCATTCTACTAATTGTCCCGCGTGTTTATTTTCCGGTATACAGGAAGTGTTACGGGTAACTGATCATACGGTAACAGGAGAAAGATTCGTAATCTGGCAATGTAGTAATTGTGGATTGAGGTTTACACAGGATGTGCCGGATGCAATATCAATTGGCAAATATTATAAGTCTGAAAATTATATTTCGCACTCGAATACTTCTACAGGTGTTGTGAACCGGTTATACCATCTTGTAAGGAGATACACGATAAAATCAAAAAGAAAATTTGTTGAAAGATATTCAGGTCTAAAGCGTGGAAATCTTTTGGATATAGGTGCGGGAGCTGGAGTTTTTGCAGCATCCATGTTGGGTGCCGGATGGAATGTAACCGCTCTCGAACCTGATGCATCAGCCAGGGCGGTAGCAGCAAAAAGCTATGGTATTATAGAAAGAGAAGTCAATGATCTTTTCAAATTACAGGAATATAGTTTCGACGTAGTGACCCTCTGGCATGTGCTGGAACATATTCACCCATTGCATGAATATCTGCGGCAGGTAAAGAAAATAATACGGAAAAAGGGCATTGTTCTGATCGCAGTGCCTAATTATACTTCTTTTGATGCGAACGTGTATAAGGAATATTGGGCTGCATATGATGTTCCAAGACACCTGTATCATTTTTCACCCGCTGCGATGAAGTGCTTACTGGAAAAACAGGGATTTATACTTATTGCTTCTCACCCAATGTGGTTTGACAGTTTTTATGTTAGTCTACTTAGTGAAAAATACAAAAATGGAAAAGGTAATTTGCTCAAAGGCTTTGTGAATGGTATTGTTTCAAATATTAAAGCGTTGTCGGATAAGGAAAAATGCAGTTCATTGATATACGTAGCTCAAGTCCTATAATCATTGCAACCTGATCTCAAATAATGCCGGCCAAAGTTTCCCGGTAATATAAATTTTTTGAGTACTGTCATCATATGCAATTCCATTCATATAATCACTACGAGGCGATTTCGATTTAATGTCAGTTACAATTTTGCTGCAATCCATCTTGCCAGCTACTTTACCTGTAACAGGATCAATCTTTAAAATATAAGGGGTTTGCCATTGATTTGCATATAAATAACCATTAATGAATTCGAGTTCATTCAAGTTACCGACCGGTCCATTATTGTCTGTGACACTAATAGTTTGGATCATTCGCATTGAATCAGGTTGGAAAAAAGAAAGGTTGTTGGTTCCATTACTCATGATCAGATTTTTCCCATCGTTTGCAAGACCCCAACCTTCCCCGGGGTAAGTAAATTCATTTTGCTTTTTGAATGTTTTTACATCATACACAAACCCTTTATTTGTTGTCCAGGTTATATAGTATGCTTTATCGTTCAGGATTGTCATTCCTTCTCCGAAAAATTCCTTTCCCAATTGAACTTTTTTCTCGATTCTTCCTGTTTGTAAGTCAACCGTGCCCAGCCACGAACCATTATTGATAGAATCTTCCGGACTCCCTGTGCTTTCATATAGTTGTCCATTATGAAAAGTGAGCCCTTGTGTAAAGGACGCAGGATTATGAGGGTATTGATTTACAATAGAAAAAGTGATGGTGGCAGGAGGCGATTCCTGTTTTGAAGGATCAGAATCAGATGGCTCATCCTCATTATTACAACTATAAACAGCGGCCAGGGTCATCGCCATGAACAATATCTTTTTATTCATAAGAGAGAATAGATAAGTGTAAAAATAGCTACTCTGCCATCAAAATCTTTTCGGTAACCTATAAAATTTGGCAATGACTTGCATTTGTAAATAAAATGAATTTGTTTTACACTGCTTAACTTCTGAATACCACTCATATCCCCTGGAGTGGCTCTGGGTTACAGTCCCCATCCGTTTTACCCTTCTGATATGTTCCTATTGAAATGAATTTTACGTTTGTTCCAAATCCTTCGCATTACCAATGCATCGTGTATAGCTGCAGTATGTAATTTCTTTCCGTTCCCGAAGAATCCAATCTCTATTGAATGCTGAATCGGCATTATCGCAAAGGGACCAGAAAACGAAGGAAGATATCATGAGAACAATTTTACTGGCTGCATTCACATTGGTAGTGAATATGACCGCATTTACTCAGAAAAGCTGCGTTTCGGTTGATTACCAGCGTATACAATATCAAAAAGATACTTCATTGTTGAAAAAGCTTGATCAACAGGAGGTTTTCATCAAAAATCATATTCATTCACAAGAGATTAGAAGTTCGGTAATCGGATCCACTTCAGGTGTGCTATCGGTTATTCGTATTCCCGTGGTGGTGCACATCTTATATAATAAACCAGAGGAAAATATCAGCGATGCCCAGATAATGTCCCAGATCATCGCTTTAAATAAAGAATTCAGGAAGGCTGGCGACCTGGCACATGTTCCATCAGCTTTCAGGTCTTTGGCTGCCGATACTTATATAGAATTTTCACTGGCTAAAGTAAACCCTCAGGGATTAGCAACCACCGGGATCACGAGAAAACAATCCAATATCAGGTTATTTGGCCTGGACGACAGAATTAAATTTTCAAAAATCGGAGGGGAAGATGCATGGGATGCCGACAGATACCTGAATATTTGGGTAGGTAACATTGCTGGTGCAATTATCGGGTATTCCAGCCTGGCTGGAAGTGATAAAAATAAGGATGGCGTTGTTATCCGGTATGATGCATTCGGAACGACCGGCAAGGTGTCATCCGGATATAATAAAGGAAGAACCGCTGTTCATGAAATCGGTCATTGGCTTGGTTTATATCATATTTGGGGCGACCAATATTGTGGAGACGACAAAGTAGATGATACTCCCCCTCAGCAGGCACCCAGCAGGGGCTGCCCTTCCGGTACGGTTTCTTCCATGTGTTCTGCTGATCCCGCCGGAAAGATGTATATGAATTTCATGGACCTTACCGACGATGCCTGCCTCAGTATGTTTACCTATGGTCAAAGAGACAGAATGCGCGCCATGTTTGCCCCGGGAGGTTCCAGGCATGCATTGCTTTTATCAGATGCACTTACCGCCACACCCCGCGAATCATCGCCTGCAGATGAGGAAAAAACTATAGGAAAATTTTCACTTTATCCAAATCCCGCAATTAGCAATGTAACCTTAGAGATGAATGAGACTGATCTGGGTAAACAGGTTATTTTTTACTCGCCAGGAGGGCGAATCGTTTCGCATATAAGGATCACAAAACGTTCAATGGTTATAAATGTTTCCTCCTATGCAACAGGTGTTTATTTTGTTAAGATAGGGGATGAGAAAAAAATGCTGAAATTTATAAAAGGAAATTAGGTCCTTCTCATCATCTTAGCAACCTTTTCTCCTACAACCGGTGCCAGCGCAACTCCCATTCCACTCATTCTCACAGCGCAAAAAACACCTGGTCGCAGTTCACGAATGATCGGCATTTTTTCCCGACCCATACCCATGATACCACTCCAACGCTGTTCGATAGTATAGGATTTACCGGGTAAGATACATTCAGAAAGATACCTTTCCAGTTCCTTTTGAATTTTATCGGAAGTGTTCATTTCATTGGTGGATTCTTCTTCAAAAGCCTGGTTGCGTGCACCACCGAGTAATATGCGGCTACCCAGGTTTCTGAAATAATAAAAACCTTCATCAGCATGAAAAGTGCCTTTTATTTTCAAATCATCAATAGGAGAGGTGAGCAGTATTTGTCCGCGTGCCGGTAATATGTCGAGATCAGGTAATAACTGTTTTGCAAATCCATTGGTACAAATAAGGATCTGATCAGCAGTAAGTGTAGCAGGAAGATTTGATTGCAAAGAAATGATATCACCATTCTTTTCAAATGATTTGATCTCAATTGTATTCAGGATCAGGACTCCCATGCTTTGAACCAATAGCATTAGTTGGTGGCAAAGTTTTCCGGGATGTAAATAACCTTCTAAACTATTTGCAACCAGGTGATCAACTTTTGCAAATCCGAATTTTTTTATCTTTTTATCTGCCAATGTAAAAACCTGTTCATCTTTAACAATTTTTCGAAGTAATGAATTCAGCCACTGAATTTTTTCTTTGAGAATGCGAACGCTTTCATCTTCTTTATGTGTAATTAATTCATATCCGCCGCAAGTGTTATAATCAATTTTTTTTTTGGATAAGATTTTACGGATCTTTTTCAATCCTTTGTATCGCATCTCTACTAATTGCAGCATGGAATCTGTGTTCATTGCGGATGCATCATGCATAAGTTCAGTGAGGCTCCCAAAACAGGCAAATCCTGCATTTCGGGTACTCGCCCCTGTTGGTATGATGCCGCGATCAAGAATTAAAACACGAAGAGAAGGGGAAGCAAGTTTTAGGAAATAGGCGCTCCAGAGTCCAACGAATCCACTTCCGATGATGACAACATCATTGTGTGCATAAAAGGATTCTTTTTCCCAGATGGAAACTTGCATCTGTCAAAAATATCAAAAGCTTCGATAAGTAAATTATTTTCCGATCCTGAATCCCAGGGATAAACCTACCCGGAAACCCGGAAGGAAACCACTGTATTTCATTGAAACGGTTTTTTCGGATTGAGAAACAGAAATTTCCATCTTTTCATTCAGGAAAGGAATGCCATTAATTGCTTCCCGGATATCTCTTTCAGCCTCATCTGATTGCACTCTTGTCCAGGGAATGGAACTTCCGACATCTTTCATGAGTGCAGAATATTTAGCCATATTTGCTTCCGGACCAATCAGGAAAAAATCGAGTGTCGCTCTTTTTGCAATCAACGCCTGTACGCCAATCTGAGCACCTATACCGTAACCTGTATATTTACTTTTTGTATCAAAATTTGTAAATTGTGATTCAAGGGTTCCTTTCAGTAAACCAGCTGCTTCGTGTTTCAGGTATTTAAAGTAAGGTTGAAAATAAAGTCCCGAAACCATCTTATCTCTTCCAAGATAATATCGGTATCCCACGAGCAGGGAGAAAGCCTGTGATTCAAGATCACTGGAACTGCCATCATAATCAAAACTCCTTTTCGCAGTTTTGGGAAATCCGATCATTATTTCAACGGAATTTTTTTCCTTGATATTATACTCTACTCCAAGGGTCAATTTACCGGCATACAATCCGGCAGGGGCAAATTTGTAATAAAAAGCCTTTGGATGTTGTGCTATTGCTAAAACAGTGAAACTCAATGCGAGTAAAAATGAAATGGTCTTTTTCATGGAATATTTTATGCCTCTAAAACGTAAATAAAGCCAGTTTCTTGTGTATTTTAGTTATTTCACGCAAAGCAACAAAAGTAAGGCGCAAAGAAAATCAAGGCGCCTTGTGTATAATAGTTTGCCGCTTTGCGTGAAACATTCTTACAAGTGAATAGCCTCCCCATACGCCACTTCAATTGCATCTTTAACGCCTTCGCTGATTGTGGGATGTGGATGGATACTATTTAATACTTCGTGGTAGGTGGTTTCGAGCTTACGTGCTGTAACCGTTTCTGCTATTAATTCTGTTACATTATATCCAATCATATGCGTACCGAGCCATTCGCCGTATTTGGAATCGAAAATTACTTTGATGAAACCTTCACCATGCCCTGCGGCAGTAGCTTTACCCGAAACACTTAATGGAAATTTACCAACCTTGATTTCATACCCGGCTTCCTTTGCCTGCTTTTCAGTAAAACCAACGGATGCAATTTCCGGTGAACAATAAGTACAGCCGGGAATATTACCATAATCGATGGCTTCGGGCGGATGTGCAAATTTCTTTTCCATATATGCTATATTTTCTGCACAAATAATTCCTTCCTTTGAAGCAACGTGTGCCAGTGCCTGACCGGGAGCACAGTCGCCGATCGAATAGAATCCAGGAACATTCGTCTTATACATTTTATCTACAAGCACCTTTCCTTTTTCTGTTTTAATTCCAATTTCTTCGAGACCAATGCCTTCGATGTTTGACGCAATGCCTACTGCACTTAACACAACATCGGCTTCCAGCACGGTTTCCCCATTGGCAGATTTAATGGTGGCTTTGATACCGTTCCCTGAAGTATCTACCTTAGTCACCTCGCTGGAAGTCAGGATTTCAATACCGCTTTTCTTAAAATTTTTTTCCAGTTCTTTTGAAATGTCTTCGTCTTCTACAGGAACGATTCTCGGCAGGTATTCAACAATAGTTACTTTTGTGCCCATACTGTTATAAAAATAAGCGAACTCGACGCCTATTGCTCCACTTCCAACAACGATCATACTTTTCGGCTGCTGTGGCAAAACCATTGCTTCCCTGTAGCCGATTATTTTCTTTCCATCAATCTTTAGGTTCGGCAATTCTCTGCTTCTTGCACCAGTCGCAATGATGATGTGTTTTCCTTCAACAGTTTTTTGGGATCCATCACTCGCAGTCACTTCTACTTGCCCTTTTGCTTTCAATTTTCCAAAACCCATGTGCACCTCTATCTTATTTTTTTTCATCAGAAATTGAACGCCTTTGCTCATTTTATCAGCAACACCCCGGCTACGTTTAATAACAGATTCAAAGTTTGGCTGACCAGATGCATCCAACCCATAATCCTTGGCATGTTTAATATATTCATACACCTGCGCACTTTTGAGAAGTGCCTTGGTAGGAATACATCCCCAGTTCAAACAAATACCACCGAGGCTTTCTTTTTCAATGATCGCTGTGGTGAGACCCAGCTGGGAAGCCCGGATTGCCGCAACATATCCTCCCGGACCGCTTCCCAGTACAATAACATCGTAAGACATTCTACAGATAATTTAATGAAGAAGGATTGCGAAACTACAAAAATAGTTCTTAGTTCTTAGTTCGATGTTCTTAGTTAATTACCAGAAGTAACTCTGAACTCGGAACTCTGAACTAAGAACTTACTTTACTTTTGCGCCTTATGAAACTAGATATTCTCGCAATTGGTGTACATCCGGATGACGTAGAGTTGGGATGTTCAGGCACAATCCTGAACGAAGTGAACAATGGTAAGAAAGTAGGAATTCTTGATCTCACGCAAGGTGAACTCGGAACCAGAGGAACTATTCAAACCCGTTATGAAGAAGCTACAAAAGCAGCACAGACATTACGAGTAAGCGTAAGGGATAACCTGAAAATGCGTGATGGTTTTTTTCGCAATGACGAAACTCACCAGATGCAATTGATTCAGGCACTTAGAATTTATCAACCTGAAATTGTACTTGGAAATATCTTAAAAGACCGTCACCCTGACCATGGCAGGGCAGGGAATATGATTGCAGATGCTTGTTTTTTGTCAGGATTATCTAAAATTAAAACTACAGACATAAACGGCAATGAGCAGTCGAAGTGGAGGCCAAAAATTGTTCTTCATTATATGCAGGACTGGTACCATGAACCTGATATGCTGATCGATATATCGGCAGTGTTTGATGAAAGAATGAAAGCGATTGAGTGTTATACCACCCAGTTTTTCAATGGATCTGACGTACAGGGGGAGCCTCAAACATACATATCTACCCCTGATTTCCTGGATAGTGTAATTGCAAGAGCCCGTATGTTTGGGAAAAGAATTGGCGTGAAATATGCAGAAGGTTTTATCAGTGAGAAAAAGATCGGTATCCGGAGCCTTGATGCATTATTACAAATTGAGACCTGAACAGGAAACATTTTATCAAATTAAGCGTTACTCAATCAACTGATTTTAACAACTATTTTGGCGGTATTGGCCTACCTTTGCCGCCTCAAATACAAGCGCAGACCATGTTAGTTCCAAAATTTTCCAATGTCCCACATTCCTTTCATTCGGAGTTAAAAAGACGAATTTCCCAATATTTCGAAGAAGTCGGTAAATCCACAACAGGAGACTATACTTTATTCTTAAAAGCAGTGGTTCTGATGGTAAGTTTCGTGTTGGTTTACATCCACCTCGTTTTCTTTACACCTCCAACGGTATGGGCAATTCTGGAATGTGTATTGCTGGGTGGGGTGGTGGCTGCTATTGGCTTCAATGTTATGCATGACGGGGCACATGGAAGTTTCAGCAAGTATAAATGGGTGAACCAACTGGCTGCCTTTTCCCTGAATATATTAGGTGGTAATAGTTTTATGTGGAATGTAAAACACAATGTGATACATCATGCTTATACAAACGTAGACGGGCTTGATGATGATATTGATATTCAGCCATGGATGAGAATGAGTACTACGCAGAAAAAATACAGGATGCATAAGTATCAGCATCTTTACTTCTGGATATTGTATGCGCTTCTTTATACGCTTTGGATTTTTATCCTGGACTACAGCAAATACTTCAAAGGTAGAATTGGCAATATGCCTTTAAAAAAAATGAGCACAGCGGATCACCTGATGTTCTGGGGCTTTAAATTATTTCATGCGTTTCTTTTCGTTGGCCTGCCTATTTACATGATCGGTTTCTCTTACTGGCTGATAGGTTTCGTGATTTTTACTTCATTTGCGGGCTTGGTAATCAGTCTTGTATTTCAGCTTGCACATACTGTGGAACATACTGCATTCCCTGTGGCAAATGTGGATACAAACAGGTTAGAAGATGAGTGGGCAGTTCACCAGATCAAAACAACAGCAAACTTTGCTACTAATAATAAATTGGTTTCCTGGCTGGTAGGAGGTTTGAATTTCCAGATCGAACATCATTTATTCCCTAAGATTTCTCACGTACATTATCCAGCTATCAGTAAGATTATAAGGGAAGCCTGTGAAGAATACCGGTTAGCTTATATTGAGTTTCCGAAAGTGCGTTATGCTGTTGCCTCGCACGTGGCATTCCTGAGACAGATGGGTAAGGGGTGATTTTCGTTTGTTATGAAAAAGGATTGATATCCTTATTGTTGGTTAACCTCATTGACCTTTTCCAAGATAACAAAAACTTCGCTTCCTTCTCTGGGTGTGATAGAATTATAACATGCCTCTAGTTTTCTGATAAGGAAATGAGTTTCGAAAAGTCTTTTGTATTCTTCTAGTGATCCGGAAAATGGGGGTCCATTCTCGAAGGAACGATTGAATAAAACACCAGCCATTTTCCCTCTTTGTTTTAACATTTCTTTCATTTTCAAAGTATATGCTTTTCTTCGTCCCGGATCAATGGCACAAAAAAAAGTTTGTTCTAATATCAGGTCATACCGGCCTGTCATTTCAAAAAAATCGGCGTTAACTATTTTAACACCAGTGGGAAGTTGTTTTTCGATCTTCTGAATGAGGGCAGTGGAAATATCGATCACGGTGATGTCAGAAAATCCATTTGCGGCGAGGTAGGCTGCTTCATGGGCGTTTCCACATCCTGGTATCAGCACAGAGATATCCTTGTCAGGGAGCTGGTCGATATAGTCCTTTAAAGGGGTAGTAATTTGTCCTACATCCCAACCGGTATCACCCCGAACATATCGTTGGTCCCAATATTCCTGCGAGGATACAATTTGATCGCTGTTCATATAATCACTTGTTTACTCGTGCACAGCAACGATAGGTATATGACTATGATAAGCCAGCTTTTTAGTATTACTGATTTTATAAAACCCCGCAAGAAAATTGTGTTTCCTTGGTACTGTCAGAATAAAATCAATATTATTATCAATTGTAAAACTTGATATGGCATCGAGGAAATCATACAATCTGATGAAATAAAATTTCGGATTGTAATCACTCAGCATTTTCTCCAGTCGTTCACGTTGTATTTTGTATTCTTCCGTCACTTCCACATAATGCTCATGGTCTACATTTACGATGTAAAGTGTAGGCTTGAAGATGTCAAGTAATCTTTTGATGCCGGTAATAGGTGTGGTTGATTCTACATTCTTGAAGTCACTCGTAAAAAGTACATTTTTTATTTCTTTGTAAACAGCGTTGGGTGGAATAATCATCACTGGACAGACATTAGCCTTGACCATATCAAGAGCATTACTTCCCATGAAAATTTGCTCCAGCCTTGAAGCACCTGTGATTCCCATGATTACCA
>Ga0180121_10001035_pt1 | contig 11765 bp, 9 predicted proteins | sample AntDrymUQ5402106_2_FD_129676 | JGI IMG/M metagenome (GOLD analysis project Ga0180121, IMG submission 129676) | Polar desert sand microbial communities from Dry Valleys, Antarctica - metaG UQ540 (21.06) (version 2) (version 2) | ecosystem: Environmental > Terrestrial > Soil > Desert | place...
AAAAAGAAAATCAAGAAGCGAAAGTAGCGGAAGAGATCGAGCAAGCCAAGCGGGCCGAGGAGGCAAAGGCGCTGGCGGGAAAAGGTGGCCCAGGATTTGGGGCAAGTCGTCAGAATCTTAACCCCGTTTTTCAGCAGCTTAAAGTTGCGCTGGGTGAAGCAGAGGCAACTGTTGCTTCCATTAGGGCTCGTGTCAATGAATTCCAGAACCGCCTAACGGACCTCCGCAGTCAGGCCAACATGGTGCCCCAAGTTGAAGCGGAACTGAGCCAATTAAATCGTGATTACGAAGTAAACAAGGCCAACTACGAAAAGCTACTCGCGCGACGCGAGGCTGCTACCATGTCCAACGAAATGGACGCGGGGACGGGCGGGCTAGATTTTCGCGTGATCGACCCGCCGCGTGTACCACTCATACCGAGCAGCCCGAACCGGCCGTTGCTTTACACGTTGGTTCTGCTCGGTGGTCTCCTGTTGGGCCTTGCCCTCGCCTTTGCAATGAGTCAAATTCGCCCCATGTTTAGCGATCGCGAGGCGTTGCGGGAATTCACGGGATTACCCTTACTGGGCAGCGTGTCGATGATATGGACCCCGGATCAGAAACTAAAGTCAAGGCAGCGCACCTTTTTATATGCGATGACATGTCTTGGATTGCTCTGTGTTTACGGGGTGGTCATGACAGCCAACCTTCTGCGGGAAGAAGGTCTTATAAGCAAGGTGCGAACGTTTACGAATCTGTAGACTAGAAACGCTTTGACTTAACAAATAAGGAAGTTAAATTGAGCTTAATTGAACGTGCGGCGGGAAGAATCGCCGAGAGTGGCCGTGAAGCGCCGAAATTGAATCCAGCCGACGTAATCCCGTCGACTGTACCGCCCCACGATTCAACGATTGAACGCGCGGGAGCAAAGCTGCATGAGCGCCAGACGGACAGCAGGCATGCAATGCTTAGCCCTAACACAAGACCGAGCCATAACCCCCCATCGATGCTCGACCTTCAGAAAGCTCGGCGTGAACCTACCATGGCCCAGGCGTCCCCTCAGGGAATTATTAACCTGGCTCGCCTTAAGCAAGCGGGGATGATTACGCCCGACGGCGAGCGCACCACGATCGCTGAAGAGTTCCGCCAAATCAAGCGTCCTCTGCTCATGAACGCGTTCAACCAAGGTGTTGCCCAAGTGAAAAATGGAAACTTGATCATGGTGACGAGTTCGCTGCCCGGTGAGGGCAAAAGCTTCAGCTCTGTGAATTTGGCTATGAGCATCGCCATGGAAATGGACCACACGGTTCTGTTAGTCGATGCCGACGTCGCCAAACCGTCTGTTCCTAGCTTGCTGGGGCTGAAGGCTGATCGAGGCCTGATGGACCTACTACTTGATGATTCCTTGCAGTTGTCGGATGTTCTAATTAAAACTAACGTAGAAAAGCTAGTACTATTGCCTGCAGGACGAGGGCATCGTTATTCGACGGAGTTGCTTGCCAGCGTGGCAATGCGGCGACTCATCGAAGAAATGGGCCAGCGCTATTCCGACCGTATTATCATTTTTGATTCCCCACCTTTGCTCGCGACCAGTGAAGCTCGTGTACTCGCCGGTTATATGGGGCAAATCGTAGTGGTGGTGGAAGCTCAGAAGACAACACATGAAGCGCTGCGTGATGCCCTAAAGCATCTGGAGCACTGTGAGGTTGTAGGCATGTTGTTGAATAAAGGCAGCTACTTGACGGGAAGCGGCTACTATGGGTCCTACTACGGCACCTATGGCAAACAATAGGAGCAACAGCCGCCGCCGTTATAGGACTCTAGCGCAGCCATCAAACGTAGCAAACGGAATTCTGCTCGAAGTAGTAAATTTGGTTTTATTGGTCGGTATGCTTTCGAGTCCGTCAACATTCGCGGTTGGCCCCTATGATCCCGTTGGAGCGGCCAGCAACCCACCCGCTTACGGACCTCAAGTTGAGAGAGGTGGCTTGCACGTAACGCCGCGGATTTCTGTTCGCGAAACATATACCGACAATGTTGCGCTCGCCCCGGGAGACCAGAAAAACTCCGATTTCATCTCGGAAATCGCACCGGGCTTGAGCGTTACCGACAAAACTGCGCGGACTGATTTAAAGATTGATTACTCGCTGAATAATCTTTTCTACGCCCGCGATAGCGATCGCAATACCTTAAATCATCAATTACAGGGTTTTGGCAAATTCGAGATTGTTGAAGATTTACTTTATTTGGATAGCCGCGCTCAGATCAGTCAGCAGGCAGTATCTGCATTGGGTCCAATCGGACCCGATTCTTCGACGAGTGACAACAATCGAACGTTCCGATCCTATTCATTAGGTCCCTACCTACGGAAACGCTTTGGTCGCCAAGCTGTGGCGGAAGCGCGTTACACGTTTAGCCAAGTGAGCAGCAATTCCGCCACGTCAGCCGTTTCTGACAGCATCGGAAATCGTGTTTCCTTGGGAGTCGAAAGTGGCCCGGCCTACAACATGCTAGGTTGGGGAATCAATTTCATCGAGGATCAAATCGATTACGAGAATTTTGAAGATACGAAATTTCAAAGTTTAACGGGATCAGCACGCTACCGAATAAGCAAAGGGCTTTTTGCGACTGGCTCGCTCGGTTATGACAAGAACGACTACTTCACGACCGGCGATAAACCGGAAGGTATGGCCTTTAGTTTGGGCGTCGATTGGCGCCCAACGCGACGTACTCACCTCACCGCCCGGGCCGGGCGGCGCTACTTTGGCAGCACGTATAACTTCGCCTTTCTTCATCGGACGAGGAGGAGCGCGTGGGATATCTCTTATACCCAAGGATTACAGACTTCTCGATCGCAGTTTATCATTCCACCGGGCGGGCTTGATCGGAACCAAATCGAAGAGTCGCTGAGACTATCTAATCCTGGCCTCACGGAGGAAGAGTTACGTCAACGAACTGATGACATCATTAGCCGCTTCGGCACCAATGTACAAACCAATATCGTCTTTGTTGAAAAGAAATGGCGTGGGCTTTTTACCTTGAATCTTGCCAAGAGCGACATTCTATTGAGTGCATTCGATACCGTTCGCGATTCAGAAGTTACCCAAAGTGTTAGTATTTTTAGTAATTCCGGGGATTTTTCCCTGAGCCGAGTGATCAAGCAATCTGGTGTTGGAGCCCGCTGGAACTATCGGCTGACCGCCCGTAACCGTGCGAGTATCGGGCTAGATTTATCCCGTTTTAGATTTGTCGATATCCAGCGAACCGACATCATCAGTGCGTTCAATTTGGGTTTTAGTCGCAAGCTGTCACAAACTGCCAGCGGTTCTCTCCACTATCGTCATCTCCAGCGAGATTCGAATTTTGGTTCGGGTGAATACGACGAGAACGCCATATTTGGCTCAATTACCGCCACGTTCTAGAAAGCAGCTATGTACGAAGCCTTCTATCATTTACGCGCAAAACCATTTCAATTAAGCCCAGACCCCAGCTTCTTCTACGGCAGCAAGGGCCATAAACGGGCTATGTCTTACCTCGAATACGGCTTGCATCAAGGTGAGGGATTTATTGTTATTACCGGGGAAGTAGGCGCTGGAAAGACGACTTTGGTTCGCAACCTGTTCAAGAAATTGCAGGGAGAAAACGTTGTCGCAGCCCAATTGGTTAGCACGCAACTCGATGCTGATGATATGTTGCGCATGATCGCGGCCGCATTTGGTTTGCCTCACGAAGAAAACAACAAGGCCACCTTGCTTAAACGGCTGGAGAATTTCTTGCTTAATTGCCAAAATTTGGGTAAGCGAGCTCTATTGATTGTTGATGAGGCGCAGAATCTCAGCCCGCGTGCCGTTGAAGAACTACGCATGCTTTCCAATTTTCAATCGCAGGAGAAATCACTTTTACAGAGTTTCTTGCTCGGCCAGCCAGAGTTTCGATACACCATGGCTAGTGAGGGTATGCAACAACTGCGTCAGCGGGTAACCGCCTCCTATCACCTAGGTCCAATGGATCGACAAGAGACCCGGGAATACATCGAACATCGGATGCGAACGGTGGGCTGGAACCATGATCCAAATTTTACCAATGACGCCTTCGCTGGAATCTACGACTACGCCGCTGGTATTCCTCGCAAGATCAATACGCTATGTGATCGTTTGCTATTAATGGGTTATCTCGAAGAAATGCATCAGATCGATGCTGCGGCGGTGCACGAAGTAGTTGCCGAAATTAAGAATGAAATGGCCGTCCCCTCCACTGACCCGTCTGGCTTGAGTTCTGTTCCCTACGCAGTGAGTTCGCCGGTAGTGCAAGTAAAGCAGCTTGAATTAGAGTCTAATTTGGTTAGCCTTGAGAAACGCATAGGACAGGTCGAGCGGTCTGTCGTCACCATGTTAAAGTTGATGCGGGAGGTGTTGTCCGTCGCCGGACTTAAGCGCTTTCGAACAGACCCACACCCGAACGACAAGGTCGTTGCAATTAAGGAATAGCATTGAGTAAAAAGATTCTCTGTGTCGTGGGTGCACGGCCTAACTTCATGAAAATCGCGCCGGTAATAGCCGCACTGAAGGTAGGTCCTACGCCCTTCGAGATCTGTTTACTACATACCGGCCAACACTACGACACGGCCATGAACGACCAGTTTTTTACGGCTTTGAATATCCCTCGCCCCAACATAAACCTGGATGTAGGGTCGGGGTCCCATGCGGTACAAACCTCGGAGATCATGAGGCGTTTTGAACCCGTTCTGGATCAAGAAATGCCGGACGCGATTCTGGTGGTGGGTGATGTTAATTCGACTATCGCGTGTGCGTTGGTCGCCGCGAAAAAAGGCATTAAGGTCATTCACGTTGAAGCCGGGTTACGCAGCTACGATCGTGCCATGCCGGAGGAAATCAATCGTGTATTGACCGACCAAATTTCCGATATCCTTTTTACAACTGAACGGGAAGCGGAGGAAAATCTCCATAGGGAAGGAATTGAAAGGGAGAGAGTGCACTTTGTCGGCAATGTGATGATCGATACCCTGAAAAGCCAGTTGCCCTACGCGACACCGGTGACCACAATCCTGGACCAGGCGGGGGTTTCCCCGAGCTTTTTGGGGAGTAAGAAAGCTTATGCGGTATTAACGCTACATCGACCTGCTAACGTTGATGATGTAGCGGTTCTAGGCGCCGTGTTGAGCGCGATCGGCAAGGTGAGCCGGTCCTTACCCGTTATTTTTCCCATCCATCCACGTACACGGAGCAGAATCGAAGGCTTTGGACTAATGGAATTGATTACCTTAGCAAACATCAGCCTATTGCCTCCACAAGGTTATTTGGAAATGTTAGGGCTGATGAAAGACGCACGGATGGTGTTAACGGATTCCGGCGGCATCCAAGAAGAAACGACCGCCTTGGGCGTGCCCTGCATTACATTGCGACACAATACCGAACGACCAATCACCGTAACCGAAGGTACCAATACTATTGCGGGTACCGATCCAGAGAAAATTCAAGCAGTCGTCAACGAAATTCTACAAATTGGCGGCAAGGTTGGCAAAGCACCGGAGTTTTGGGACGGCAAAGCGTCCCACCGCATCGCTGCCGTGTTGCACGACTGGTTTGGTCGGTTCCCCCGCCGCCAAGTTACGTAGTACAAGTCCGATGCTCGAACTGCCCATAAGGAATGCTTTTTCCATCGACGTCGAGGACTACTTTCACGTTTCTGCACTCGCCCCCCATTTCCCGCGACACACTTGGGATCGTCAACCGTTCCGTATCGAGCGCAATGTAGATCGCATGCTGGCGATGCTCGACGACAACCAAGCTCAAGCGACATTTTTTACGCTGGGCTGGGTTGCTGAACGCCACCCACAACTTGTCAAGCGAATCGTTGCCGGGGGACATGAACTCGCCAGCCATGGCTTTGGTCACCAGCGGGCATCGGATCTCGGTCGCGATGAGTTTTTCAATGATATCGCCCACGCGAAGATGTGTCTCGAAGATCTAAGCGGTCTGCCGGTAATCGGATACCGCGCTCCGAGTTTCTCAATTGGCGAGAACAATCTCTGGGCGCTCGATACCCTGGCCGAAGCCGGGTACGAATATAGTTCCAGCATTTACCCTATCCGCCACGATCATTATGGGATGCCCAATGCGCCGCGTTTCGCCTTTCGTCCAAGCAGCAAAAATTCCTTGCTGGAACTGCCGGCCACGACCATTAGGTTGTTCAATCGAAATTTGCCCGCCGCCGGTGGTGGTTACTTTCGTCTCTTGCCGTACCAAATCTCGCGCTGGTTCATTAACCGGGTGAATAAGACAGACAGGCAACCTTGCATTTTTTACTGCCATCCGTGGGAAATTGATCCGGAACAGCCACGGCCTACCGGCCTGACGCTGAAAACTCGCTTCCGTCATTATGTAAACCTTGCTCGAACGGAAACTCGTTTACGTCGGTTGCTGAAGGATTTTCGCTGGGGTCGCGTCGATCAAATTTTTCTCGGGAAGCCGAATTGATGAGTAATGCAATCGACTTTCCATTGGCCACGGCATCCGCAGGCACGGGCGTGATCGATGTTGCCCTTATCATACATACGCTAACAGATCGCGACAGCGTTCGTTGGGATGACTTCGTAAATTCGTGCTCTGAGGCGACATTCTTCCATCGCGCCGGCTGGAAGGAGATTATGGAGCGCGCTTTCGGACATCGTACCTTTTTTCTCTATGCAGAATCAAACGGAGAAATCCAGGGCGTTCTGCCCCTTGCTGAGGTAAAAAGTTGGTTATTCGGACACTCGCTTTGTTCTCTGCCGTTTTGTGTGTACGGCGGTATTGCCGCTAATTCGGAGGCCGCGCGTGAAAAGCTGGACCTTGCCGCCCAAGAACTCGCAAACAAACTCCATGTCGATCACCTTGAATACCGGAGCTTCAAGGCGACCCACCCGGATTGGGCCAACAAGGATCTTTATGTAACTTTTCGCAAACAAATATATTCTGACCCTAAGGAAAATATGCTCGTGATACCGCGCAAACAACGAGCGATGGTCCGCAAAGGTGTAAAAGCCGGCCTTCGGAGCGAAATAGATCATAACGTCGATCGGTTTTATGCGCTGTTTTCTGACAACGTGCATCGCCATGGAACGCCGGCGCTGTCGAAGCAGTATTTCCGGCTGCTTACTGAAGTTTTCGGTGACGACTGCGAAGTCCTGACTGTGGTCGATCAAAGCAATCGATCTCTCAGCAGCGTTTTGACTTTTTATTTTCGTAAGGAAGTATTGCCGTACTACGCAGGCGATGATGTTGCGGGTCGTGCACTGGCAGCGAATGACTTCAAATACTGGGATCTAATGCGGCGAGCCACCGAACGCGGATGCAAACTTTTCGATTTTGGCCGCAGCAAAATTGGCACCGGTCCATACCAGTTTAAGAGAAATTGGGGTTTCGAACCCACGCCACTCAATTATGAATATCAGTTACATAGCGGTAAAACGGTGCCTGACAAGAATCCTCTAAATCCAAAGTATCGCCTGTTCATCAAGGTGTGGCAGACGATGCCCTTAGCGGTAGCTAATCGGCTTGGCCCTTACCTGGTCAAGTATTTAGGTTAGTTACGATGAAGCATCTGCTGTTACTGATACATCGCCTACCCTTTCCTCCAAACAAAGGCGATAAGCTTAGGTCGTATCACTTGCTCAAATTTCTATCGCAGGAGTATTGTATCCACCTCGGCACCTTTGTGGATACCGAAGAAGACTGGCAGTATGTCGACGAAGTTAAGAAATTCTGTTACGACAGTTTTTTTGCGCGCCTAGACGGACGAAAGGCGCAAATCAACAGCCTACGAGGGTTTATAACTGGTCAGGCGCTAACACTACCATATTACTTCGATCGCGGCCTCCAGGATTGGGTCAACCAAAAGCTTACGCTCGTGACGCTGAAGCACGCGCTCGTATTCTCCTCCGCGATGGCACAGTACTTGCCACGAGCAAGTTCTATGACGCGAGTTGCAGACTTGGTTGATGTCGATTCGGACAAATGGGCACAGTACGCAAAAAGCAAGTCATGGCCACTTTCCTGGGTGTACACACGGGAAGCGCGTCGTTTACTTACCTTCGAACGCCAAGTCGCGCGAGATTTCAATGCAACGGTTCTCGTGAATGAGCGCGAGGCTGCGTTATTTAGATCGCTGGCGCCAGAATCCGCCGATCGCGTCACTCACGCCAACAATGGTGTCGATACGGACTACTTCTCTCCTAAGCACGCGCTCGACAATCCTTACCCGGCAAATGTACTAGCGCTGGCGTTCACCGGGGCGATGGACTACTGGCCCAACGTCGACGCGGCGGAATGGTTCGTCCATGAAGTCTTCATTAAGCTGCGCTCTGAATCTCCGCAAGCGAGTTTTTACATCGTGGGTGCGCGACCCTGTGCTCGGGTAAAGAAGCTCGCTGATTTTCCCGGTGTGGTTGTGACCGGTTCTGTACCGGACATTCGGCCCTATCTCGCCCATGCTAGGCTGGCTGTAGCGCCGTTGAGAATCGCGCGCGGCACGCAAAATAAGGTCCTAGAGGCTATGGCCATGGGGAAGATCGTGATCGCGTCTCCGGAAGCTGCTCAAGGTATAGCCGCCGAAGCAGATCAAGAAATCATTGTCGCCAAGACCGGAACGGAGTTCTTAAAACAGGTCTCGGCGCACCTAAGTGGATTACAAAACGAAATCGTTGGCAACAGAGCCCGTTCTCGTGTAATGAAAGACTACAGTTGGCAAGCCAATCTAGGGCATATCGGAAGACTGCTTCAACCAGCGAGTGACGCACCTTTCAATGGCCAGGGGGAAGATTCGACCCATATTCGTGCGCACATCTTGTCTTTTCCAGCAAGGAAGTCAGCATGAAGTCGGAGCATGAGAAACATCTGTGGCCTGAACCTGAATTAGTCGCGGTGCATCAAGGCGCCTATGTTTGGCGGCTCTGTGGTCTGTTGATTTTTGCGTCTCTGATATGGCTCTTTACTTGGTACGGTGAAACGACCCTTTCCACGTTGGCTATATGGCAACGATCCGATACCTATGCCCATGGTTTTTTGATATTTCCCATCAGCGCTTATCTAATCTGGACTCGTCGTCAAGAATTGCTGATGTTACTCCCCCGGCCGAGCACATTGGGACTCGTGGCGTTGATGGGCTTGGGGTTCGTATGGTTGCTTGCCGATTCTGCCGAAGTACTTGTTGCGTCCCAATATGCGCTCGTCGCGATGGTGCCCGTCCTCGTCTGGGCAGTATTAGGCCATCGCGTGGGTCTTGCGTTGCTCTTCCCACTGCTTTTTCTGCTGTTCGCTGTCCCCGTTGGTGAATTCTTGCTTTTGCCTCTAATGAATTTCACTGCCGATTTCACAGTTACCGCGCTTCGAATTACCGGAATTCCGGTGTTTCGCGAAGGGAATTTTTTCACCGTACCCAGCGGCAGCTGGTCTGTGGTCGAAGCGTGCAGCGGCTTACGCTATCTAATTGCGTCGTTAACGCTTGGTTGCCTGTTCGCATATCTTACGTATCGCAGTATTTGGCGTCGGATCGCGTTTATCGCCCTTTCTATCATAGTCCCAATTATTGCAAATGGTTTCCGAGCATATCTGATCGTAATGATAGGGCACCTTAGCAACAACAAACTTGCGACCGGCGTCGACCATGTCATCTACGGCTGGGTGTTTTTCGGCTTCGTGATGATGTTGTTGTTTTGGTTAGGCTCGCGGTGGCGGGAGTCGCACAAATCGACTTCAAGTAAAGAAGCGAAGTCGGGCCGCGGGCTCGATTCTGCGGCAGCACCCTTGGGAAAAATAGCCGCGTTTGGGGCCGCAAGCGCGCTCATCGCTGCTGTTTGGCCAACTTATGCGCGTCACTTGGATATGCTGCCTCCCAACCCGGCGCCGATCACCTTGACCAGCCCTGTGGAGAGCCCAGAATGGCAAATGAACAGCCACAGCATCACCGATTGGCAGCCTCTCTTCTTAACGGCCCAAGGACAATTCAAACAAGCCTATCATAAGGACGGAAAGTACGTCGAACTCTTAGTCAAGTATTATCGAAATCAACACCAAGATGCCGAGTTGATCAATTCCAGCAACCAGCTAACGAGCACTCACCGCTCGACCTGGGGCCGAATCTCCAATGAGTCCCGTCAGCTTCGGGTAGGCGACCGTTTGCTAAGTATCGTCGAAGCCAAGCTAACATCACCTCGCAGTAGGCTTCTAGTTTGGACTTGGTATTGGGTAGGTGGACACTATACGGACAATGTTTACCTCGCAAAAATCTACCACGCCAAAGCTAAACTTCTCAATCAGGGTGATGACGCAGCGGCGATTTTCGTTTATACGAGTTATGACGATTCTTCGGAGCCCGCAAGAGAGTTACTCAACAGTTTTGTGCTTGAAATGTTCCCCGCGATTGATGTCATTTTGGCGCATGCCAAGCGCTGACACTTCATTAGGGAGCCATTAGTCATGCCCGAAGTTCCCCTTGTCGCCCACGTCATCCATCATCTGGTAATCGGTGGGCTAGAGAACGGTTTGGTCAACCTGATCAATCGTATGCCCGCCAGTCGTTATCGCCACGCCATCGTATGTATGACGCGCTATTCGGATTTTCGCAACCGCATCCAAAACCCCACTGTGGAGGTGTTTGCTCTGAATCGTAGAGATGGGTCAGATTGGCCGGCCCGGGTCGAGCTGTTTCGACTAATTCGTAGACTTAAACCAGCGATTGTGCATAGTCGCGGCATGTCGGGCCTGGATAGCATGCTACCGGCAATGTTAAACGGTGTAAGTGCACGCATACACGGTGAGCACGGCCGGGATATGGATGACCTTAATGGCACCAATCTCAAAGCCCAGTGGGTGCGCCGTTTGCACCGCCCTTTTATCAGTCACTACATTGCGCTGTCTAAAGACTTGAAATCCTATCTTGAGAAAAAGATCCGTGTTCCCGAAAGACGGATCACACAAATCTACAACGGAGTTGATTGTCAATACTTTCGTCCCGCTTTATCGGGGCGCGCGCCTTTGCCGGAAAGCGGCTTCGCAAATGACACCAGTTTTATCATCGGTACGGTAGGGCGCATGCAGGCGGTAAAGGATCAGGTTAATCTAACTAAGGCATTCATTCTTCTCGCCACCTTGCTCCCTGAAAAAAAACACCAATTGAGGCTGGTAATCGTCGGGGACGGACCATTATGGGCGCAATGCGGAAGGCTCTTGGATGTGGCTGGCCTTCGCCATCTAGCCTGGCTTCCCGGAGCGCGGGATGATGTCGCCGACCTCATGCGTGGAATGGACCTTTTCATTCTCCCGTCCCTCGCCGAGGGGATTTCGAATACCATACTTGAAGCAATGGCCTGTGGCCTGCCTGTGATTGCAACGCAGGTTGGGGGAAACCCTGAACTCGTGGAAGAGGGTATTACGGGCAATCTAATACCGGCGGCCGACCCAGGCGCCCTTGCCGAGGCAATGATTCCGTACCTGCTAATTCCAGGGCTTTGCGCAAATCGCGGACGAGCGGGCAGAATACGAACGGAGAGCCAATTCAGCATTGAGTCCATGGTTGATAGCTATATGCGAGTCTACGACCGTGTGCTAGAACGGAAAACTGTACAAACTGTCATGCAAAGCTAACGTCATGTGCGGCATAGTCGGCCTCTTCGATTTACGTGGTGCTAAGGAGATTTCAGGCTCGATACTTGAACGCATGAATCAAGCGCAATTTCATCGCGGCCCAGACGAGGGCGGTATCCATATTGAGCCGGGCGTGGGTTTGGG
>Ga0180121_10001036_pt1 | contig 11763 bp, 11 predicted proteins | sample AntDrymUQ5402106_2_FD_129676 | JGI IMG/M metagenome (GOLD analysis project Ga0180121, IMG submission 129676) | Polar desert sand microbial communities from Dry Valleys, Antarctica - metaG UQ540 (21.06) (version 2) (version 2) | ecosystem: Environmental > Terrestrial > Soil > Desert | place...
GATCTCCGCCACGCCCGCCTTGTCGTCCGCTCCCAGAAGCGTCAGCCCGGACGCGGTGACGATATCGTTGCCCATCTGCAGGAGGAGCGCGGGATCATCCGCGGTTCGCAGCGTCATCGACGGATCGTCGGGAAGCACGAGGTCGCGACCGTCATAGCGCTCGTGCACGATGGGCCTCACACCGGCCCCCGGCATCTCCGGCGACGTATCGACGTGCGCGACGAAGCCGATCGCCGGTACACTGCGCCCGCGAACGGTGGCGGGAATGGTTGCCATCACGTAGCCGAACTCGTCGAGCACCACGTCGCCCAGATTGAGAGCGCGGAGCTCGGCGGCCAGCTGCGTCAGCAGGACCAGCTGGCCTGGAGTGCTTGGGATGGTGGATGACTGTTCGTCGGACCGCGTGTCGATGGTGACGTACCGGAGGAACCGTTCAAGCGCGGTGGTCTTCATCGCCTCACCGGCCCTCAATCGCCAGCACCTCGCGTGCAAACGCCCGGGAGTCCGCCCCGTGCAGAAGGAGCAGATCGGTTTTGCGGAAGGCCTCGACCATCTCGTGCAAGCCCGGCGCTGACTGCGTCACCCGGGCCTGCTGCAGGGCGAAGTGCCGTACGAGCGCCGCGCAGGTTCGGATCCATTCCACGATCGACCGCAACCCCTGACCCTGGTACGCGATCCAGGCGCCGAACAGTCGGGCCGCGAGAAAATTCTTCATCGGCCGATCGAATGCCGCGAAGGACGACGCGACGAGCCGCTGCCAATCCTGCTCGAACGGCTCGACGTGCACCAGGTCCGCCTGCGCACCCGTTGGAGAGATCGCGCGCAGGATGCGCATCGCACGAGATTGATCGAGCGAATAGGTGGAAGGTTGGGACCGCGTCCGTTCAAACGCATCCTCGACGGCGTAACTGAGCGGCGACGTGCCCGGCTGCCAGCGGCGCACCCGTTCGGTGGCACCGGCAATCACCGCGAGCGCCTGCTGATACCGGAGATCCGGGCGCGCGAGCACGCCGACGGACGCGTGTTCCCATGCGGCGTAGCCCTCCATGTCGGTCAGCACGCCTGGGCGAAGCAGGGGCGGAAGCGCCCGCGCGGCGTCCATGCCTTCGATGGGTTCCGACGGGCGCAGCGGCGGCCCCACCTCCACGATCGCGAGCCGCACCGGCTCGAACAACAGAGCGGCGGCTGTGGGGCAGAAGTGCGACAACGAGATGTGGGTACCTCGTGCGTCCCGAAGAATCGTCCTGGGAAAGTGCCGGCATGCGCCGGGCATCGCGTCCGGTCCGGCGGCCGCATGGATGGCGCAGAGCCGCCCTCCCGTGCGATCGAAGAATGCACATCCGCCATGTTCGTCGCGTGCGGTCGTCCACAGCGCACCGCTTCGCGGACTCGCCGCTTCCACGAACAGCGCTCCGTGAAATCCGGTGCGCCTGATCTGCCGGGCCTGCACGACATGCAGGACGTGCGGCTCCGCGGGCACGGCCCACGTTTCGCAGCACTCGCCGCTGCTCCGGCAGCGGTAGCCGGCGTGCAGCGTCAGGGCAAACGTCGACATGAAAAAGATCATGTCAAGCGCCCGCCCGAAAGGCAAAGACGAACCGGGAACCAAAAAACCGGATACTGGATCTGGATGTCGGTTACGAAAGCGTGCGTGCATCCGTGTGCAATGGAAGAAATTGCTGCGAAATTCGAGCTCTTCCGTGCGGCCCGAGATTTGCTGACTCGTATGGCCCGCATATGTCGGAACACGATACGTTTGGTCCCCGGTTACGCAGCGAACGTGAGCGTCGCGGCATTTCCCTCGGTACTATCGTCACGGTTACGAAAGTCGGGGCCGATCTGTGGATTGGTCTCGAGCGTAACGATTTCTCGAAGTGGCCCTCCGGGATCTTCGCGCGCGCGTTCGTTCGCGACTACGCGAAGGCTATCGGCCTCGATGCCGATGAAGTCGTCGACGAGTTCTGCCGCTTGTTCCCCGACATCGGGGATCGCCGGGTTGCCAGGATTATCAAGGCGCAGGCCCAACTGATCGGCCACAATCCCGACGGTGTGGACGAGGCGTCGCTCCTGCCCCCCCAGGGGGACCGCCGGTCGATTGCGCGGGAGCGGAAGGCTGAGGCGAAGGCCCGCCGGATTCGCGTCGCCCCCCGGGTCGTGTCCGCCACCATCGACCTCGCGTGCACGCTTGGTCTCGCCGCCACAGCCTCCGCCGTCGCGGGCGCCGGATTCTGGACCTGCACCGGCGTGGCCGGGCTTGTGTATTTCACGCTGTCCACTGTCTTCAGCGGAGCGTCGCCCGGCTGCCACGCGACAGCGTTCTTGCAGCAGCGCCTGCCCACCCTCTTCGCCGTCCAGGACCGCCGGGCCCACGCGTAATCGAGCCAGCTCTTCCTTTGTTTCCTGGCTGTGGTCGCTGACTTGCATATCAGCGGCTCCAGGAACAAAGGGGGGATGAGCGATGGTTATTCTGTCGTGGATTGTATTCGGGCTGGTTGTGGGCGTAATCGCGAAGTTCTTGATGCCGGGCAAAGACCCAGGGGGCTTCATCGTCACGATGCTGCTGGGTATCGCCGGATCGCTCATCGGCGGGTTCGTCGGGCGCGCATTGACCGGGAACACCGCGGGTGAGAGCGCCGGCGCAGGGTATATCATGTCCATCGTAGGCGCCATCGTTCTGCTGGCGATCTACCGCATGATGGCCCGCCGCCGCGTCTGACGGACGCAAAACCTTCACTCCCGGGGACGCATGCGGCACCATCCGCATGCGTCTTCGTACGTACGGGGTTTCCCATTCGAGCGAGGGCAGAACGCACGGCTGTGGCACAATCCATCAGCCTGCCCACCCCGTCAAAGGAGACCTTGATGCGCCGCAGTTTGCCCGTAATCGTGGCCGTGCTCGCGACGGCCCTTCTCGTCGTCCCGCGGCCTGCCGCAGCGCAGACGCTCGACGAGATCATCACCATGAACTTGAAGGCGAAAGGAGGGCTCGAAAAAATCCGCGCCACCTCGACCGTGCGCATGGCCGGTCGTGTGACCGCCAAGGAGGACCCGGGCGCCGCGGCGAAGACCGCAACGATTACGACACTGGCCAAACGTCCGAACCTGATGCGCCGGGAACAGGTCGTCGACGGAGAGACGATGGTCAGCGCCTTCGACGGGCGTACGTTGTGGATGTCGCGCGGTAGTATGCCGCCCCAGGAAGCACCCGGACCGCAGGGCGCGTACGCCCGTCAGGATGCGGAATTCGACAGCGTATTCGTGGATTACAAGGACAAGGGGCACTCGGTGGCGCTGGTCGGCAGGGAGAAGCGCGACGGGAAGGACGTGTTCCACCTGAAAGTGACGAAGAAGGGAGGGCCGCCCCACGATTACTATCTCGACGCCGTGACCGGCCTTGAAAGCGCCATCGCGGTGAACGTGCCCGGACGAGAGCCTACGGCGATCGTCACGGAACTGGGCGACTACCGCGAAGTGGACGGCAGAATGATCCCCTTCACGATGCGGCAACTCGTGAACGGCGTAGTCAGCGCCTCGACCACCCTCGACAAGGTGGAATTCAATGTGCCCGCGGAGGATGCGCTCTTCAGGATGCCGGCGGCCAGGTGACCGCCTCGAGCTGCCGCAGGAGGTCCCGCGGCGAGAGGGGCCGCATGACAATCCCGGGCCCGGGGGCCGTACCTGGCGCGGCAAGAAACAGTACGCGCAATTCCGGGTGATGACGCCGAAGCGTTTCCGCCAGCGCTGCGCCGGACATGTCTTCGAGGACCGCCTCGATCAGCGCCACGTCGAACGGAGTGCCCCGCAGGCACGCCAGCACCGCATGGCCCGAGTGCGGGGCGCAGGTGACGCCACAGCCCCGCGCCTCCAGCACGCGTCCCACAAAACTCCGGAGCGCAGCGTCCCCCGTCACGACCAGCACGTTCACGCCGCGCCCGTGCTGGCCGGCTGACGCCCCGTCGTTAGCGATCCCCGTCGATGCACGCCCTGCTACGCCCAATCGATCGTCTCCATTTGTGATCCAGGACCGCGGGACGAGTCGAGGCAAGGGCAGTGCCGCGCGGGCAGGGCTGAATTCACACCCGGATCGCGTTGCGATCGCCAGGCCCGCGTTACAGTCCTGGCTGCAGATTACGCTTCGCGTTTTCGGGAGGCCCCGTCACCAGGGGAAATTGCCGGCCATCAGGCCCTGAGCCTGTCCTGAAGCTTTTCGCGGTACCCTCGACTGAGCGTGAGTCGCGTGCCGGTGCGCAGCAGGACCGAATACTCGCCGTTCAACCAGGGTTGAAGCTCCTGGATGCGTTCCATGTTCACGATCCTGGAGCGGTGGATGCGGAAGAACTTTTCGGGATCCAGCCGCCCCTCGATCGCGTTCATCGTCTCCCGCAGCAGGTGAGAGGTGTTGCCGACGTGGAGGCGCACGTAATTGCCCGCCGCTTCGATCCAGTCGATTTCATCTGCCCGCAAAAAGAACAACCGGCCGCCTGACTTGACGACGAGGCGTTCCGCCCTGGGCTGATCCTTGCGCAGGTCCTTGACGAGCGCCAGCAGTCGTCGACCGAGATCGCCGGTTTCCTCCCGTTCGATCTGCTTGCGCGCCCGCTGCAGGGCCTCGCTGAAACGCTCACGATCGAACGGCTTCAGTATGTAGTCCAGCGCGCGCACCTGAAACGCCTTCAGCGCGTGCTGGTCGTACGCGGTCACGAAGATCACCGGGGGCATGCGCTCGTTCCCGACCGCTTCGATGACTTCGAAGCCGCTCATCTGCGGCATCTGCACATCCAGGAACACGAGATCCGGCGAGAGGTCCATGATGGAGGTGACCGCTTCTTCGCCGTCGCGGCACTGGCCGACAATCTCGATATCCGGCTCGTTGAACAGGAGCCCCGTCAGCCGTTCGCGCGCGAGCGGTTCGTCGTCCACCACGAGTGTCCTGATTTTTTTCATATCCGTGTTCTCATGAAGGCTGGCTGGCCAGGCGCCAGCCGGGTTCTGTCCAACCTGGCCGCACGATCGGCGGCTGCGGTCTGCGCAGGCCGATTGGCGCGGGCCTCTCCCGCGCGTTCGTCGCGTCGCTCCACACGCCAGGGCAGCGCCACGATGACGGCGACGCCGGGCTCCTGCCGGTGGAACTCGAATCGGAAATCCGCCCCGAACTGGTGCTGCAGCCGCGCGCGCGTGGTGGACACGCCGATGCCCTTCTGCAGTGCCGACAGCGCGCTCTCGGACAGACCGGCGCCGTCGTCGCGAATCTCGATGCGCAGCTTGTCGTGGTCCCGGCAGGCGGTGATGTCGACGTGGCCGGGTCCGGCCTTTCTGGCGACTCCGTGCTTGATCGCGTTTTCGACGAGAGGCTGGAGGAGCAGCGAAGGGATCAGCGCGTCCAGCGCTTCGGGGGCAATGCTGTAGCGGACGTTCAGCCGGTCGGCGAAGCGAACCTGTTCGATCTCGAGATACTTCGACACGAAGTCGAGCTCGTTCGCCAGTGTGACCTCCTGGCGCCCGGCCGTGTCGAGCGTCATTCGCAGGAGATCGCTGAGGCCGAGCAGTGTCCGGTCGGCGGCCTCGACGTCCCGCCGCATGAGCGTCGAGATTGCGTGCAGCGTGTTGAAGAGGAAGTGCGGCTGCAGCTGTTGCTGGAGGGTAGCCAGGCGCGCATCGATGAGCTTCGTCTCGAGCTGAGTCGCATGCAGCGCGCGGTCGCGCGACTCCCGCCAATAGAGGACAGCGAGGCTGAGGCCCGCGATCCCCCAGTACGTCGTCATCTCCCAGTTGAGATTCTGGAGCGCCGATCGTTTCACCTCGTACCACCAGAAGAAGGGTTGACCGGCCGAGAGCGCAAGCCACCACTGGACGGCGCCCATTGCCGCCACGTGCGCGCACGCGAACACGACCACTGCGGGCCCGTGAACGAGAAAGGCCACCGCGAGCCGTCCGCGCTCCAGCCTGAAGTGCTGTGACAGCCAGACGATCGAGGGCGTGAAGAGCGCCCAGAGATACCACCCGCTGCCGTGAAGGACCAGCAGCGATCTCCAGGGCGTGGACGGTGTGCCGAGCGAGTCGGTCAACTGCAGCGCGACCAGGAACGACACCACGCTCATGACTGTCGCGGCGCACAAAACCAGCGGCCCCGACAGGCCATAGCGGGGCCGCGCGGGTGCGGGTTGATCCGCTCCGGTCCCGTTGGCGTCGAGTCGTCTATCGGCTGGCGGTTTCATGATGATGTCGCTCGCGAACCGGAACGTGGCGCATATCGGTCGATTAGACGTAGCTCGCAGCGCTTTCGTCTTGCGGAATCTTGCGCTTCCGCTGCATTCGCCCCGCCAGGAACGTGCGGACGAACGACGGGCGAACGGGGCCGCTCCCGTCGAACTGCAGCCTGTCCGCAAAATCACGCATCTCGTCCCTGGCCTGGCCCCTTTGTCCCAGGAGCGGCAGGGGCGGCTTCGGTCCGGGCAGCGGGAAGGACGGCCCGCCGGCGCCTCTGGAAGAGCGGCGGTTTTGCGCGATCGCGAACACCAGGCGACCGGATACGGACACGTTGCACTCGCGGAGCTGAAGCCGGGCGCCAGGCAGGTGCTCCGTCGCGCAGGTCGCGCCGAAGCCGCGCACCTTCCGCTTCTGCACTGCCCCGGCGGACTGGCCCGGCGTCTTGCGCACTCTCCGGCGAGAGGCCGATGCGGTCCCCGCGAGGCGGCTCGATGCCCGACCGGCGCTCCGGCGCGCAGCAGCGGATTCCGGATCGATGATCGAAAAAACGTGTGTATCATGTTCGCGTGAGCAGTGCTACGACCCGCGGCCACCGCAACTGGAAGACAGGTGAGGCTTTCACCGTCGGCGACGCCACTGACTTGTATGAGGTCGAGCGGTGGGGCAAAGGCTACTTCTCGATCTCATCGGCGGGGCACGTGCTGGTGCATCCTACGAAGGATCCCTCGCGCTCAATCGATCTGAAACAGCTCACCGACCACTTGCTACTGCGCGGAATCGGCCTCCCCGTCCTCCTCCGGTTCAGTGACATCCTCCGCCACCGTGTGGGCGACATCCACAACGCCTTCCGCACGGCGATCGCCCAGCACCAGTACGAGGGGCGATACATCTGCGTCTATCCCATCAAAGTGAACCAGCAGCGCCAGGTTGTCGAGGAAGTGCTCGATTTCGGGCGTGAATACGGCTTCGGCCTGGAGGCGGGTTCCAAACCTGAGCTGCTCGCCGTAATGGCCCAGGCCTACAACGACACGCCAATCATCTGCAACGGCTTCAAGGATGCGGAATTCATCGAGATGGCGATGCTGGCCCATAAAATCGGGCGCAACGTCATCCCGGTGGTCGAGAAATACACGGAGCTGGGCCTCATCCTCAAATACGCGGAAAAGGTCGGGGTCCGGCCGCAGATCGGCATGCGCGTCAAGCTTGCGGCACGCGGCGGTGGGCGATGGCAGGGGTCCGGCGGATACCGGTCCAAGTTCGGGCTGACGGTCGCGGAGGTGCTCCGAGGCCTCGACGAGCTGAAGGCGCGTGGCATGCAGGACTGTTTCAAGCTCCTGCACTTCCATCTTGGCAGCCAGATCCCGAACATCCGCATCGTCAAGGGGGCGCTGAACGAGGCGGCCCGCGTTTACACGGAGCTCGTCAAGGCCGGGGCGGGGCTCGAGTTCCTCGATGTCGGCGGGGGCCTCGGCGTCGACTACGATGGGTCGCAGACGAACTTCGAGTCGAGCGTCAACTACACGCTCGAGGAGTACGCAAACGACGTTGTGTATCACATCCAGACCGTCTGCAACGACGAGAAGGTCCGGCATCCCACGATCATCTCGGAAAGTGGCCGCGCGATTGTCGCGTACCACAGCGTGCTGATCTTCAATGTGCTGGGGGTGTCCTCGTTCGGCGACGAAAAGATTCCAGACGCAATAAAACCGGACGAGGCGGAGCAGCCGGTCATCGATCTGCTGGAGACGTATCAGAATCTCACCGCGCGCAACGCGCTCGAGAGTTTCCACGACGCCCAGCAGGCGCTCGACATGGCGCTGAACCTGTTCACGGGCGGCTACCTGCCGCTCGAGCAACGGTGCCAGGCCGAAAACCTCTACTGGGCGATCCTGGTCAAGCTCCGCAAGCTCGTCGCGCAGATGGAAGACGTGCCGGAGGATCTGCAGGGCCTCGACGACACGATGGCCGACACATACTTCTGCAATTTCTCGCTGTTCCAGTCCTGTCCCGACAGCTGGGCGATCAAGCAGCTGTTTCCCGTGATGCCCATCCACCGGCTCAACACGGCGCCCAATCACCACGCCGTGCTGGGCGATATCACGTGCGATTCCGACGGAAAGATCGATCAATTCATCGACAGGCGGGACGTGAAGCGGACTCTGCCGCTTCATACCGTGAACGGAGACCCCTACTACCTCGGCGTGTTCCTGATTGGCGCGTACCAGGAGATTCTCGGCGACCTCCACAACCTGTTCGGCGATACGCACGCGGTGCACGTTCGCCTCGACGAGCGCGGCAGCGTGGTGCTCGACGCAGTGATCAAGGGGAACACCGTCAAGGAAGTACTCGATTACGTGGAGTTCGACGCCGAGACGCTGGTCCGCAAGCTTCGACGGGACGTCGAGCTCGCGGTCCGCGAGGGAAAGATCAGCTACGAAGAGTCAGGCCGTCTCCTGCAGTTCTACGAAGACGGCCTGGCTGGTTACACCTACCTGGAAGATCCCAAGGAGCGCTAGGCGGGGGCCGAGCGCCGTCCCGTCAGGCCGTCTGCTTCACGCAGAACTTGTCGAAGGCCTGCGTCAGCTCAGACGCAATCATCTCGGCATTGCGGCTCTCGATCTGGCTTCGCTCCATCATGTAGAGCAGCTTGCCGTCCCTCAGGAGTCCGATGGAGGGAGATGACGGGGCGTAGCCGGTGAAGTACTGCCGCGCACGATCAGTCGCCTCCATGTCGGCACCCGCGAACACGGTGGCCACCACATCAGGACGGTTCGGGTTTCGCAGCGCCGAAGCGAGCCCCGGACGCGCCTTGCCGGCGGCGCAGCCGCACACGGAGTTCACGACCAGCAGCACCGTGCCGTTGCTGGTCTTCACCGTCTGGTCCACGGCGGCCGCCGTCCTCAGCTCCGTGGCGCCCATCTCGGTCATTTCACCGCGCATCGGCGCGATCAGGTATTCGGGGTATGGCATGTGTTGTGTCCTTTGTGCGCCTGCGCGCGCGGTTGCGGCCGAACCGGCGGGTGCCGGTTCGCACCAGTCATCGTCGTTTCAGTGTCTGGTCCCGTTTCGCCTTGAACTCGTTGCCCTCGGCCCATTCGGGCATCACGTCCGCGTTCCCGACGCGGTAACCGACGGCGAAAAACAATTGTGCGTCCTCGAGCGCGCCGGAGAAGTCCCAATCGGCTTTGATCTGGTCTGACGGCGCGTGGTAGTCGACCTCGTTGTACTCGGCCCGCTTCTTCCTTCCGTACTCTTCGCTCCTGCCGACGTACTCGACCCCCGCATCCGGGGACAGTGCCGGCACTCCCTGTTTGGCGAAGTTGAAGTGATCGGATCGGTAGTAGAACCCCTTTTCAGGCTCGGGGTCCGGGCGAAGCGTCCGCCCCTGCTCGGCGGCGGCCGCCCGAAGATACTCATCCAGGTTCGACGCCCCCATGCCCACGAGCGTGAGGTCCTTCGTTCGGCCCCACTGGTTCACGCCGTCGATGTTGATGTTCGCGACGGTCTTCTCCATCGGATACAGCGGGTTGACCGAGTAGTACTGCGAGCCCAGGAGCCCCTGCTCCTCGGCCGTGACCATGAGGAACAGGATCGAGCGCCTGGGCTGCGGCTGACTCTTCGTGAATGCCTTCGCGATCTCCAGGACGGTCCCCACGCCGGAGGCGTTGTCGAGCGCACCGTTGTAGATCCGGTCTCCCTTGACCGGCGCGCCAATGCCCAGATGGTCCCAGTGGGCGGTGTAGACGACGTAGTCATCCTTCAGGCGGGCGTCGCTCCCCTCGAGCCTGGCGACGACGTTGCGGGAGTCGATCGTCCGTAGAGAATTGCTGATGGCGAGCGACGCCTTGAGCCCGAGCTGCACCGGCTTGAACTCGCGCGTGAGCGCCTGCTTCTTGAGCGCATCGAAATCCTGGCCGCCCATCGCCAGAATCTTCTTCGCGGCATCCAGCGTGAGCCATCCCTCGATGGCTGCGCGCCCCATGTTCTTGTCCGGCGTGACCAGGTCGAACTTCTCGCGCAGGCTGCTCTGGACGACCGAAAACGGGTAGCCCGCCGGACCGGTCTCGTGCACCACCAGGATGCCGGCCGCCCCGCGACGCGCGCCTTCCTCGAACTTGTACGTCCAGCGGCCGTAGTACGTCATTGCGTCGCCGCCGAAGGTCTTCGGATCGAGTTTCGACGGATCCGCAGGGTCGGGCACGGCCGGGTCGTTCACGAGGACGATGATGGTCTTGCCCTTCACGTCGACGTCCTTGAAGTCGTTCCACTTGTATTCCGGGGCCTCCACACCGTAGCCCGCGAAGACGACGTCGGATGCCTGGAGCGACGCCGTTGCCGCGACGTGCTTCGACCAGGCTACAACGTCATCTCCCCACTTGAAGGTCTGCTGGCCGGTGCCCGTCGTGAGCGTAAGGGGTCTGGATTCCTTCGCCGTGATGCCCACGAGCGGCACTTTCTGAAAGAAGGTGCCGTCCGGATTTCCCGGTTTCAGCCCGAGCTGCGTGAACTGACTCTCGATGTACTTGACGGTGAGTTCGTCCCCCTTGCCGCCGGGTGCGCGCCCTTCATATTCGTCGGAGGCGAGCACCTTCACGTGTTCCATGATCGCCCCGCCTTCGATCTTCGGCATCGCCGCGAGCGGCATCGGCGCCGTGGGCGCGGACGCCGCGGGCGCGGGCGGCTGCGAGGCCGACGAGCTGGCCGGGGCGCCGCCGCAGCCCGGCACTGCGATCAGCAGCGCGCTGAGGAGGAGAAGTCGTCTCATGAGCAGCATTGTACCGCGTCGAGCGACCCACGGGACGGACCGATGCGGTCGCCTGGCTGCCGATTTCACCGGTCGACGGCTAACCGCGGGCATCTCTTTTCCGTCCAACCGGGCGCCATGTGGACTGATGCGCTTCAAGACGCCCGGTACGCAGCCCGGTCACTCACGAAATCCCCGGGCTTTTCGACAGTGGCGATCCTCACGCTGGCGCTCGGCATCGGGGCGAACATCGCCATCTTCAGCGTCGTCAACAGCGTCCTCCTGCGCCCGCTGCCGTACCGGGACGCCGATCGGATTGTCTTCCTCTGGACGGCGAGCGGCGGGCTGCGCGCGCACCACTGTCGCCGGCCCGGTTCCTGGATTTTCGCCAGCGGCTGCAATCGACCACTGCGGCTGCCGGCATCTGCCAGTTCGGCGTCGTCCTCTCGGGAGGTGGTGCACCGGAGCGAGTCGATGCATCCAGCGTGTCGTCCAGCTTCTTCGACGTCCTGGGCGCTCCTCCGCTGCTGGGCGACCCGTTTCACACTGGCGCTGACGACGCGCGCGCGGTCGTTCTGAGCTACGGCCTGTGGGTCCGCCGGTTCGGGTCGGATCCCGGCATTGTCGAGCGCGAGATCACGATCAACGGGGCCGCGCGGCGCGTCGTTGCGGTGATGCGGAAGGACTTCAACTGGCCCGGCGTGGCCGGGCGCTCGATTGGCGGCATCACGCCGGAGTTGTGGATACCTGGCGCCGCGCACGATATTCCCCGCACACCGGCCGACAATCCGGCGGAGGACCTGTCTGGAAAC
>Ga0180121_10001040_pt1 | contig 11743 bp, 11 predicted proteins | sample AntDrymUQ5402106_2_FD_129676 | JGI IMG/M metagenome (GOLD analysis project Ga0180121, IMG submission 129676) | Polar desert sand microbial communities from Dry Valleys, Antarctica - metaG UQ540 (21.06) (version 2) (version 2) | ecosystem: Environmental > Terrestrial > Soil > Desert | place...
ATCTAAATAAGGCCGCCCTCAATTGAGGACGGCCTTATTGTTTGTTCTCCAAAAGATTACAACCGGCGCCGTTGCCGGGAGCGAAGCTTACACGCTCATGATCTCCTGCTCTTTTGATTTTGTCTGCTCGTCGATCTTGCCAATGTAAGTGTTGGTAAGTTTCTGCACCTCTTCCAACCCATCACGCTCGTTGTCTTCGGAAATCTGCTTGTCTTTCAGCATCTTCTTCAAACGCTCATTTGAGTCGCGCCGGATATTGCGAACGGCCGTGCGGTGATCTTCCGCGATCTCGTGAATCTGTTTGGCAAGTTGTTTGCGACGCTCTTCTGTGAGCGGGGGAATGGGAATTCTGACGAGCTTGCCGTCGTTTGAAGGATTGAGCCCCAGGTCAGCACCGCGTATCGCCTTTTCCACGGCGGGCAATTGAGTCTGATCCCACGGCTGAACAGTGAGCATTTGCGGTTCCGGAGCATGCACGGAAGCGAGTTGGGTGAGTGGCGTCATGGTGCCGTAGTAATCTACCATTACCGAATCAAGCAGGCTGACGGCGGCCCGTCCGGTGCGAACTGTGGCCAGTTTGCGCCGGAAGTCTTCGATAACGGTGTCCATGCGCGGTCGCGTCTCTTTGATTACGTCCTTTTCGCTCATAGCCCTCTCCGAAAGAACAGTTTCGAGTTTCAAATACTTTCAGCTCGAAACTCGAAACCTGGAACTCGAAACTATTTACCCATCCAAACTCTCGTGCCCACGCCGGCTTCGCCCGTTACAACTCGCATAATGTTGCCGGACTGCCGCATGTTGAAAACGACAATGGGCAGACTGTTATCCATGCATAGCGAAATCGCCGAAGCATCCATCACTTTCAACTGCTGTTCGAGCACCTGCTGGTAGGTGATTGAATCGTAACGGACTGCGGTTGAGTCCTGCATTGGGTCGGCGTTGTAGACGCCTTCGACTTTTGTAGCTTTGAGAATAATGTCGGCCTTGATCTCGAGCGCACGCAGCGCCGCGGCCGAGTCAGTTGTGAAATAGGGGTTGCCGGTGCCGGCAGCGAAGATGACTATCCGATCCTTCTCAAGATGCCGCACGGCCCGCCTTCTAATAAATGGCTCGGCTAACTGCGGGATATCGATCGCGGACATGACGCGTGTGTTGACGTCAACTTTCTCCAGCGCATCCTGCAGCACTACCGCGTTCATCACCGTCGCCAGCATGCCGATATAGTCTGCGGCGGAACGATCCATGTTGCCGGCGCTCTTGGAAACTCCGCGAAAGATGTTGCCGCCACCAACTACGACAGCTACCTGGACACCAAGCTGGTGAACGGCCTTGAGTTCCTCGGCGACTCCTCGAGCTACATCTACGTCGATGCCGTAGTTTTGCTCACCCATCAAGGCTTCGCCGGAAATCTTCAACAGGACGCGTCCGTAGGCTAAGCCAGGATTTTCGCGATTGGAAACTTCAGCGGTCATGGGTGTGGTCTCTTTGCGTGCCTTTGCGAGGGCCTCGCGACTTTTGCAGTTCAAGGTTCTGCCGGTGAGAATCTAAACCGCAAAGTGCGCAAAGTCTACGCAAAGAACCGCAAACGTCTTAACTCTGAGAGGCAAACTGAAGTTTGAACTCTGAACTACTCGTACCTAACTGACGAGTGAAGCGACTTCGTTGCCAAAGTCTTCCTCGCGCCTGTCGAGGCCCTCGCCCATCTTATAGCGTGTGAAACGGCGAATTGTAATCTTCTCGCCGGTCTTGGCCACTTTCTCAGTGACGAGCTCAGCCACGGTCTTGGCCGGATCCTTAACGAAAGGCTGGTCCAGCAAGACACTCTCTTCATAAAACTGTTTAAGCCGGCCTTCAACAATCCTGTCGATTACCTGATCGGGTTTCGACGCATTCTTGGGGTCGTTTTTAGCCAGCGCCCGAGCGATCTCTTTTTCCTTCTCGAGTTCAGCCGGATCCAGGTCTTCGCGAGACACATATCTGGGCTCAGCAGCGGCGACATGCATTGCGATGTCTTTTACCAACTGCTGAAACTCTTCCCCTCGCGCGACAAAATCCGTCTCGCAATTAACTTCCACCAGGACGCCGACTTTACCGCCCATGTGAATATATGATCCTACAATTCCTTCGGCGGCAATACGCCCTTCTCGCTTCTTTGCCGAGGCCATTCCGCGCTCGCGCAAGATTTGGATGGCGCGTTCCTCATTGCCTTCAGCCGCTACCAGCGCGTTCTTGCATTCCATCATCGCCGCGCCAGTTTTTTCGCGAAGCTGTTTCACTGCTCCTGCTGTTACATCTGCCATGATTCCAAAACTCTCCGATTTATAGTTTCCAGTACAACCTAATGAAAAACGCAGCCTGGCGGAAGTACCGCTTTAAAGGCTGCGCTCGCCAATACCTAAAAATCTCGAAATGCTGCTGGCTAGCTCGCCGCTACAACCGACTCAGCGTTTTCGTCCGCGGCCCGTTCAACCTCGCCATCCTCGCCCGATTCCGGCGCCGCAGCGTCGCCACTCCGACTCGCGTCGCTGCCATTGTCTGCTTCCCGTGCCGCCGGCCGTTCCGCTGTTTCCCCTGCGGCAGTCGGCGTAGCCCCCGTCACTGGCGATGGAGAGTCTTCGGACTGTTCCGCTGTTTCGCCTGTGCCTGGTTCTCTGCCTTTTTCCTCACCTTCTTCACCCTGGTCAACCACGCCGCCTTCAGTGGCAATATGCTGACCGTCAAGAATCGAGTCGGCTATGCGGGAAGCAAAAAGGCGCACTGCACGCAAAGCGTCATCATTGCCGGGAATAACATAATCAATTCCCTCGGGCGAGCAGTTGGTGTCAACCACAGCGACGATCGGGATGCCCAGACGGTTGGCTTCTGCGACGGCAATCTCTTCTTTCCTGACATCAATAATAAAAACAACATCGGGCAGGCGAGTCATTGACTTGATGCCTGAAAGGTTCTTGTTCAAGCCTTCGCGCTCGCGATCCAGCTTGATTCGCTCTTTCTTCGTCAACTTTTCATAGCGACCATCGGTCTGCATGCTCTCTAATTCTTTGAGTCGCTTAATGGACTTCTGAACGGTTTGAAAGTTTGTCAGGAGACCGCCCAGCCAGCGTTGGTTAACGTAGTACTGACCGCATCGTTCGGCTTCCTCGCGAACAGCATCCTGGGCCTGTCGCTTGGTTCCGACAAACAGCACGGTCTTTCCTCGGTCTTCAGCGATTGCGTTGGTGACAAACGCGATAGCGTCGCGAAACATGCGCTGAGTTTTTTGAAGATCAATGATGTAAATGCCATTGCGCTCGCCAAAGATGTATTCCTTCATCTTTGGATTCCAGCGCCTAACCTGGTGGCCGAAATGCACGCCAGCCTCCAGCAACTCTTTCATCGTAACCGAAACCAAAGTTAAGTCTCCTTCTTAGTGAATTGGTTTAATGTACTCGCCATAACTCACGGGCTCTCCTGAAAGAGCAACCAACCCGAGCTACGACAATGGTTTTTAGAATTTCGGAATTCGGATTGCGGATTTCGAATTTCTGCTAATCAACTCGCAATAACTAAAAATCAAGCGACCGGCGGGACTTTCAAATTTCGAATTCCGAAATTCGCAATCCGAAATGCCTTATCTCTTCGAGAACTGGAAGCGCTTGCGGGCGCCCTTCTGCCCATACTTCTTGCGTTCTTTAATGCGCGGATCGCGCGTCACTAGTCCCGCTTCCTTAAGCGCCGGGCGAAGGTCTGCGTTGTATTCCATCAGCGCGCGCGTAATGCCATGGCGGATAGCGCCTGCCTGCCCCGCCGGACCGCCACCGCGAACATTAATTAACACGTCAAACTTAGTGGACGTCTCAGTCAACTTCAAAGGTTGCTGAATGATCATCCTTAAAGTTTCGTTCGGAAAGTACTGATCAAATGACTTGCGATTAATCTTAAAGTCGCCACCACCGGCGCGGAGATAAACTCTGGCCGTTGAAGTTTTCCGTCGGCCCGTTCCGTAGTATTGAATTTCAGCCACAGCTATATCGTCCTCTTAATAACTTGCGTCTTTAATCTTGACTTGGTTGGTTGGCCTGTTCGTATCGTGCGGTGAGCGTGTAGGCCTGGGGGCGTTGGGCGGAGTGTCGGTGTTCGGCGTCGGCATAAACCTTGAGCTTTTTCGCCATGGCCTTACCCAGTTTGTTCTTGGGTAGCATGCCTGCGACGGCCAGCGTGATTACGCGGTCAGGCCGTTTGGCAAACATCTCGGCGGCCGTGACTTCACGGAGACCACCGGGATAAAGCGTGTGGCGCCGGTACATCTTCTGCTCGGCTTTTGCTCCCTTGAGCACCGCTTTACGAGCATTAATCACAATTACGTGATCGCCCATATCCATAAAAGGCGTCCAGGCGGGATTACGTTTCCCACTCAAGATAGACGCCACCTCGGACGCCAGGTGGCCAACGGTTTGGCCGGCTGCATCCACTACGAACCACTTGCGTTTTCCAGCGAGATCTTTGCCGCTGGGAAAGTATGTTGACATGGTTAACTATCTCTTTTTTCAGCGAGTAAAACGCGAACGGCTAGGATAACCAACGCCCCTAAAGATTGTCAAGTTGGTGACTTAGGGGCCTGAGCGCTAACAGCGCGGCTCTGCCGGCCGATGTGTGGTGGCGGCTTCGCCCCACCGTTACAGGCAGTTCGATCCTTTCGGGGCTTCGCCCCTGAAGTTGGGCGTAGCCCTTTAAGATAGGAGTTTGCTACGGGCGGTCATAGACCTGCCGCACATCAGCCGGCATAGCCGAATGCAAGTTGAGCCTGCGGTCAATTCTTTGTCATTGCGATGCTACGCCACTTTTCTCGGCAGACCCTGAAAAGCCCCGGGGCCAAACACATCTCGACGCTACAATCGGCTTCTTTTGCTTAACTAAAAACCAAGAGGCTCCAGAGCATTGCTGCCTTGGAGCCTTGGCTCAGAATCTGCTGTTGTCACTAGGGCTGCGAGGGTTTTGGAGCCTCGTTCCTCTTGAGCTTGGGAGGATCCTGCTTCTCGGCAGGCTTGGACTCGATGCCTGTAGGATTGGCTGGCTCATCGGGTGTCGGTTGGCGTCTCTTCAGCGTAGGCCTGCCGGGCGCACCTTCGTCAGCTCCTGGAAGCGCTCCAGCAATGGACGCTCTGGCATTCGAAAGTCTGAGCAGTCGCGCTTTAACTCGCTGAAACTCCGACGTGCTGATGACATACTCCTCATGTTCTGGAAATCTGGCGGCCAGCGCGAGCGCCGCTGCGCGGCGATCCGGAGGGGCCGGATGGGAAGCAAAGGCGCGCGCAATCAAACCGGGCTTCTTTTTGTTTTTCGCCTCGAGTTTTTCAAACATCGTAGACATCGCACTCGGATCGTAACCCGCCGCATACATGTATTGAACGCCGAGTTTGTCCGCTTCGCCTTCCGCGCTGCGACTAAATTTCATGAAAGCGCCCAATAATCCGAGTCCGGCGGTGTTCTGATAAATCATACCAGGAATGCCACCGAGAAAGATTGAAGTACCCATAGCCAGGTATTCGAGCAGCGAAGCTTTAGTCTGGTTTTCAACCGAGTGCCGAGCCGCCACGTGGGCGATCTCATGGGCCATCACGCCTGCCACTTCAGCTTCGTTATCCGCTACCAGAAGCAGTCCCTTATTGACATAGAAAAAACCACCTGGAAGGGCAAACGCATTAACTTCGTCTGAGTCGATGACCTTGATGGTGAAAGGGATTCTCGCATCGGAATGTAAAACGATGTTCTGCCCGACCCGATTCACATATTCGGTGATCGTGGGATCGTCGATAAACTTGGCCTGCCGATCAACTTCTGCCGCCAGTTCGCGTCCAATCTTCACTTCCTTCTCGGTTGAGCCGCTCATCTTGGCGATGATGCCTTTGTTTATATTCCGCTTGCCGATCATTTTCGGATCTTCGTTTACACTTAGCGGCTTATTCGAACTAGCAGCCGGAGCTGGGGTCGACTTCTTTGAGTCTTTCCTAAGGTCAGTCGTGGTGGGAGATTTGGCGCTAGATTGGGTGGGCGAAGACGATGGCGGCGCCTGGGTCGTTTGCGTTTGTGTCGTCTGGGCAAGGCCCGCGATGGAGCCTAAAAGCACCGAGGACACGAGAACCAGGGCGGTGGTGGTGCGGGAGAAGCTAGTCATCTTGAAAATCCTCCAGGTACTTCGAACATGCTTGCCGGATAGAACTCTGCAGAAGTCTTACCGAACGACAAATTTTCCGTTTCTGCGCGGGCGAACCTCTCAAAACGGCTTTAGCCCGGGAGCGTCTGGCTCACGGGAGCCATTTTTTTGTTATTTCAAACGCGCAGTCTATGATGCCCGAAGTCAGTCGCAAGGTTGCGCGACCAGGCAGTTCGCCACAGCTGCGACACGTCACCCGGCTTCCGCATAAAGCTTCGATGCCGTCCTTGGCGATGGGGGGATGGAAGCCATTATAATGCATAGCCTTTAAGAAAGCCTAAGAAGCCAGAAGTTGCCGACTGTCTAATTTGGCAACAACCGTTTCAGCGTAACAATCCAAGTGGATTTTATGGCTATGTGAAATCCCATTCCGTCCGCATGTCTCGACAAACATCTAAACCAAAACCCAAGCCTACAGTCACAATAGTAGGCCCCGGCCGGCTCGGTCAGGCCCTCGCCATCGCACTTCAGGCGTCAGGGTATTCCATCCAGTCCCTGGTTGCCCGACGTGCAACACAAGCCAGAAAAGCGGTCGCACTATTGGCCGGATCCCCAGGTCGAGTCGACGCGGCTCTTCCCATTTTGCCGCTCGGTATTTCCGACTTAAGCAAACTGCCCCCGAGCGACCTCATTCTAATTGCGACTCCCGACGATCCCATTGAAGAAACAGCCAACCGGTTGGCGATTTACGGGCATGGAAAAGGCCGAGCGGTGTTCCACACCAGCGGCGCACTATCATCCGTGGTCTTAGCGCCACTCGCGAGGGCAGGGTTTCATACCGGATCGTTGCATCCGCTGGTTTCTGTCAGCGAACCTCGCTCCGGCGCCGCCGCCCTGCGCGGGGCGTTTTATTGTCTTGAGGGTGACCGGGCGGCGCTGCGAATGGCGCGCCTGATCGTTAAAGATTTGGGGGGCAAGTCATTCTCCATCCGGCCGGAAAGCAAGGCCCTTTATCATGCCGCGGCGGTGATGGCGTCACCCCACCTGGTCGCTCTCTTCGATCTAGCTACCGAGATGCTCGCCTCTTGCGGAGTAAACAAAAAGAGCGCGCGCCAAATACTGCTGCCGCTGGTCGAAAGTACGCTTAACAATTTAGGGGCAATGACTTCCGAGCAGGCCCTGACTGGAACATTCGCTCGTGGCGATGTCGCCACGGCTCGCAGGCATCTCGATGCGTTATCCGGGAAACAACTCGCTGAAGCGCTTGAGATTTATAAACTTCTGGGGCTACGCTCCGTTGAACTAGCAAAAAAGCGCGGACTCGACGCTAAACTTCTAAGGCACATGAAAGAATTACTAACGTTGCGGGCATAGGCCATAGTTGATAATTCGAATCGTAGATGGTCTAGGAGGAAGGTTCGCCTGAAGCGCGCGGAGACGGAGATCGTTTAAAGCGCATAGGCGCGAAATGTGAGAGCCTGGGGCAACGCCCAAGGATACGGTCGAGAATAAGAGTAAGCGCTGGCTTCATGATACTTCATGGATCGTGTGCTAATTATGGGTACGCTTAGATCAACAATGAAGCAGGTCCTTCACGTGGCCTTGGACGTTTTGCTGATCGTTCTGGGCATACTTTCCGCGGGGCTCGGAATAAAAGGGTTCCTGATGTCGAGTCATTTCATCGACGGGGGCGTGACGGGTGTTTCCATGCTGTTATCGAATGTGCTTGGGTGGCAGCTCGCTATTCTGATCCCGGTTATCAATCTTCCGTTTATTGCCCTCGGCTTTCGACAGATTGGGAAGGCCTTTGCTCTAAGGAGCCTCGTGGCCATTGGAGGGCTGGCACTGTGTCTTGCCTTCGTCAAATATCCTGACGTCACACCAGATAAACTTCTGACTGCGGTCTTTGGCGGATTTTTTATCGGCGCCGGAATTGGGCTCGCGATTCGCGGCGGCGCAGTCCTGGACGGGACTGAGATCGCGGCGCTTCTGATCAGCAAGAGTGTTCATATCTTGAAGGTCGGAGACGTGATCCTGCTGCTCAATGTCTTGATCTTCGCTGCTGCCGCATTTTTCCTTGGTATCGAGTCGGCCCTATACTCGATGCTCACCTATTTCGCAGCCTCGAAGACAGTGGACTTCTTGATACACGGCGTAGATGAGCACACCGCTATTACGATTATCTCTGACAAGAGCGATGAGATTAGGAAAGCCATCATTCTCCATTTACATCGCGGCGTAACGATCTACAAAGGAGAAGGGGGACTGGATCGTAACTCGCAGGACATTCTATTTTGCGTGGTGACGCGTTTGGAGATAGGAAGAGTGAAAAAGGCCGTGCGCGAAATAGATTCCGCGGCATTCATTGTCGTTTATCCGCTGGCGGATGCCCAAGGTGGGGTGATTAAGAAACTCGCCTCGCACCCTTAAGTCAGTCGGCAGACGGCAATCGGCAGTCCCCAGTCTCAGGAACTTACTGATGACGTTTACTAATGCGACCGCGCATTACTGACAACTGACGAGGGACTACTAACTCCTGACTGCAGACTGGCGACTGCCGACTGCCGACTGCCGACTAATTATGAAGGCCATTCAAGTTTCCAATCCCGGCGGCCCCGAGGCTTTGAAGCTGGTAGATCTTCCTGTCCCTGATCCAAAACCCAACGAAGCGTTGGTGCTGCTCAAAGCGGCGGGCGTAAACTTTATCGACGTCTATTATCGCGAGGGTCGCTACCCTGCGCCCCTCCCCTTCATCGTGGGCCAGGAGGCGGCGGGCACTGTCACAGCGGTGGGTTCTAAAGTAACCGGACTCAAAGTTGGCGACCGTGTGGCCTACACCGGCGTCCTCGGAAGTTATGCCGAGTATGCTGCGGTCGCCGCCGACCGGCTGGTGAAGATTCCCAAACAGCTCGACTTCAACCAGGCTGCGGCCGCAATGCTACAGGGTATGACGGCCCACTATCTTTCGCATAGCACTTATCCAATAAACCGCGGGGAAACCGCGCTGATTCATGCTGCTGCCGGCGGCGTGGGTTTGCTGCTGGTCCAGATGGCGAAGAAACTCGGCGCGCGAGTAATTGGTACGGCGGGTTCAGTAGAAAAAGGCCAGTTCGCTAGAGATGCGGGCGCCGATGAAGTGATCCTCTACACCGAGCAGGACTTTGAAACTGAAACACTGCGGCTTACTGAAGGCAAGGGCGTTCACGTTGTCTACGACGGGGTGGGGAAGACAACTTTCGAAAGGGATCTGCGCGTCTTGCGTCCGCGCGGCTACCTGGTTCTTTTCGGCGGCGCGAGTGGCGCAGTCCCGCCTTTTGACCTTTTGAAACTCACCGCGCACGGCTCACTCTTCGTCACGCGGCCCAGTCTGCAACACTACATTACCACTCGTGAAGAATTGGAACAGCGTTCCGGTGAGCTGATGAAAATGATCATTGCGGGTGAGTTGAAACTGCGAATACACAAAACGTATCCACTCGCTGCAGCCGCAGCAGCCCACCGCGAGCTGGAAGGTAGGAAAACCACCGGCAAGCTTCTATTAATCCCGTGAAGACGATGTAACGCAAACTGTTAGTTTGCGTCAGTCGCAATTCCTTTCAAGTTGAGCGGAACCACAAACCAGGCAAACTAACAGTTTGCTTTACAACTTTGCCGCAAACGATAACTACGAACAGAGGAGAGAATTGATGTCCACTAAAACGGTTGTTACGCCAGAACGTCTCATGCAGATTGGTTTGGGGTTTTGGGCCTCCAAAACGCTCCTGAGTGCAATCGAACTCGGACTATTCACGGCCCTGGCTGAAGAGCCACTCGACGCGCAACAATTAACGGCTCGCCTGGATCTGCACCAGCGGAGCGCGCGCGACTTCTTCGACGCCCTGGTGGCGCTCGGAATGCTGGAACGCGAAGATGGCAACTATCGCAATACGCCGGAGACTGATCAGTTTCTCGTCCGAGGCAAGCTCACTTATCTCGGCGGCATGCTTGAGATGGCCAATGAGCGGCTCTATCCGTTTTGGGGCTCGCTGACGGCGGGATTAAGGACGGGTCTACCGCAGAATGAAGTGAAGACGGGGGGCGCGGGACTCTTTGAGACTATCTACGGAGATCCGGAACGTCTGCGTCTTTTTCTTGGAGCCATGACCGGCTTGAGTATGCCGGCGGCGAAGGCCATCGCTGAAACATTTCCCTGGAAAGAGTATCAAACGGTGGTAGACGTCGGAGGAGCACAGGGAGGTCTGTTGGTCCAACTTGCTCTCGCTCATCCACATTTGCGCGGCAGCAACTTCGATCTGCCGGTGGTAGGGCCGGTATTTGAAGAGTATGTCGCGGCAAACGGGCTGAGCGACCAGCTTAACTTTTTGCCCGGCAGCTTCTTCGAGGAGCCGCTGCCGCCCGCCGAAGTGATCACGATGGGCCACATTCTCCACGACTGGGACCTGGGCCAGAAGCGTATGCTGCTCCAAAAGGCTTACGACGCGCTTCCCGAGGGTGGGGCGTTAATTGTCTTTGAGGCCCTTATTGATGACGATCGGCGCCAAAACGCTTTCGGCTTGCTGATGAGCCTGAACATGTTGATTGAGACGCCGGGAGGATTTGATTACACGGGCAAGGATTGCTCAGACTGGATGAGTGAAGCAGGCTTTAGCTCAACCCGAGTGGAACACCTCGCTGGTCCTGATTCGATGGTGGTGGGGATTAAATAGTGATGAGTGATAATGAGTGATGAGTAATGAGTGAGCCTCCATGTACAGTAGGCTGCCAGCCTGCTGATCTTTAGCCAGCGACAAGCTGGCAGCTTGTCGTACAAGAACTACCGTTGGATGTTCTGTTTGTACTACAGAGATACGGAGGTAGACAGAAAGAACGGAATCAGGGCGTTACCTGGTTTTTGGCTTCTGCCTTCCTTTCCCTCGCTGTTCAGGTACGTTAAGACAGGGCTCGATAACCGCAAGCGTGGTCAAAGCGCGCAGGGGTTTACTCGTGAAGTTACTTGCTTGATAGAGCGTTCCATCAAAGTCTGACTTCGCTATTTCCCGCAAGGCGTTTTCCGGGTTGAAGCCTGGCGTATGAAACGCCGCATAACTGCCGAACGTCTTTCCCTCAATCCTTCTCATAACGAACTGCCGCGAGAAGTCGGGCGACTCAAGGCGGTTAATCATCTTGATGGCGTCTCCCAGCACCGCGATTGCGCGTGCGGGGTCAATCTTTGAGTAGAGGTAGGCCACGCCAAGCTGCGTTCGGGCACTGACCAAAGTCAACGGCGCCTTCGCAGCTGCCTCGACGACTTCTTCCAGCATCTCTCGCGATTGCGTTTGATCCATGTTCTGTTTCAGCGATTCATCTGCGATCCGGAAGTAGAGAAAACCGCGCTGATCAAGTTCTTCGACTTTGGCCGCCAGGCTACGTGCTCGCACCAGGTCGCCCTGTCCTATCGCGATCTGTGTCCGGGTGAAGTAGAGCCAATTGAGCAACTGAGTGCGCGTAGTCGAGTCGGAGATCTTGTTCGCCGCGTTGAGAACTGATTCGAGGTCTTCGCTTGCCAGGGCGGTCATGACTGCGGAAACGAGGGATTGGTCGCGCCTGTCGACGTTGGGATTCTTCTGAGCA
>Ga0180121_10001041_pt1 | contig 11742 bp, 10 predicted proteins | sample AntDrymUQ5402106_2_FD_129676 | JGI IMG/M metagenome (GOLD analysis project Ga0180121, IMG submission 129676) | Polar desert sand microbial communities from Dry Valleys, Antarctica - metaG UQ540 (21.06) (version 2) (version 2) | ecosystem: Environmental > Terrestrial > Soil > Desert | place...
AGCGTAGCTTCCCCGCGGCTCAACACCGATAACGCGGCCATGATCGGCGCCGCAGGAGCGTGGCGGCTGGCCCGAGGCCAACGCAGTGGCTGGGACCTCGAGCCGCGCGACGATCTCCCACTCCCCGGTCTGGTGTCCGCCTCTCACTCAATGGGATCCAAGTCATGACGGTTCACCCGTTCATCATTCACCTCGGACCGCTCGAGGTCACGGGCTACGGCATCATGATGATGGTAGCCTTCCTCATGGGCGGCTGGCTGATTGCCCGGCAGCTCCGGGAGGCCGGCCTGAAGGACGACTACGCCGCCGACATGGTCGCCGCCGCAGTCATCGGCGGCATCATCGGTGCGAAGCTGTGGTATGTGGCCCTGACGGGCGACCCCGGCGCCCTGCTCTCTCGAGGCGGCCTGGTCTGGTACGGCGGCTTCATAGGAGGCGCGCTGGCCGTGATTCTCAACAGCTGGCGCCTTGGGGTTCCACTCCGCTGGACGATGCAGCTCGGAGCACCCGCGCTGGCCGCGGCCTATGCGCTGGGCAGGGTCGGTTGTTTCCTAGTCAACGACGACTATGGTCGCCCAACCAATCTCCCGTGGGGCGTCAAATTTCCCGAGGGACTTCCTCCTTCCACCGCGGGAAACCTCAAGAATCTGTTTGGAGTCCCGGTTCCCGATGGTGTCGACCCGTCAACGGTCCTCGCTGTTCATCCGACTCAGCTCTATGAGGTCGCGGCCATGCTGGCCGCCTTTGCCGTGCTATGGGCCCTCCGGAAGAATGGCAAGCCAGTCGGCTGGCTGTTCGGCCTGTACCTGGTCTTTGCCGGTCTCGAGCGCTTTCTGGTAGAAATCCTCCGGGCCAAGGACGACCGCTTCCTGGGACCTTTTACCCTGGCCCAGCTGACCAGCGTGATTATCGTGGTCATCGGCCTCGTACTGCTGTACACCTGGCGCCGAGGCCCCAGCCCAGCTGCAGGAGGCTACTTGACGACTGGGAAAAAACAGTCAGTGACTAGAGTTTCGACGGCTGCGTAAGTCATTCGTGCGCAATGCCTTATCGGCGAAACTCGAAAAGTGTACAATTTTTGCACCTCTAAGGCACTTGAGCTCTGCGGTGCTTGGTGATGTGGGACAACGACTTACGAGGTTAGGCCACTTGGCACCCTCCTTGCCTTACCACTGTGCAGGAAGTCAGGCGACTTCATGAGAAAAGTGGTAGGTCGAAGAAGGGTGGAGCGGGCACTTCGGTCCGTCTCCGTAAACTCAGGGGGCGATCTACCACCTCTATAGCAAACGGTCCGTCAATCGACGGGCCGTTTGTTTTGGGTGAACTCAGGACAGTGGTCTAGGACCTATCGGTTGTCAGAAAGTGATCCGCCAACACGATCCCGTCCTCGTCGGCATATAGAATGTGCCCCGGCAAGAAGGTGGCGCCCCCAAAAGTCACCGCGGTGCCTCGCCGACCCGCTCCGGTTTTCCCGCCCCGCATCGGGGAGCTGTTGATGGCGCGAATACCCAGGGAAATCTCCCGAATCTCGGCTGAGTCTCGCACACAGCCATTGATGACCAGCCCTGCCCACCCGCTGGCGTGCGCCAGGGCGGCCAGACGTCCGCCCACCAGCGCGCAGCGAAGTGAGCCGCCCCCGTCTACCACCAGCACCCGGCCGACCCCCGGTGTCTCGAGCGTCTCAGCCACCAGCGCGTTGTCCTCGGACACCTGGACTGTTTCGATCGGTCCGGCGAATTGCCTCAGGCCACCATAGTCCCGGAAGATGGGAGCGACGAGCCTCACGGCCTGCCCGAATGAGTCGCACAGGTCCGCGGTGGTGAACCCCACCTACGAGGTATGAGCGCTGGACTTCGGCGCCTCCGTTAGACTGGCCTGGACCGGGGTCATGGTGCTCCGGCTTGCGCTTCTCCGCGGCTCGATTAGAAAAGTCCAAACCAGCGCAGCCAACAGCAGCAGGGCCAGGATTCCCTGTGCCACCAACGACTCCACGGTGGGATAGATTCCCAGCGCGGGAATTCGAGGGGCCCAATCGAGGATGGTAGTCGGCAGAACGCCGCCTCCTTGAAGCTCGGCCACGCCTTTGCCGGCAAATACGAAAGCCATGTAGTACAGGAAGGCACTCGTCACCGCGAAAAACGGTTTGAGGGGGAGCCTCACGCCAAACCGGCTGATTGCGACATAAACCCCCACCAGTATCGCCCCGCCCATCAGGATGCCGCCGACGATGGGCATACTGCTGCTGCCTGCACCGCCGGTGAGAAACAGCGCCTTGTAGAAGAGGACCGTCTCGAACCCCTCTCGATAGACTGCCAGGAACGCGGCCGAGGCGACCGCCACCGAGAACCGCTGGTAAGCGCGTCGTTCACCTTGCTCTTCACGAAGTGGTTCCACTTGACCACTTCCATCTTGGATAACAGCCAGTAGCTCACGTAGAACAGGACGACCGTGGCCACGACCATGGTGGCGCCCTCGAGGACTTCCTGTCGGGCCGGCGTGAGATGGAATACGGTTTCGACCGCGAACGCCGTAATTACGCTGGCCCCGACGGCGGCACCAACGCCCAGGTTGATGTCCCGTTTCCGGTGCGAGGCCCCCATCTTGACCAGGAAGGTCATCAGGGCTCCCACGATCAGAATCGCCTCGAGTCCCTCCCGAAGCATGATCACGAAAGACTGAAAGAACAGATTGGCCGGCGATAGCTGGTCGCCCAACGATCTCTCGGCCCTCTCGAGGTCAAGAGCCAACTGATGTCGAATCGAATTGAGCGCTGGGGCGGTAGCCCGTCCTGCGACCTGGCCGCGCAGCTCGGCGAAGCGACCCTCCAGCTCAGCGGCCAGCTGAGGATTCTTCGCTCGCAGCCCGCGCTCGACCCTCTCGAATGTCATGTAGGCGTCGAACGCGCTGGTATTCGCCGACGAGTCGCCTTTGCGCGCGAGAACGTAGGTCGAGTCCAGTTGCCTCCGGACCTGATCGAACACCTGGGCCGTGGCGTTCACGGTGGCGTCCGGCTGGGCGCTACGGATCGCTGCCACCCGCGCGAGCGCAACCGCCGACGAGTCACGAGTCGGGAGCGTGCCGAGCAGCTCGGCGTCCGACATCCGGCCACTGACGGGAAACGACTGGAGCGCAGGAGGAACCTGACCCGACGGGCTCGGCAGCCGAAGGAGGGTTGCGTACAGCGCAGCGGCCCAGCGGTCCTGAGCCGGCAGCTGGAGCTCGAAGGATGGCATTGCCGTACCCACAACTCCGATGGTGATACGGCGGTAATAATCGAGCGGCGACTGATCCATCAACGCGTCGCCGAGGGAGAGATTGGTAGGCTTGGGGTCCATGCCGGCCGCGGCCTGTCCGTCTCCCCGGCCCAATGCGCCATGACAGCTGGCGCAGTTGGCCTGATAGACCTCCGCCCCGCGCGCCAGCGAAGGTGTCTGAGCCGGCAGCTCGTCCAGGCTTACCCCCGACCGTCTGGACAGCGCTGTGGTCAGCCGGCGAACCCGAACGTCGACGGAGTCGGGCGGAGCTACGTTGCCGACCAACTTGATGATCGAATCGATCTCGGCCAGGGCGCCGCGGCTGAGCTCAGCCGGAAGTGCCTGAGCCGAGCGCCGGGATTCCTTCAGGAACAACCTGGCCTCGTCGACCTCGGCCTGCGACACGACCCGGCCACCCACAATTCCAACCCGGTACTCCTGCGCGGCCAGCTGGGCCGTAGCCGCAAGCCGCCGCACCAGTGGGGCGGGATCAGTCGGGGAAGTCGTCTGTTGGGGGGCACTGAGGAGACTTGCCCCGAGTAGGAGGGCGACTCCACCGATGAGAACCATTATCATCCAGTTTTAATATCGACCAGGTCAAAGTAGAGTGTCCCGGTCGGAATTGAAAGAGGGTGGTCTTAAGGCGCTTCGACGATCGCGATAGCGCCGGCCGAGGTGGCCGAGTGGGTGAGAGAAACCTGAATTCGGAGCCCGCCGCTTTCATCGGACAGACGGGCCGCCAAGCCGTGGAGGGCTATTGCGGGCTTCCCTTCCCCGTCGCGGGAAACCTCGATCTCCCGCCAGCCGATTCCCCGAGCGCCCTCGAGTGCCTGCATCGCCTTGTAGACCGCCTCCTTCGCCGCGATCCGGGCGGCGGCATGCCCGGTAGCATCCGGCCGGGTAGCCAGGTAGTCCCGCTCCCCAGCCGAGAAGAATCGGGTCATCGCCTGCTCCCCCTTACGCGCCAGCAGCGTTCGTACCCGCTCCAGGTCGATCAGATCTATCCCGACGCCTATGACGGTCACAGACGAGACCACCACAGCTCCGCCAGCGGGCGCAGCGGAGACGGGACGGGCAGGTACCCGCCCAGCACCAGTCCCAGGTAGGTGGCCGCCGCCAGCACCGACGCGCTGATGATCCAGAGCAACCGGGTGGGCCGCCGCCACGCCCGTGCCCTGTCAATCTCCGATTTCCACCGGTCCTGCTCCGCTCGCGCGCCGGCTGCCAGCGCCAGCCAGGCCGCCTCCAGGCGTCGAGCCGCCCCAGCCAGAGCGCGTTGCCACTCCTCCTGTCCGGCCCACCCGCGAGTGCCTGCGGCCGACGCACCGGGCACCGTCTGTTCCAGCGCATCGAGCGCGCTTACGAATCCGGCGCCACCGCTGCCCAGGCGTGAAGTTATCGCACGGATATCCTCGGTCTTGATCCTGAAATCCTCGAGCTGTCGCGCGGGGAGCCGCGACTCGCTGGCAGCCTCGTTCAGCTTCGCATTTGCCGCCTCGGCAAGCCGCTCGGCGGCGGCGGCTACAGCTCGCTCCCAGAGATCGAGCCAGGCAACGCGGGACAGGGAAGCGATGGCGCCCTGCCTGTCGCCGGACGCCGCGAATGAGCGCGCGGCGCCAGCAAGCTCGAAGATCCCGGTGACCAGGTTGAGACGGATATCATCCAGAACCAGATCGAGGGAGCCGCGGTCGCCGCGTACCTGAGGCGGATCTACCAGCCGGCCTAGAGAGGGGCCCAGCTCCGGAACCTGCCAGACCTCAGTCGAGGTGGGAGGCAAGGATGGCCTCGAGGACCCGGTCAGTGTCGCTCAGATCCTCGAACGCCGCGTGTGGTCCGCAGGCCATGAGGTCGGCCACGGAATACGCGCCGGTAGCGACCGCAACCGCGCGTGCGGCGATGTCGGCGCCGCAGGCGATATCGGCCGGCGTGTCGCCGATGATGACCACCTCCGGGCCGGCTGGAACCCGGCCGAAGTATGGTTCCGCCCGCCGTGCGGCAATCGAGGGTAGATCGGGCCGGTGGGCCGCGTCGGAACCGTAGGCGCCCACCTTAAAGCGGGCCGGATCGAGTCCCGCCGCCTTCAACTTGAGCGCCGCACCCTGGACCATGTTCCCGGTCAGCAGGCCGAGGACCACGCCCGCCTCCTGCTCCAGACGATCGAGGAGGGGGAGGACGCCGGGCATGACAGTTGTTCTGGTGGCGGGTTGCCGAAGCTCGTGCTGGAGCAGAGCGACGTAGCGGGAACAGAGCGCCTGGACCCGCTCGGACCCGTGCGGGCCAGGGTGGCCCGCTGCCTCGAGTAGCTCGGTTACGATCTGGGGATCGGTCTTGCCGTCGAAGCGTACCTCCTGCATGACCGCCACGTGACCAACTTCTTCGGTGATCGCCGCCATGATTGCCCGGCGGCCTGCCCCGGCCGTCAACAGGATAGTTCCGTCGATGTCGAAGAGGACGAGTCTGCGCCGAGCTGCCATCACCTCTGCTCCAGCCGGCGCACCGCAACCAGCCGCGGTCTCAGAACGGCGGCTCGGGTTCCGGGAAGCCAGGGCTCCGCCAGCGTCCCGCCGCAGGAGAGGGTCGAGTGGATCAAGGTGTCGGCATCACCGGCGAAAGCGACGTGAGTGATGCCACTGCCGATCTCTCCGCTGAAGAAGAGCAGGTCGCCCGGACGGACTGAGTCGGGTGAGACCGCATCGCCGTGGATGACCTGCTGCGACGAGTCCCGGGGGAGAGTCACGCCCCGGGCCGCGAACGTCGTCTGGACCAGGCCGGAGCAATCCACCCCCCACGGGGTTACGCCGCCCCACTGATAAGGACTGCCCATGAAATGCTCGAACGCCCAGCGCTCGGGCGCCTTGGCCCTGGCCCCGGCCGTCACATCGCTCATCCGCCGGACGCTGCCCTGGGTAATGCGCCCGCGACGTCCATCGGGCAGCGCCACAGAATCCTGATCGAGTACGACGCGAGCCCGCAAAGGCAGCGACACATGCACCCCGCCGATCCGCATTGTAGCGCCCTCACTCCAGGCCTCGGCACGAGAGCGCCAGTCCTCCGCCACCTGATCCTCGACCTCGCGCAGGTAGCCGGCGTTGACCCAGCCATCGTAGCCATCGAACTGAGTGCAGACTCGCCGCCAGTCACCCGCATGATCCGTGACAGTGGCGGTCTCGCCCAGCACCAGTTGGGTCACCTGTTCTGCGCGAACCCGGGGCTCGGCTAGAACGGGAGCGATGGCGGCTTGGGTTATGGCAGCGGGCATGAGAAACTCCGGAATCAGGCGCCCTTCTCCGGCGCGGCGCTGGCGGCGCACTCGCGGCAAAGGGTGACTCCGCGGAAGGTGCAGATCACGCAGATGAAGGTGCCGCAGTTGGCGCAGGGATATCCCTCAGATGCACGCTCCTCCTGCCCGCAGGCGCGGCACTCCATGGCGTCATGCTCTTTTAGCGTCATGCGACGATGCTGTAGCGCTTGATCTTGTTGATCAGCGTGGCTCTCGAGATCCCGAGCTCGATGGCGGCGCGGGTTCGATTCCCGGTGTGATGTTTCAGGGTGCGCTCGATGTGCTGTCTCTCCAGGTCCTCAAGGCTCAGCGGCGTGTGCCTCCGGTCTCCGACTCCCGCCCGCGCGCGGAATTCGCCCGGAAGATGCTCGACGCTCACCGCCGGCTGACCACGCCCCAGGATCAGCGCACGCTCCAGCACATTGCGCATCTCCCGTACGTTGCCGGGCCAGGGATAGGTGAGCAGGCGTTCGAGCACCTCACCCGATAGAGAGGCCGGGCCGTCAGGCAGCTCGGAGCGGAGATCGCCCATCAGGCGGGTGATGAGTGCCAGTCGGTCCTCTCGCGACCGGTCGCGCAGCGCGGGCATCGTGAGCGGCATGACGCTCAGGCGATAATACAGGTCCTCCCGAAACCGGCCGCTCTCCACTTCAGCCTGCAGGTTCTTGTTGGTGGCAGCAACCAGCCGCACATCCACCGTGATCTCGCGGGTCCCGCCCAGCCGGCGGAAAGTCTTGGTCTCCAGCACCTTTAGCAGCTTGGGCTGCAATTCGGGAGCCAGATCGCCGATCTCGTCGAGGAAGATCGTTCCGTGGTCCGCAATCTCGAACAGGCCTTGCTTGCGATCCTTGGCATCGGTGAACGCGCCTTTCTCGTGCCCGAACAGCTCGGAGTCGAGAAAGGTGGCGTTGAGACCACCGCAGTTCACTTCCACGAACGGCGCCTTGGTCCGGGGGCTAAGGTCGTGCATCATCCGGGCTACCCACCCCTTGCCTGTGCCGCTCTCTCCGTTCAGCAGCACCGTGGTGCGCTCGCTTTGAGCCAGTAGCCCGACCTGGTGCGCGAAGTCCTGCATGCCGGATGACGTCCCCAGCGACTCGAGCCCATGACCCGGCGCGCTCTGGATCAGCAGTGCCTCGTTGATCCGCCGCAGCTTGGCCTTGTCCGCGACTCTCGCCGTGGCGGCGGCGAGGTGCTCCATGTTCACCGGCTTGGTCAGGAAGTTCTCGGCGCCCAGCTGCATGGCCCGCACTGCGGTTGCCACGTCGGCCTGGCCGGTCAGCAGCACCACCGAGGCGTCGCGGAGGCGTAAGTGTTCCAGAACCTCCATACCGTCCATGCCTGGCAGCGCCAGGTCCAGGATCACGACCTCAGGACGGATCCGGTCGAAGGTGGCCAGGCCCGCCTCACCGCTCAACTCCCGGGTGACCTCGTAGCCGAACCGTTCGAAGTAGTTCCCGATGGCGCGCAAGACGTCGACATCGTCATCGATGAGCAGGACGGAGGCAGCCATTGGAATACCTTGGATCGATAGGACTAGGCGTGGCCCCCCGGCTTGCAATGCTACATCGGCCTGACAGGGAGACCCACCAGAAATTAGTCACTCGGCGCCATTGCACCATGGCTTATCTTGCTGCTGGCACCATGACTTGGATCGCCCCTGGAACCACGCTGGCTGTAAAGGGTGTTTCCCCACCGGGCTCCCCATCGAGCTGGACCGGCTGGACGGGGTCGGTCTCGACCCGGACCACCCGTCCCCGGGCATGCGCCACGTAGCCGGCATCCCCAAGCGTACCCGGAGTCACCCGCAGGAGCTCCCATACAGCCTGGACACTCTGGGAGAAACTGTTGGCGCGGACCACCACCACATCCAGCAGGCCATCATCAGGAGTAATACCGGGCCCGAGTCTGACGAAAGGTGGGATGACCTCGCCGCAGTTGGCCACCAGGACCATGGCCGCGTCAGCCTCGTATTCCACGCCGTCGATGGTGATCGCGTGGATCGCGCTTCGGATCTCCGAGATCAGCCGCAGCGTGGTGGCGACGTAGGCCGCCATCCCCCACCGCCGCTTGTGCACCGCGAGGGTGCCGGCCATGACCCGCGCGTCGTATCCCGCTCCGCAGGCCACCGCGAAATACTGGGCCCCGCTCGGCCGCTCCATCCGACCCAGGTCGAAGCGCTTTGGCCGTGCGGTCACCAGCGCTCGGGCAGCCCGTGCGGGAGAGGCCGGGATGCGGAGGTTTCCGGCCAGCAGGTTTCCGGTTCCTCCCGGAATGACGCCGAGCGCCACGTCGGTGCCCACCAGCGCAGCGGCTGCCTGCATCGTGGTACCGTCTCCACCGAACACCGCGACCACATCCACCCCCTCGGAGACACCATAGGCCGCCAGAAGTCGAGCATCGCCTGGGCCGCCGGTTGCCAGCACTTCAGCCTGCCATCCCGCGCTCTTCAGCGTGCTCATGACAGCATTGACCGCCAGCGGGTCGGTTCGCGCCGCCGCTGGGTTGGTGATCAGCAACGCCCGGGTCACGCTAGAACTCCCGTTCCCAGCGGATGTCGGAGCCGATCTGATATGGATTGGTGGTAGCGGGGATGCCCTGCCGGCATGTCTGGAGGGTGGGCTCCACGCTGGCCTGAAGTCTCCATTCGCGACTGAACCTGAACTCGAGACTGGCGCCGAGGTTGCTGTAAGTAAACTGGCTCAGGTTCTCGGGGCAGAAGCCGGCATTGAAGGTCAGAAAGGTCTTGCTGCCGAGCTGCCAGCCTGCCGCGAGCTGGGTAAGCGTGCTCACCCCACCGCTGCTCGATACGCCAGGCCGGATCTCGATGAGGTCGAGCGGAATGCCGATATCCTGGATCAGGGCCCGCTCGAGCTCGCTCGAAAGGGCGCTGGAGAAATAGGAGAGCCCGGTTGCTAGGCCCAGCTGTGTCGCCTCGTTCGCGGGGCGGCCAGTCACGAGGTAGGACACCAGATCGGTCTCGGAGATCGGCGGATTAAAGGTGCTCTCGAGAGTAATTTTGGGGGCATACAGCGTCCCGGTAATGACGGCAATCACCGGAATCTCCTCGCCCCGCACGGCCCGCACCACGTGGGTAGCTCGGATGTCGAGTGCCGCGTTCAGGTCCCCGAAGTAGCGCACCGTTCCCCGCTCCACCGTGAAATCGCGGGTCACCGGGCCGATTTTGAGGGTGTAGCTCCCGCGAACCGCTTCCAGGGTACCGGACGGAGTGTAGGCCTGGCGGGTCTTGCTGAGTTGGACCTGTCCGCTCAGCTGAATGTTGGCTTCGCTCGACCGGAGCCAGACGTCGGTACCCATCTCCACGCCGAGGTTCGTGATGGTGAGCGAGTCGAGGAACCGGTTCTGGAATTTGCCGCCGAGATTCTCCTGCCGAAGCAGGGTGGTGTCGACCAGATCCGCGATGGTGGGATCCTCGAGATCGATGATCCGCTTGGTCACCAGATCGGCGAAGTAGAGCACGCCGCTGTTCGCCGCAAGGCTGCCGGCGAGGTTGGCACGGAAGACCGGACCCTGCAAATCCAAATTACCAGTGGCATCCAGGGTGAGAAATCTGCTTACATCTATGGCCCTGAAGTTGTTGGCCCGGAACCCCAGGTTGAGCACCGGCCGGGCGAGGTCTTCCAGGCGGACCGACCCGGTGATACCCAGCGAGCCGTCGCCACCCGCCAAGACTACGTTGTCCAGTACCAGCGAATCGCCCTGGAACCGGGCGCGACCATTTATTCTCTCGTAGCGGACACCCAGCCCGGGGAGCGACATGGCGCCATCGCGGAACTCAACGGCTCCCGAGAGCCGCGGCGCTTCCCATGTCCCGGTGACATTGACGTCGGTAGAGAACTCGCCGGTGACCTGCGTGATGGCAGGGGTCAGGGCCTCGAGAATCCCGAGATCGACGCTGTCGCCATGGGCATGGACCGACAGGGGACCGTCCACCTGACGCTGCGTGGCTCCGCGCAGTGCCAGATCCAGCGGGAGCGTCGCACCGACATCGAGCACATTCTTGCCCAACTTCCAGAGAAGGAGATCGGTCTCCAGCCGCTGGTCGGCATAGTCCACGACGCCCTGCAGAAATGGCGCCTTAAAATCGCCGAATTTTCCACCGTCGAGCGTCATCGTGCCCCGCAACGTCGGCCGCTCGGCCGTACCACCAACGCGAACATCGATCCCCAGCTCACCGCCCACCCCCAGCGTATCCCGCTGGAGCAGCCCGTACGCATCGTGGAGGTCGAGCCCAAGCACCCGCACCAGGAGGGAGCCCTCCGAGGAACCTGGTACCCGGCCGGCCACCTGAATCAGGCCTGAACCGTCCTCGGCGCGGATCGTAACCGGGCTGATCGCAGGCGCGGAATCACTGATGGTCACTGCAAACGACTCTTCCGCGTGGTACCGATGCGCCGGCAGTGCGAACGACAGGCTGTCGAACATGGCCACCTGGGTTTGGCCGTGTCGCCACCAGCGTCCGGCGCCGTTCAGCGAGAGGTTCGAGCCGATACCGCTGCCCGCGTTCCACTCCAGCGAGTCGGCCCAGCCCCGCGCCTGCGCGCCGATCCGGTGAAAGCTCCACCGGCCGGCGCTCAGAGAATCGGAGCCGATCGACGCGGTGAGCTGGGGTCGCTTACCGCCGATCCAACTGAACGCCCCGGTCACTCGCGGCGAGCGAATCGCCTGCCATTCGAGATTCTCGATCAGAAGATCGGCGCTGGCCTCCAGGGTATCGAGGTTCCCTGCCAGCTGAACATTCGCCTGTGCGGTGCCCCCGAGCGGCCGGCTGTCGGGCCCGATATCCCGGGTTTGTCCGGTCGAAGCCAGCAGCAGCGAGTCGAACGCAATGAGGCTGTCGGCTGCCAGGGTAAAGGCCATTCGCCCAGTGTGAAGTCCCCCCCAGCCCAGCGTCCCGGATCCACCCACCCGGGCACCCTTCCACACCGCATAGGCGGTGTCCACCCGGATCATGCTGTCGTGTAATCCAGCGATGGCGAAGACACTGTCCAGGGTGAGCTCCCGAAGCCGACTGCTCGACAGGGCCAGGCGAACCTCCCCCTCGGGGGCCCTCATAGTGTCGATGACACCGGTGACCGAGAGCTCGCCGTTCAACCTGGTGGGGAGGTCGCGGCCGGTGAGCGCGGCCAGATCCAGGCGGGAGAAACGCAGCAGCAGATCCTCGGCGCCCCATTTGGGAGGCTGCAA
>Ga0180121_10001042_pt1 | contig 11742 bp, 9 predicted proteins | sample AntDrymUQ5402106_2_FD_129676 | JGI IMG/M metagenome (GOLD analysis project Ga0180121, IMG submission 129676) | Polar desert sand microbial communities from Dry Valleys, Antarctica - metaG UQ540 (21.06) (version 2) (version 2) | ecosystem: Environmental > Terrestrial > Soil > Desert | place...
AAAATGAAAATAAATATAATTGCAAAGTAAAGAGTGAACCTGTGAAGGTTTTGAAAAATTAATAACCCGGTTTCACCTTTATAGTTTTTTTGCTGAATCGCTCCAACGGCACAGGCTGGAGGTGTCCACGTGAATGCTCGGTAATATGCCTTGCGGTAATAGTAACAAGTTAAACGGAACGCACCGGGAAATATTAAAATAAAAATTGCAGGTGAAGCAGGAAGCAAAAAGAAATCAGGCCACCATTTCGGCCATGAACCGAACCATGCATGAGATAAAGGAGCGCCGCCTGCAACACCTTCTTTAACAAACAGCAAAGGTGAATAAAAAGGAGAGAGATACGGATCAAAATAATAATGTGCTCCCTGCATTCCCGCCCACGTTGAGTAAACAACAAATGCACCTAATCCAACTAAAACAGATATCGGCTGAATCCACCATTTATCTGTCCTGTATGTTAAGCCCGCAGTATGTTCCATTAATCGGAGTTTATAAAGTTCATAAAGTTCTTAAAGTTTGTAAAGTTGTGAAACGTCAGACGCTAGATGCAAGATGCAAGACGTAAGAAGTAAGACATAAAATTATAAAGTAGATCTAAAATCAAAATTCAAAAATCTAAATTTCGCAAAGCAAATTCCAATTCCCTGCCTGCGCCGAGGCTTCGGCAGGCAGGCGACGTCCCAAATCCAAAATTTTAAATCTAAAATTAGAATTCATTCATCCATCTCCGTTATCGCCTTATAAAGCCTCATCTTTTTCTCATTATCATCGGCAGCATAACCATAAATACCTTTCAGATCCATATATGACATTATTGCATCAAGCTTCCTTCCTTCGCTTACAGCGATCATTCCAAGGTAGTAATGAAGATCGACATTGTATGGTGTATTTCCGGTCAAATACAATTCCCTTTCGTAAGCTTTCTTGAGATACTGCTTGGCTATTTTATTATTTTTATTATGAGTGTAATAAATTTTTCCAAGCTGTATATATGCGTCATTATAGTTGGAATCCAGTTTCAAAAGTTTTCTATACTCCCTTGTCGCCTTCTTATATTCCCTCATCTGTTCATAAATATTTCCGATCTGATAATAAATAAAATACTGGGTAGTATCTTCCGACAGCATCTTTTCATAAAACTGTATTGCTTTCTTGTAATCTTTTGAAGTCGAATAAGCTGAAGCTAAGTTAGAAGAAAGCAGGTTAAGAAGGCTATCGGAGTCGAATTTCAATCTTATGCTTTTGTAAAGATCTTCGGCTTTTTGAAAATTATCGGTGAAGACATAAAGGTCGAGCAAGTCCTGGTACACAATGAATGTATCCGGCTTTAATTCCAAACATTTCTGATAAAGTTTTTCAGCCTTAGACAGTTTCAATCTGTTCAAAGAATCCTGCCTTACTACGAATGTATCAACTGTAGTCATTGTATCCTTTTGTTTTGAATAATACCAATCGTAAGAAAGCTGCGACTTTAGGCCTGAAGCAATTCTGTAATTCGAATTAAAAAGACTTTCTTCTCTTTTTACTTTCAGCTCTTCATCATTTTCAAAATCCTTTGTTTCGGCAAGTGCCACTAATTTTTTGAATGTATTTATGGCAACTGCAAAATTCAGATTCCCGTAACCAATGTAGGTGTAAGTTGTAATTCCTATTACTTCACCCTTTGTATTAAACAGCGCTCCGCCGCTATTGCCGGGCGATATTGCAGCTGTTATCTGCAAAACTTTCTCAAATGTTTTTTCCTTAGATAGATATGTTAATGGATCTGTAAAGCTGACCTTTTCGTTATCCCTTACTGCAGCGATGATTCCCGATGAGATAGTATACTCAAAGCCCAATGGACTGCCGATGGCAAAAACTTCCTGTCCGGCCCGCACATCATCCGAATTTCCAAATACTATATTAGGAAACTTTCTTCCGTCTGTTTCTAGCAGCTTTATTATTGCAAAATCATTTGTCTCATCGGAAAGGATCAGCTCGGCATTATAAAATGTGCCGTCGCTGGTTTTTACAATAAGGCTGTCAATCTGCTCTACAACGTGATAGTTGGTTCCTATCAATCCATCCTCACTTATTATAACTCCACTTCCGTTCAAAACGGTTGTATCGATATAGGTATAGGTCGTATATGAATAAAAATTCTTGTCATTGAACCAAATTGAAATTAAGGCGGGTTTGTATTTTTCAATTATTTGTTCTGCATTTAAATCGTCATTTCTTTCATCGTTAACAGATTTTTCAGCGCCATTCTGCGCAAAAGAAATTTCGCACCAAACCAAAAACAATAAAGCTATTACTAAAAATTTATTCTTCAAAAATTAAATCACCTTTCTATTTTAAACTTATGCCTAAAAAACAAAAATATATTTAAACTCGATTTAGTATTATTACTTAACAAACTTAACCCACTCAACAAACTCTAAACACTCCATACACTCAACAAACTCTATTTCCCCTTCCACTCCGCTTTCCGTTTTTCAACAAAGGCATTCATGCCCTCAAACTTATCTTCCGTGGAAAACAACAAATAAAAATTCTTTCTTTCATACTCCAGTCCAGACTCAATTGTCGAATCAAATGATTTTAAAATACATTCTTTCGCCAGCTGAACAGCAACTGTCGGCTTTGATGCGATTGATTTTGCCAGCTCTATTGCTTCGTCAAGATAAATATCATTATCAACCACTTTGGTTACCAGTCCTGCATTGAACATATCTCTGGCGGTGAACATGTTTCCCGTAAGTATCACTTCCATTGCTATTGCCTTACCTACTGCTTTCGTGAGACGTTGTGTACCCCCCGCTCCTGGAATTACACCAAGATTAATCTCTGGCTGGCCGAACTTAGCTCCTTCAGCCGCAACGATCATGTCGCAGGACATTGCCAGCTCACATCCGCCGCCAAGCGCAAATCCGCTCACAGCAGCAATTATCGGCTTCTTAATTTTTCTTATTCTGTCCCATCTTGCGAACTGGTCTCTGATCAGCATTTCAATTGCAGTCGCATCAGCCATCTCCTTAATATCGGCTCCCGCAGCGAAAGCTTTCTCGCTTCCCGTCAAAACTATACATCCAATCTCTTTATCTTTATCAAATGACTCTAAAGTTTCTACAACTTCCTGCATAAGCTCATTATTTAGTGCATTCAATGCCTTTGGGCGGTTAAGTTGTATTAGGCCAACTTTCAAAGCTTTAGGATTTTCTATTTCGGAGATAAGTATGTTTTTGTAAGTATTGGAAAGGTGAGCTTTATCACTCATTTAATATTTTTTGCTTTCTAATTTTAATTTATACAAATTACTCACATTGGTGTATAATTACAATGTTAAATGAATTTTGATATTGAGAGTTATGTCTAAAATCTGGTTAAAATACTCTTTCACCGTTAAAATAAGTCATGCTAACTTTTGCATTTCTTATATCTTCAGGGCTCATTTCAAAAATGTTATTTTCAAGTACAGCTATGTCAGCCAGTTTACCAACTTCCAGATTTCCTCTTAATTTTTCGTCATAAGTTGCGTAAGCATTTTCAATTGTATAAGCTTCGAGACAATCCGTAAGTGCAATCCTGTTTTCAGGAACAAAGCCTTCCTCAAAACCTTCGGCTTTTCTTGTCATTGCATAATAAATTGTTTCAAAAGGGTTTTCGCTCACAACGGGAAAATCAGTTCCGAAACATACTCTTGCTCCGATGTCAAAGAATTTTTTATAATTATGTTCTAGTGTATGATCTTCTAATATTTGCGTAGATGTCTTTGCATCACTAAATAAATGCGACGGTTGAACGGACGCAATTACATTCAGATCTTTAAATCTCTGAAAGTCCCTTTTCCTTATATGCTGAGCGTGCTCTATCCTGAACCTCCGGTCCCTGTTGCCATTCTTCAAAATCAATTCTTCATTAAGATCTAACAACTCAGTAACAGCTTTGTCTCCGATTGCATGAACTGATGCCTGAAATCCTGCCTTATCAATTTCAACTGCTGCGTTAAAAAATACACCGCTGTTTACATATTCTGTTCGAATTCCGTTGTAATTACTATTTTTATAATTTTCGTGCATATAAGCCGTCTTGCTTGAAAGAGAGCCGTCATAAAATGCTTTGAAGGAATTGAATTTAATACTCTCTGTCAGGTTATCAAATTCGTTTTTATATTTTTCAATATTTTCAAACTCCGTGAAAGGTAATCTCGCATCAATTCTCAGCAAGAGCTTATTCTGCTTTATCATTTCTTTGTAGATCTCAAGGTCTTCCACTAATGTGATGTCAGAAATTGCAGTAATACCTTGCGAATGAAGCTTCGCCAATTGTTGCTGCGCAATATCGGTTCTTTCTTTTATAGATGCCGGTGGAATGTTGTTGGTAACAAAATTCATGGCTCTTTCCTTTAATTCTCCTGTTGGTCCGTCATTATTTTTAACAAGTTCATCCAAAGTAAAATCATTTTCTTTATCCATAATACCGGACATTTCAATCGCTTTTGAATTGGCAAATGCAGAATGCATATCGAATTTAGAAATTATAATTGGAACATCATCACATATTTCATCTAAAAATTTTAAATTCAAAGGAATAGCTTCTTTAAAATTTGAATCCGAAAAGTATCCACCATATATCCATCCACTCTTTTTATATTTCATATATTTCTTTATTCCGTTTTCAAAATCAGCTTTCGTTTTTGCATCTCTTAGATTCAGCTGCGAGTTGACGAGGGCGCCCTTTATAAAATGACAATGTCCGTCAGTAAATGCAGGGATAACAAGCTTCTTCTTCAGATCGATAACTTCATTATATTCATTTTTAAATTCATTTGCATCGTGATCCGACCCGAGAAAAATTATTTTACCAGTTGAAGAATCAAGACCTATTGCTTCCGTAAAAGTATTTTTTCCAAGCCACGCTTTAGAATTCATTAATAAAGTTTTCATCGACTGCTCAATAATGGATTTTATCTTCTTTTTCTTCCCAGGTTTTAAAAACAACCTTTGCTTCATTATTTAAAAGCTGAAGCATCGGGATTTTTCGTTCATGAATTTCTTTTCCTATCTCATCATATAAAAATTCATCATCAAAGTTGAGTGCTGCTGCATCCTGTCTTGTATTACCATAATATATTCTTTCTATCCTCGCCCAATGTATTGCAGAAAGGCACATAGGGCAAGGCTCGCAGCTTGTATAAATATCGCATCCGGCTAATGTGAAAGAATTTAGGATCTTGCAAGCAGCTCTTATTGCTTCAATTTCCGCATGTGCCGTAGGATCATTAGCGGAAGTTACTTTATTTGAACCCTCTGCTATAATTTTTCCATCTTTCACCACAACTGCCCCGAAAGGACCTCCTTCTCTTTTACTAATATTTACAAGTGAAAGCCGTATGGCTTCTCTCATGAATTTTTCTGACAATTCTTTCATAACATTATTTTAATTTTTGCTTAACAATAAATAAACGTACTCAAGTTGACTGCTTCGATCCTTTAAACTTTTTCTGACACGAATTTATACGAATTCATTTGTAATTCTTTTCTGAAGTTACGCAAACAACACATTTTTTGTCATTCTGAGTGAAGCGAAGAATCCAAATATTTTGATTCTATTCTATTTTTGGATTCTTCACTACACTACGCTCCGCTCCGTTCCGTTCAGAATGACAAAATGCGTAACTTCAGTTCATTTTTAATAATTCGTGCCGTAGTAGTCCCTATGGGAAAATTAGCCTCCCTGGCGTCAGACAGGTAGCAAGCTCTTGCTTTCAGTCCGCCGCGGCACTAAAACAGTCAACTTGAGTAAACTGAAAGATTTTATTTTTCAACTCAATGTTTAGCTTCGCTTCGATGCATTAATTTTCTTATCTAAAAATGGACCGAATAAAATCGTCCAGGTTCTTTGAATTCTCCGGAGGATAAATTTTCAATCAGTTCGATTAACCTTTAAATTTTGCCTCGTATTATTTCTCCCAATATGGTTAATATAAAATAAAAATTCTTCTCAACTTAAAATGTATATTCCTCTTTTTCCTTTAAAATTGAAATTACTCCTTCAAACAATTATTTTACAGATATGAAAAAATTAAAACAAACGGTAAAAAAAAAGACTAATAAAGTTGAATTAGATAAATCTGCATTTGATACCTCGTTCAGCCCAAACAGAACAATTAAAATTGTATTTTATGTTCTTTTAGCGATAACACCAGTATTTCTTTCATACTTATATCTCAGTTTCGCATTTAAGCAGAACCAGATCTGGAGTTTTCCACTTGACGATCCGTGGATTCACCTGACTTTTGCAAAAAACCTGATCCAGTATTTTAGCTTTTCTTATTTCAAGGATGAAATGGTCACAGCCGGCTCGACTTCCCCTTTATACACTATTTTAATTTCATTTGGATTTTTGATTACTAATAACGAAATGGTCCTCAGCTACATAGTTGGAATTCTGTTTTTTGTACTTTCATCGTTGGCTTTTTACAAACTTTCCTCTTTTGAATTCCTTAAAGAAAATATCTTAGCAATGTTGTGTGTAGGAATTTTCATTATTGATAAGTGGATTAATTTTATTGCAGTGTCGGGAATGGAGACCACTATGTTTATCTTTATACTGATCCTATGCGCATATTTTTACAGGGAAAGGAAAGCTGTTCCGTTTGCTGTATTGCTGGGGTTGATAATGTGGACAAGACCGGATGGCGTTGCGTTTATCGGCGCTATTATTATCGATTATGCTTTAGTAAGAATTTATTTCAAAAATCAGCTGTATTTAAAATTATTTTCTGAGGTTGATCTGAAAAAAATAGGAATAATTTTCCTTGGAATAATCGGACTTTACTTTGCGATGAACCTGGTCTTATCCGGCTCAATACTGCCGAATACATATAGCGCAAAGCTCACTTATTATTCACCGGAGTTTAGAAACCGTTTCGATTTTTTAGAAACAGAAGTATGGGAATATTTCAAAGCAGGGGCATATTATGTTTTAATGATAGGATTTATTTTTTCTTTTCTAAAATTACTTTTTGATATTTATAAAAAAACTTATAATCAAAATACTCTTTACATTGCATTTATTTTATTGCTAGTTTTAATCTACTTTATTAAGCTCCCTTATGCACACAGGTTTGGAAGGTATATGATGCCTATAATTCCATTTTTCATATTGGTAGGAACTATCGGCTTCAGGGACCTTGCCAGGTTAATTAGTAAATACACCAATAACGCATTATTATCTAAGAGCATCCTTTATATTCTGTTTATTATTACCTATTTCATTGGAATAAATAATTATGATCAAAACAGGAAGGAGTATGCGGAACAGAGCAAGTATATTTATGACAGGCAGGTAAAAGCTGCAATGTGGATAAAAGATAACACAAATGAAAATGACGTGATCGCTACTCACGACGTTGGAGCAATCGGTTATTATGGAAACAGAAAGATTGTCGATGTTGCAGGATTGATCACGCCTGAACTGATCAAAAAAATTAATGATCGGGATTATGTCAAGTATATGGCAGATTATATGAAGGACAAGGGTGTAACATACTTGGCATTTTTAAGAGAATGGTTTAGAGTTTCAAATCAGAATGCACTTTTCACTACGGCAGATGTACTGCCTCCGGAAGTCATGGAAGTTTATAAATTTGATCCTGAAAAGACTAAAATAATTTCACGGGAAGCAAACGGTTTATTAATGAATGCTCAAATGCTTTTGGGACAGAAGGCTGGTCAGCAAATGAGGAATGTAATTAATCGAATGCTCGTTCTTGAGCCGTCATGCGCATATCCTTATTTTTATTTGGCTTATGGATATTATTTACAAAGTGATTTTGCAAACTATGAAAAGAACATGTTAAAAGCTCTCGAACTTTTTCCGGATTATAAGGAAGCTCGATATTATCTTGGCGAATATTATAAGACTAACGGAAGATTTGAAGAAGCTAAGATTCAACTGACAAAATCACTGGAGCTCGATCCGCAAAACCTGAAGGTCATTAACTACCTGAAAGTGGTTTCGGATTCTTTGGCAGTAAGACAGCTACAAATACCACCTCCAAAATAATTAATTTATTCCACTCAAAACTCAATACTGTTGTATGGAGTTCTTCTTAGAAAAAATTAAGAGAGTTTATAAGTATTTAATAATACTTAATATAATTCTTTTGACTTTCATCATATATCAGTTATTCTTTTCGAAATATTACTGGGAAGAAAACGAAGAAAAAAATTTTGTTGTAGAGCAGGGAAAGAATTTAGACGAGATAATTACAGATCTGAAACAAAATGGTATTATCCCAAACTCATTGCTTTTCAAGATAGTTGTTAAGCTGACAGGAAAAGAAGGTCAGATAATTTCCAATCATTATCTTTTTAAAAACGGGATGAGCAATCTTCAACTTCTAAATCAGCTTATAGACAAAAATCTTAATCAAAAAGTTAGGCTCACCATACCGGAAGGCTATACGATCAAACAAATCGGGAATTTAATCGAGAAAAAACTTTTTTTATCAAAAGATAAATTTTATCAGGAAAGCTCTAGTGACTCGTTGATAAATATTCTCGGTTTAAAAGATAAAATAAAAAATTTAGAAGGATTTCTATATCCCGATACTTATGATATACCACCTTCCATTTCGGAAAAGGCTTTGGTACAATTATTGTTCAATGAATTTAAGAAAAAGGTTTTTGATATTAACGGATTAAAGCTAAAAGATACAACGCATCTCAAAGTGATAATCTTGGCATCTATCATTCAGGGAGAGACAAGAATTGAAAAAGAAATGCCGGTTGTTGCGGGTGTATATACGAACAGGTTGATAAAAGGTATGCGATTGGAAGCTGATCCAACCATTCAGTATATACTTCCCGACGGTCCGAGAAGATTACTTTATGAAGATCTTAAGATCAATTCCCCATATAATACATATAAAACCAAAGGTCTGCCACCGGGTCCAATTAATAATCCTGGTATTTCCGCCATCAAAGCGGCTTTGGATCCCGAAGATCACAAATTTTTATTTTTTGTTGCAACGGGTGAAGGAGGGCATAAATTTTCAGAAAATTATGAACAGCATCTGAATGCAGTTAGGGAATACAGGGCTAAATTGAAAAACGACAGTGTGAACAAAAAGTGAAATTTTCATGAACCACTCTGATAAAATTTTATTTTCCTTATTTCAAAAACTCGATTATAGGGACAAAGAGAATTCCGGCAAGAAAAAGTTAATCGGAATTCTTATAGCTTACCTGTTTTCAAATTCAGTACTTTCTTACAATTTTTATCTGACATTTGATGAGAGAAGTTTTATAATTTTGACACTAACTTCAAATTTATTTCTGATTGCATTAATTGTATTAAGCGATTTTGATAATCTTTTTCTCGGCACAAGATCTTATGAAATGCTGAATACACTTCCTGTGAAAACCACAAGGATCTTTTTTGTAAAATTTTTATCGGCAATACTTTTTTTATTTCTTTTCATTCTCGCAGCTTCAATCCCTCAAGTGATATTCTTTTTTTTTACAGATTACAGCTTCATTAAGACATCTGCATATATTTTAGCAAACCTGATGTTTTGTTATTTTTCCATCTCAATCTTAATTTTTATTTACATTTTTGTTCTAAGTCATTTTACAGAAAAAGCAGGTATTATATTAACAATTATTCAAATTGTTTTTTTTGCTTTCGTATTTTACTCATCAACACTATCTACGAGAATATCATCAGGGCAGGAGGGGACTTTTGTCAAAGCCAGTATAATGGATTCCGGTATAGTAAAGTATTTACCGCAGAATTATTTCTCTAATTCTGTTTACAATCCGTTTGTTTTTGTTTTTTGTATGCTGATCACTGGTGCAGTTCTTTTTTTACTGCCGCTATTTATTTCAAAAAAATATTCATCCATTTTACTGAGAGTGAATTTTATAAAAAAGAAAAAAAGCAGTTTGAGTAAAATAAACCTCAATTTTTCTTCTATAAGAAACTTTATAAGTAAATATATATTGACAAACAGTTATGAACGGGCAACTTACAATCTTGTAAAATTTCAACTGTGCAATTCAAAAGTTTTAAGAATCAAATATATCCCTATGGCTTTTATGCCGATTTTGATACTGCTGATCGGAATAATTTCAGATTTACCAAATCTGATATTTTTTAATAAATACATTGGAGAAGATTCTTTTTTCAAAACTACAATATTTGTAATGAGTCCTTCAGTGACACTCACATTATTGATGTGTTCGAGAATTCTCATTTCAAATACAAAGATACTGGATGAAAGCACCGTTGATACACGCTGGATTTTTGATATGCTGCCGGTAACCAATGGCAGGCTCCTTATCAAAGGCACATATAAATTTATTTATATAAATTTTCTTCTTCCTGTATTTTTAATAATACTTATTCTTCTAAGCTTTAGGGCTGATCTCTTAACAGTGTTGACAAACATCGCATTTATCTCGACTGCAATATATTTTATAAATTCTGTAAGCCTGCTATTTGACAAAACTTATCCCTTTACATTAGAAAATTCCAAATTTAACTCGATATCAAAATTCATGGAGATCATTTTTGCGATTCTACTAGGAATAATTTTATTTTTGCTTCAGATTTTTGTTTTTCAAAACATTATATTTGTATTAATCTCGATAATTATTTTTGCTTCTCTATCAATATTATTAAATAGAAATTAAATTCGATTATGCCAAAAGAAAAAATTTCAGCAGATATACAGACAGAAACAGCTCCGTTAATAAGAAACTATGACGGAGATGGGAAAAATATTATTCTTGCTATGACAGGTACGAGTGGAGCCATATACGGACTGAGAATGCTAAGGGCTTTGCTTTTAAACGACTTCAATGTTGACTTAATACTTTCTGAATATGCTGTTTTTACTCTTTACAATGAATGCGGAGTAGAGATCACACAGACCAATATAACAACTTTGTTTCCTGAAATACTGCTTTTAAAATCTACCGTGACATTTCATAATAATCTCGATCTTAAGTCGGAAATATTCACAAACAAATATGTTTGTGCAGGAATGATTATTTCCCCATGTTCGATGGGTGTGATTGGAGGAATAGGAAGCGGTGATTGTAAAAATCTGATTGAGAAATCGGCAGATTATGCGTTTGCATATTCGAAGCCGATTATCATAGTTCCGAGGGAAACCCCTTTAAATAAAATTCATCTTAATAACATGATTAAAATACTGGATGCGGGCGGAAAGATAGTTCCTGCTATGCCGAGCTTTGAGTATAATCCGAGAAACTTTAATGATCTTGCAGATCATATTGCCGGAAAGGTTTTGGATCTTTTGACTAATGATAACGGAGGAGTTATATAAATAATAAGTTTGCGTTTTAACGCTAAAAATCAAATCCGAAATAAAAATTATGAAATAAATTTCCCTGAAGTTTTGTAAAATTATTCTCTATTCTTTTTCCCAGATCATATCTTAACACGATCAAGCCAAGAACATTCATTCGTATACCTGCACCAATGCTTCCTTTTGTGGATACGTAATTCTCTTTCGTATCCCATGCATTTCCCGCATCAAAGAAAATACCTCCACGAATTCCTGGAAAATCAAGGGCGATCCCTAGCGGAAACCGAAGGGCAACAACATTCAGTAATGGAAATCTTAATTCAGCATTTGCCTGCCACATTTTACTGCCTCTGATTGAATTCAACGGCCAGCCTCGAAGGGACCAGCTTCCCCCCATGAAAAATCTCCGTGGTTCT
>Ga0180121_10001043_pt1 | contig 11736 bp, 14 predicted proteins | sample AntDrymUQ5402106_2_FD_129676 | JGI IMG/M metagenome (GOLD analysis project Ga0180121, IMG submission 129676) | Polar desert sand microbial communities from Dry Valleys, Antarctica - metaG UQ540 (21.06) (version 2) (version 2) | ecosystem: Environmental > Terrestrial > Soil > Desert | place...
CCGGCCTCTGAACGAAGAGTTGCGCTTGTTCTCCGGTTCGGACCGGTCGACTCGGGACGTGACCGGGGAGAGCTCCCGGACGTGGCCGCGAAGGACACGTCCATCGGCGCGGGCCGTCATGCCTCCTCGGCGGAGCGGTCGTGGTCGAGCGCGTCGTCGCCGAGGACGGGGCCGACGACGACGCCGTAGCCCTGCGTCTCGAGGATCGCCGCCGCCCGGTGGGCGTGATCCTCGCCCGCGATCAGGATGTTCAGCGTGCCGCCGCGGTCCGGCGACATGTGCTGGAGCTCGAACTCCTCGATGTTGATCCGCTCGGCGCCCAGCGCCTGGGTGATCCCGGCGAGAACGCCCGGCCGGTCGGGGACGTGGACACGAAGCCGCTGGAGCTCGCCAGGGTCTGCGTGCGCGATCGCGAGCATGGTGCGGCGGTTGACGGCTGCCTCGCCGATCCAGCGGGCGAGGAACCCCGCGTCGCCCGCGGCGAGCGCGGCCTCGACCTGCTCGATCCGGCGGCGATGCTCGGCGAGCGCGTCGCGGACTGCCTCGCCGTTCTCGAGGAAGATGTCCACCCACATGCGCGGGTTCGCCCCGGCGATGCGGGTCATGTCGCGGAGAGAGCGGCCCGCGGCAGTCAGCAGGTCGTGGCCGTCGACGCGAGAGGCGCCGGTCTGGTTGAGCAGCACGTTCGCGAGCACGTGCGGCAAGTGGCTCGTGACAGCCACGAGGCGGTCGTGCGCACCCGGATCGATGGCAACCGGGATCGCTCCGAGGGAGCCGACGAAGTCGTGCAGCAGCTTGTAGCGCTCGGGGTCGCAGGTTGCGAGCGGGGTCAGGAACCACGTCGCGCCCTCGAAGAGGTCGCCGGTCGCGTGGGCCGGCCCCGAGGCTTCGGCGCCGCAGATCGGATGTCCGCCGATGAAGCGCGGCTCGTTGGCTGCCTCCGCGCAGACGCCACCCTTGGTCGAGCCGACATCTGTCACCGTCGTCGTCTCCCCGCTCGCCTCGAGGGCGGCGCGAACCTGTCCCGGGAGTGCGGTCACCGGGACTGCGACGACGGCGAGCTCGGCACCGGCGATCACAGCTTCCAGATCAGGCGCCGCGTCGACGGCGCCGCGCTCCGCCGCAACCGCCAGGCTCGCCCGGTCGGGATCCCAACCCACGACGCGCTCCACCCCGGCTCGCCGCGCGGCGAACCCGACGGACGCGCCGATCAGGCCCGTGCCGATGACGGCGAGGGAGCGAAGGGGCGCCACCGGCTCAGCTACGCATCAGCTCGGCCACGCGAAATGCGAGGTCGAGCGACTGGCGGGCGTTCAGGCGCGGATCACAGAGGCTCTCGTAGCGGGCGGTCAGCTCCTCCTCGAGCACTGCGGCCGACCCGCCGAGGCATTCCGTCACGTCCTCGCCGGTGAACTCGAGGTGTACCCCGCCGGGCCACACGGCCTCCGCGCGGCAGACCTGGAAGAACCCCTCGATCTCGGCCATGATCGCGTCGAAACTGCGCGTCTTGATCCCGGTCTGGGTCCGAAAGATGTTCTCGTGCATCGGATCGCATGCCCAGACGACCGGATACTCTGCCTCGCCGACGGCGCGGAGGAGGCCCGGCAGGAACTCGGGGAGCCGCTCGGCCCCGAGGCGGACGATGAAGGTCAGCCTGCCGGGGATCCGAGCCGGATTGAGCTGTTCGCACAGCTCGAGTGCCTCCTCCGGGGTCGCACTCGGCCCGAGCTTCACTCCGAGCGGGTTGTGCACGCCCGCGAAGAACTCCACGTGAGCCCCGCCGACCTGCCGCGTCCGCTCGCCGATCCAGAGCATGTGAGCCGAGCAGTCGTACCAGTCGCCGGTGAGCGAGTCGCGCCGGGTCAGCCCCTCCTCGTAGTCGAGCAGCAGGCCCTCGTGGCTCGTCCAGACGTCGACCTGGTGCAGCTGAGGCGAGGCGACCAGGTCGATCCCGCAGGCACGCATGAAGCCGAGTGCGCGCTCGATCTCGACCGCGATCGCCTGATAGCGCTGACCCTCGGGCGCGCTCGCGGCGAAGGCCTGGTTCCACATCTGCACCTGCGTCAGGTCGGCGAAGCCGCCCTTCGTGAACGCCCGCAGGAGATTCAGCGTCGCGGCCGACTGGTGGTAGGCGCGCACCATCCGCTCGGGGTCGGCGACCCGCGCCTCGGCGGTCGGCGCGTCGTCGTTGACCATGTGGCCCAGGAAGGACGGCAGCTCCGTCTCCCCGATGCGCTCCGTCGGGGTCGAGCGTGGCTTCGCGAACTGACCCGCGATCCGGCCGACCTTGACGAGCGGCAGCGCCGAGCCGTAGATCAGGACGACCGACATCTGGAGCAGGATCTTGAGCTTCTCGCGGATCGAGACGGCGGTGAAGTCATGGAAGGATTCGGCACAGTCGCCGGCCTGGAGCAGAAAGGCCTTGCCCGCGACGACGTCGCCGAGCGCGGCCTGCAGGTCGCGCGCCTCTCCGGCGAAGACGAGCGGCGGCATCGCCTTCAGCTGCGCGAGCGCCGCCTCGGCGCGGGCCTCGTCCGGCCACTCGGGCTGGTGCCGCGCGGGACGGCTGCGCCACGACGAAGGCATCCAGGTTGCGGGGGTGACGGCCATCGGGCCAGTGTAGTTTGCGGCTTTCCGGCGCCCGCCCTATCCTTGGCAGCGATGACTTCCGCCCTCCGCAGCAGCAGCCGCCTGTGGCGCCGCGAGCGTGGCGGGAGCCTGCGCGCGACCTGAGCCACGCGCCACAGCCCGCCTCGCTCGACCTCCGCCGACGGAGGCCGTCCTGCCGTTCCCCTCTCTGAAAGGATCGACGTCGTGCGCATCTTCTCCGGCATCCGCGCCTCGGGCGACAAGACCCTCGGCAACTACAGCGGCGGCTTCCGTCAGTACGTCTCGACCCAGGCCCAGGGCGAGGCCTGCTTCTGCATCGTCGATCTGCACTCGATCACGACCGCGTACGAGCCCGAGGGGTTGCACGAGGCCACGCTTTCGCTCGCCGCGATGCTCTTCGCGACCGGACTCGATCCCGATCGCTCGACCGTCTTCGCGCAGAGCCACGTGCAGGCCCACGCCGAGGCGGCCTGGCTGCTCGGCTCGGTCACGAGCTTCGGCGAGCTTCGCCGGATGACGCAGTTCAAGGACAAGTCCGAGCAGCAGGATTTCGTCTCCGCCGGGCTCTTCACGTATCCCGTCCTGATGGCGGCCGACATCCTGCTCTACGGAACCGACATCGTCCCGGTCGGAGACGACCAGCGCCAGCACGTCGAGCTGACCCGCGACATCGCCGAGCGCTTCAACGCCCGCTACGGAGAGACGTTCACCGTTCCGCGCGGCGTCTATCCCGACGCGGGCGCCCGGATCAAGAACCTCCAGGAGCCGGAACGCCTGATGTCGACCTCGGCGGGGAATTCCCAGGGGATCGTCCGGATGATCGACGAGCCGGACGTCGTCCGGAAGAAGTTCAAGAGCGCCGTCACGGATTCCGAGCGCGAAGTGCGCCACGAGCCCGTGCAGAAGCCCGGGATCTCGAACCTGCTCGAGATCATGTCGGTCGCGACGGGCGAGTCGGTGCCGGCACTCGAGGGCCGCTACGACGGCGCCGGCTACGGCCAGTTCAAGACCGACGTCGGCGAGGCGGTGATCGAGCTCCTCTCTCCGATCCAGGAGCGCTACGCAGCGCTCCGGGAGGACGAAGGCGAGCTGCGGCGGCTGCTCGCGCTCGGTGCAGAGAAGGCGCGTGAGGCGTCGGCGCCGAGGCGCGCCGCGATGTTCGAGCGGATGGGCTTCGTGCGCTAGGCGGCGGTGCTGCTCATCCCGCGGCGCTCCTCAATGCGTCGACCTCCGCCCGGGTCAGCTCGCGCCACTCCCCCGGGGCGAGTCGACCGAGCCCGAGGCCCGCGTAGACGCTCCGGTGCAGGCGCCTGACGCGATGGCCGCCCGCCTCGACCATCCTGCGCACCTGCCGGTTGCGGCCCTCGTGGAGGACGAGCTCGAAGCGCGCGCCCGAGAGCCGGCGCACGCGCGCCGGTGCGGTCGGCCCGTCGTCGAGCTTCACGCCTTCCGCGAGCTTCCGCAGCGTGCCGTCGGTCGGCTGCTTCCAGGTCTCGACCTCGTAGACCTTCTCGACGCCGTAGCGTGGGTGCGCCAGCCGGTGCGCGAGCGCACCGTCGTTCGTGAGCAGCAAGGCGCCCGTGGTCTCGACGTCGAGGCGGCCCACGGGGACGACGCGCGACGCGTGCTGGACGAGCGCTAGCACCGTCGGTCTGCCCTGGGGATCGCTCGCAGTCGTCACCACCCCCGCCGGCTTGTGCAGGAGGACGTAGGCGAGCTTCTGCTTCGCGACCGGCTCGCCGTCCACCTCGACGACGTCCTTCGTCCCGACGAATGTGTTCAGCTCGCCGGGCTCGCCGTTGACCCGGACTCTGCCGGCCTTGATCAGCTCGTCGGACTTTCGCCGGGAGGCGACGCCGGCGCGCGCCAGATACGCATTGAGTCTCAAATCCTTCTCCTCACCCGTAGATCATGGCGCGGCAGCAAAGCGGCCGCCTTCGAGGAGCTTCGCGCGTGCGGGATCTGCGAGAGCGGACCCTGCACTTGCGCCGACGAGCTACTCTGCCGCCCGATGCGCGACCGCACCCGCGACCTCGAACGCCTGGCCGACCTGCTCGTCGGCTTCGGCGCGAACCTCCAGCCTGGCCAGATCCTCGCCGTGACGGCGTACTACGACATGGCGGATGCCGTTCGGGCGATCACCCGGGCGGCCTACGGCCGCGGCGCCCGCTGGGTCGACGTCTTCTGGTGGGACCTGCTCGTGAAACGGGCGCGGCTGGAGCTGGCCCCCGAGGACTCGCTCGAGTTCGTGCCGCCCTGGATCGGCGAGCGCCTGCGTTGGCTCTCGGACGAACGGGCGGCTCGCCTCGCACTCGCAGGCAGCGACTCGACGGTCTTCGACGGGATCGACCCGTCGCGGATGGGGCGCGATCTGATGCCGTACGCGAAGGAGATCCCGGAGATCGTCAATGCGCGGACGACGAACTGGACGGCCGGGCCGTGCCCGAATCCGCGCTGGGCCGAGCGCGTCCATCCCGAGCTACCACCCGACGAGGCGCTCGACAAGCTCTGGGACGAGATCGTCCACGTCTGCCGCCTCGACACGGACGACCCGGTCGAGGCCTGGCGCGAGCGGATGAGGGCGATCGTCGCCTCGGCGATCAGGATGTCCGAGCGCCGCTTCGACGCGATCCATCTCCAGGGGCCGGGCACCGACCTCACCGTCGGCCTGCTCCCGAGCCACCGCTGGCTGGGCGCCGACTTCACGACCGTCGAGGGCCTCACGCACTATCCGAACCTCCCGACCGAGGAGATCTTCACGACCCCCGATCCCGAGCGCGTCGACGGCCACGTCAGCGCGACCATGCCACTCGAGGTGTACGGCTCGTTCATGTCCGGGATCAGGATCAGCTTCGCAGGAGGCCGTGCAACGAAGGTCGACGCCGACGAAGGCGTGGAGGCGCTACGGTCGATCGTGGCCAGGGAGGGCGGCGACCGGCTCGGCGAGCTCGCCCTCGTCGACGGCGAGGGCCGGATCGGCCCGCTCGGCACGGTCTTCTACGAGACGCTCCTCGACGAGAACGCAGCGAGCCACATCGCGCTCGGGAACGCCTACACGTTTCCGCTCGAGGACGAGGCCGACCAGGCGCGGGCGAACCGGAGCGACATCCATGTCGATTTCATGATCGGCAGCTCCGACGTCGACGTCGACGGGCTGACCCTCGAGGGCGAACGCGTTCCCGTCCTGCGCGGCGGGGCCTGGCAGATCTAGGCGGTCCGGCCGACAGCGACGGAGTGGAGGCGTTCGCGGATCTCCGCCGCCGACTCGCCCAGGTCGTCGAGCCGTGGCAGGGCACCGAGGCCCTCCAGCCCGAAGACCCGCTCGAAGAGCGCCGTCGTCCGATAGCGCACAGCCCCGCCGGGGCCGTCGTCGCGTCCGGCCTCCGCGATCAGGCCGCGTTCGAGGAGGCCCGCTACCGTGGAGTCGGCGGCGACGCCGCGCAGCCGGGCGATCTCGGGACGGCTGCAGGGGCCGAGATAGCCGACGATCGCCAGTGTCTCCAGAGCCGCCTGCGAGAGCCCGCGCTCGACCGGGCGCTCGAACAGCCTGCCGCAGGCCTCCGCCGCCTCTCGGGAGGCACGGAACGCGTAGCCGCCGGCGACGTGCTCCAGCACGATCCCACTCCGCCCCTCTCGGTACCGGTCGGAGAGGAGCCCGAGGGCCGTCTCGATCCGGATCGAGTCGTCGTCGGCCGCCTGTGCGAGCTCGTCCACGGAGAGCGGCGCGGAGGCGACGACGAGCAGCGCCTCGATCGTGCGGGCGAGCTGGTCGACCGGGTTGGCGGTGATCAGGCGGAGCGGACGATCCATTCGGCACCTCTTTCGCTTTCGGCGCGGGAAACCCTTATCGGGGCGAAGGGGGCGGACTGCTCGAGCGCGACCTCGCCCGTCTTGCGCAGCTCGAGCAGAGCCAGGAAGGCAACGGCCTGCTCGACGCGGCTCAGGCCGGAGACCTCCGCGTCGAAGTCGAATCGGCGGCGGCGGCCGAGCACGGAGCGGAAGCGCTCGAGGAACTGCGCGACGGGCGGGAAGCGGAGCCCCATGTGCGAGAGCGAGACTCGAGCGGGCGGCTCGGCGAGTCTGCGCAGGGCAGCGGCGAGCCGCTCGGGATCCTGCGGGGCCAGCTGGCGCTCCGGACGGGGCGCCAACGGCGAAGGGCCGACCCGAAAATAGCGCTCACGCTGGCCGGCGAGCCGTTCGGTCAGCCAGGCGGCGGCCCCCTTCATCCGCCGGTACTCCGCCAGTCGGCGCGCCAGCTCCTCGGCGGCCTCCCCGGGCTCGAGCTCGTCGAGCTCCGCGGCCTCCTCGGGGAAGAGCGCCCGCGCCTTCAGCTCGAGCAGCGACGCGATCAGGACGAGGAACTCGCCACACGCCTCGAGATCGAGCTCGTCCCGTTCGGCGAGCCCGTCGACGAACGCGACGACGATCGCGGCGACGTCGACCTCGGCCGGCTCCAGCTCCTCCTTGAGGACGAGTGTGAGCAGCAGGTCGAAGGGGCCCTCGAACGCGTCGAGATCCAGGGGCAGGTCGAAGACCGCGGTCATCTGGAAAACGCTAGCGGCGGGATCGGACGCGGCCGCGCGGGATGGCCATGGCCGGGGGCGGCTCGGGCTTCCGCTCGCGGCGGTTCCGTCCACCGTGCAGGAACTGCCACCAGACAAAGAACGCGACCGAGGCGACGAACAGGACGAGCGCGACCCAGGCATTGACCCGCATCCCGGCAAGCTCCTTCGATGGATCGACGCGCAGCTGCTCGAGGAAGAAGCGAAAACCGGTGTAGAGCGCGACGTAGAGCGCAAAGAGCGCCGGTGGGCGGAAGCGGTAGAAGCGGTCGAGGACGAGTAACAGGCCGGCGGCGGCGAGATTCCAGAGCCCTTCGTAGAGAAAGGTCGGATGGAAGGTGTCGTCGAGCAGGTAGTCGTCGGGCCGGCGCGCGGGCTCGATCTCGAGCCCCCAGGCCCGGTCGGTGGGCTTGCCGAAGAGCTCCTGGTTCCACCAGTTGCCGACCCTGCCGATCGCCTGCGCAACGAGTAGTCCGGGTGCGGCGGCGTCGAGCAGGGAGGTGACGCTCGCACCCGCGCGCCTGGCGATGATCGAACCGGCGAGCACGCCACCGGCGATGCCCCCCCAGATCCCGAGCCCGCCCTCCCAGACCGCGAACGGGCCCCACCACTCATCCGGGACCTCGCTCCAGCTCGTGGCGACGTGGTAGAGCCGGGCGCCGACGATCCCGAAGCCGACGCCCCAGACCGCGACGCGGAAGATCAGATCCCAGTCGCCCCCGCGCGCCGTCCAGCGCCTGCCCGTCAGCGCGATACAGGCCGCGATCCCGGCGAGCAGCATCAGCCCGTACATGTGGATCGTCAGCGGGCCGAGATCGAGGGTGCCCGAAGCTGGAGACGGGATCGAAGAAAGGAGGGTCACCGGGTCAGATTCTGCCCGCGCGCCCGGAAACCTGTCCGGTTATCGGCCGCCGCGCGCCGCAGGGGGCCTCCAGAGCTCGGGAGCCCGCCGTCGTGCGCTAGAGCAGGATCTGGAGCGCCAGCTCGGGCTCGCAGCCCGCGCGAAGCAGGTCGATCGCGTAGTGCAGGTCGACGTCCAGCCGACGCGCCAGCAGGACGGCGGCCTTCGGCTCGAAGCCGGCCCGCTCGAGCTCCCCGGCGCGCCAGCGCTCGATTCGCTGCTGCTCCGTTTCTGTCGCTTGTAGCTCTGCCGCAGCCATCTCAGTTGCTCCTCCTGGTCGTTGTACTACCTCTTCGTTCATTCAAACGAGTCGGTTGTCCCCTTTTGTGGGGATTGAGATGAAGCTTTCGTAAAAAGAATCGTCGGAGCGCCGTGCCGGCGTATGTGCCGTTCGCGATCACGGATCTCCGGAGTCTCGATTTGATGGCCAGAGCTCGGATCGACCCGCGAAGAGTCGCTGCGCAAGGCGCAAGCAGGCGAGGAGGCGAGCTCGCGATCCGGTCTCTGCTGCAGGAGGAGCGGCCTCGCGGAGGCCCGCCTCGGCGGACGGGCCTCCGGAGCGGCGAAGGTGCCTAGCGACCCACCGCCGCGGGCTCTGGAGCGGTGCGGGAGCGGCGCAGCAGCACGAGCGCCCCGCCGATCAGGAGCAGCGCCAGAGCGACCCCGCCGACGGGCAGCGTCGGGAACGACGAGCCCGAGCCGGCTGCGGCGATCTCGACCGGCTTGAACGAGTGCGTCTCGGCGCCGCCGTACCGGGTGAAGCCGTCGTAGATCTCGTACGACCAGGTGCCGGCACCCGGGAACCGGACGACCGCGTGGTAGACGCCGCGCTTGCCGGTCGGCCTGGCGCTGAAGGTGCCGGCAGCGGCGCCGGTCTCGAGATTACGAACCGTGATCGAGGGCTTCACGCCCGTCAGCGGCGTTTCGCCGTGCTGGAGCACGGTGAGGTCGACCGGCCAGTCCTGCCCGGCCTTCAGCCCGCTCGGTGGGAGCGAGCTGAGCCCGACGGTCGCCCAACCCCCCGCCACAGCAACCGGGGCAGCGACCGCGGCGAGGCCGAGCGCGAGGAGGAGCACGAGCTTCTGCATTGGAACCTCCGTTTTCTCTCGTCGATTCAGGGAGCGAGGTCGGCCGGTGCGACCATGACGGGCTTGAACGTGTGCTCGGCCGCGCAGTTCGGGACGAAGCCGTCGTAGACCGTGAACGTCCAGCGACCCGCCGCCGGAAAGACGACGCGGAAGCCGTAGGAGCCGACGGCGGCGGTGGGCCTTCCCCGGAAGACCGTGACCCTGCCGGCCGCCTTGCGGATCCTGATCTCCGGCTTTGCGTCCGCGAGCGGCGTGCGCCCGTGCTGGAGCACCCGGACCGTCACGAGCCACGGCCGGCCCGCCTCCAGTCCCGTCGGCAGCGAGCTCAGGCCGACCGTCGCCCAGCAGCCGGACGGGACAGCCTGGGCGCTCCCGGCCGAGAGCAGGGCTGCCACCGCCGCCACGAGTGGTACGAGCCGTTTCATCTTGAACCTCCCGATCGTGTGCTGTGACTACACCGCCCGCACCGGCATGGTTCCCTAGCGCACGGCGCGGGCGAGCTCGAGTGCCTCGGCGAGCTCCACGTCGGCTTCGAGCCGCAGCAGCAGCTCGCCCCGGTTCCAGAGCAGCGTCGTCCCGGCGAGGTAGGCGCGATCGTCCGCGATCCGGCCGGCCCCGTCGAGGTACATCACGAAGTGTCTCTCTCCCGAGACATAGAGCCCACGCTCGCCGTCGACGTCGATCTCCTCGATCGACGAGCCCAGGCCTCCCACCTTCTTGACGAACCCGTCCCAGACGGCGCCAGGAACCTGCGAGAGCAGGAGCCTCGGCCGCTCGATCGATCCGTAGACGAGCGTGACGAGCCCGTCTCCGCGGAGGTAGACCTGGTCGGGCTCCCCGAGATCGACGAGCTCGAAGCCCGCCTGCTTCCGGGCGGTGGCCAGCGGGACGCGCACGCCGAGGAGCTCGATGCGCTCGATCGGCTCGACCTGCGGCAGGCGCTCGACCCGGGCAACGGAGGCGCCGCGCAGGCGGAAGAGCTCGAGGAAGGCGCTGCGGGCACCGGGTGAGAGCGCGAGCACCCCGAGCGTCGCAACGAGGACGACCGCGAGGGCAACGGCGAGCGGACGAAGGCTTCGCCGCCGTCGAGGAGCGCTGGAGATTGTCCGCTCGACGGCGTCCGCGAGTTGCGGCGCCGGCGGGAAGTCGATCTCGGCGCGCAGGTCCGCGAGCCGGAGCTCGAGCTCGCTCATCGCTCCCCCAGCTCCGCCCGCAGGCGCTCGAGCGCACGGGACGTCCGCGACTTGACCGTGCCCCGACGTAGCGAGAGCGTCTCGGCGGTCTCGGCCTCGGTCAGGTCGAGCAGGTAGCGGCACGAGAGGACGAGCCGGTCCTCCTCGCCGAGGGACTCGAGCGCGGCCAGGAGCTCGGCGCGCGCCTCCGCGGCGAGGACCCTCCCCTCGGGGGACGGAGCCGCGCCACCCGAGGGAAGCTCTGAGCCCGGGACGCCTCCCCGGGCCGAGGGCAGCTCGTGGCCGGCCCGCAGTGCGAGCGCCTCCCGGCGGCCGCCGGCACGAAGCCGGTTGCGCGCCTCGTTGGCGACGATCGCGAGCAGCCACGGCCGGAGCGGCGCGCTGCGCCGGAAGCGCGGCAGGGCGTAGAACGCCTTCACAAGCGCCGTCTGGGCGGCGTCCTCGGCATCGGCGGCGTTGCGGGTGATCAGGTACGCGGTGCGGAAGGCGATCTCCTCCTGGTCGCGGACGAGCGCGCCGAAGGCGGCGCCGTCTCCCCTGCGCGCCCGTTCGACCAGCTCGTCCTCTCTCGGTGGCCGGCTCACCACTCGATCCTTCTACACCCGCCGGGTAGATTGGGTTCCTTGGGCCGCGCCGTCGGGATCAATCACGTGGCGCTCGAGGTCGCCTCGCTCGACGAGGCGCTCGCCTTCTACGGCGCCCTGTTCGAGCTCGAGCTGCGGGGGCGGAGTGCCGGCGTCGCCTTCGTCGACCTGGGCGACCAGTTCCTCGCGCTGATGGAGGGCGCCTCCACGGCGCAGGACGCTCAGCGCCACCTCGGGCTCGTCGTCGACGACCAAGAGGCCGTGCTCGCGGCTGCGCGCGAGGCCGGCGTGGAGGTCTTGGGCGGCAACTCGTTCCTCGATCCGTGGGGCAACCAGATCCAGGTCGTGGCCTACGCCGACGTCCAGTTCGCGAAGACGCCCGAGATCCTGCGCGGGATGGGGCTCGAGCTGGAGAAGTCGGATCGCGCGCTCGGCGAGCTGCGCGCCAAGGGCCTCGCCTGATCGACCTCGACCACCACGACCTCCTCGGCCTGCTGGTGCTCCTGGCGGCGGTGGCGGGGATGCTGGTGCTCGTCCCGAAGCTTCGGATCCCGTATCCGATCCTGCTCGTCCTCGGCGGGCTCGCACTCGGCTTCGCGCCCGGCTTGCCGGAGATCGACCTGCCGCCCGACCTCGTCCTCGTCGGCATCTTGCCGCCGCTCCTCTACGGCGCCGCCTTCTTCACCTCGCTCCAGGATCTGCGCGCGAATCTCCGGCCGGTAGGGCTCCTCGCGATCGGGCTCGTGCTCCTGACGATGGTCGTCGTGGCCGTCGTCGCGCACGAGATCGTTCCCGGCC
>Ga0180121_10001044_pt1 | contig 11730 bp, 12 predicted proteins | sample AntDrymUQ5402106_2_FD_129676 | JGI IMG/M metagenome (GOLD analysis project Ga0180121, IMG submission 129676) | Polar desert sand microbial communities from Dry Valleys, Antarctica - metaG UQ540 (21.06) (version 2) (version 2) | ecosystem: Environmental > Terrestrial > Soil > Desert | place...
GCGGCAACGGGACCGCCTGGACATGGAGGACCTGCTGCTCGTCGCGGTCGCGCTGCTCGACGAGGACGAGCGGGTGGCCGCGCAGGTCCGCCGGCAGTACCGGTGGTTCGTGGTCGACGAGTACCAGGACGTCAGCCCGGTCCAGGTGGGGCTGCTGCAGCGCTGGCTGGGTGACCGCGCCGACGTCTGCGTGGTCGGCGACCCTTGGCAGACCATCTACACGTTCGCCGGCGCATCGACCGCGCACCTCGGCGAGTTCCCGCGCCGGTTCCGCGACGCGCATCGGGTCGAGCTGGTGCGCAACTACCGGTCGACGCCGCAGGTGATCCAGCTGGCCAACCGGGTTGCCCGAGCCGGCGGGCGAGGTCGCGACGACGAGCCGGCCGGTGTCGTCCTCCGCGCCCAGCACGAGGACGGGCCCGAGGTGGTCTGCCGCGGTCATGCGGACGAGAACGCCGAGGCGATGTGGGTGGCCGAGCAGCTGGGCGAGCGGCAGCGCAAGGGCGTACCGCTGCGCGACATGGCGGTGCTGGTGCGGATCAACGCGCAGACGCGCGCGTACGAGGATGCGTTCTCCGCTGCCGGGCTCGCGTACACGCTGCGCGGCGCCGACCGGTTCTTCGAACGGCCAGAGGTGCGCCAGGCGGTGACGTTGCTGCGCGGCGCGGCCAGGTCGGGTGCTGCTGGTTCCGACGGCGGTGGCGACGTGCCGGGGCTGGTGGACGAGGCGTTGGCGGTGCTGGCGACGATGAACCACTCGCGGCAGCCACCGGCGGGAAGCGGCGCGCAGCGCGATCGGTGGGAGTCGCTGCACGCGTTGGTGTCGGTCGCGGAGGAGCTCGTCGCGCAGTCGCGCACCGGCGAGGCGGTCGAGGCCGGCCTGAGCGAGCTGGTTGCCGAGCTCGACCGACGAGCAGAGCTTCAGCACGCCCCGGTCGCCGACGGCATCACCCTCGCCACGCTGCACGCCGCCAAGGGCATGGAGTGGACTGTCGTCGCGCTGGCCGGCATGCACGAGGGAGCGATGCCGATCGTGCACGCGACCACCCCGGCTGCGGTCGAGGAGGAGCGCCGGCTGTTCTACGTCGGCGTGACCAGAGCCCGGCGTGAGCTGCTGGTGTCCTGGGCGGCGAGCCGGTCGCCAGGTGGTCGTGGCAACCGTGGCCCGACCCGGTTCCTCGACGGGGTCGTCGACCGCGCGAAGGAACGGTCCCGCGCCCGTCGGACCCGGAGTGGGAAACCCACGGTGCGGCGGTGCCGCAGCTGTGGCCGGGCGCTCAGCCGTGGCCGCGAGGCGACGGTCGGTCGCTGCTCGGCCTGCCCGGCGACGTACGACGAGGGCCTGTTCGAGCGGTTGCGGGACTGGCGCCGCGAGGAGGCCAGCGAGCGCGGGGTGCCCGCGTACTGCGTGCTCACCGACGCGACGCTCGTGGCGCTGGCCGAACGGCTGCCGACCGACACCGCCGGCCTCGCCAGCATTCCCGGCGTCGGGAGGGTCAAGCTCGACCGGTACGGCGACCACCTGCTCGCGCTGCTCGCCAACCACTGAAATTGCGTTGCGGCGGTCGGCTGGCTTCCCGTACCCTCACATGCGCCGGTTGCGCCAGCAGCCTGCGCGGCCACGTCACCAACGTGAGGAGGTGCCTTCGATGATCAGTGCGACGTTTTCGATGCCGAAGGCACCCGCGGCGCGGCGCGTTCAGGCATCCATCTCGACGAGCGTCCAGGGGACCGGTGTGTCCGCTGCCGCCTTCGGCCAGAACACCAGCGCCGACGCGGATGCGACCTACGTGGGTCCGACTGCCTGGAGTCCCCCGGTCTGACGAACTGACCGGCGCCTCCAGGCCGCGGAACCCACACCGGGATCCGCGGCCTTCGTGTTTCCCAGGGCTACCGCCCGATCCGTCACACGAGTCACGAGGAGGTGACCGAAATGACCACCAGCGTTCTCGAGCCGATCGCATCCGTCGCGATCGGTGCAGTCGACGAGGCGTTGCTGCCGTGTCGGTCAGGTGACCCCGAGATGTTCTTCGCGGAAAGCCCTGAGGACGTCGAGACCGCCAAGGCGCTGTGCCTGACCTGCCCGGTCCGGGCCGAGTGCCTCGCTGGCGCCCTCGAGCGGCGCGAGCCGTGGGGTGTCTGGGGCGGTCAGCTGTTCCTGCAAGGCCAGGTGATCGCGCGCAAGCGGCCCCGCGGCCGCCCGCGCAAGCACGACCGCGACGACCACACCGTGGCCGCCTGACCAGGGGGAGAAATGCGGGGTTCTGGCTGGTGACACGCCTGCCAGGCCAGCCAGAACCCCGCAAAGTTTCCCGACCTCGCGCCAGGATGGGGGTGTGGCAGACACCGGCACCGACGCGGAGCGGCCGGTGTGCGGGCGGTGCGGGACCGCCGCGCCAGCGGACGCGCTGCCGCTCACCTGGGTCACCTCGGTCGAGAACGGACGCCGGCGCGTCTACTGCGACCGGTGTGCTCGCGAGCACGTACGCGCGATCGAGGGCAAGCTGGACAGCGCCTGGTGGTGAGCAGCCTCAGTCCGCGAAGCCAGGCAGCGCCTCGTCGAGCAGCGCGCGGAAGTCGGCCTCGGCGCCGAGCTGGCAGAGCACCCCGATCCCGCCGCTCCACACTCGGTGGATCAGCAGGTAGCCCGGCGGCAGGTTGAGCCGGGTAGCGGTGACGAACGCCTCCTTGCGCGGCGAGTCGAAGCGTTCCGCCTGCGCGCGCATCCACGCCCGGGAGAAGTGGAACGTCGGCATCGTCGCCGGCTCGACGAAGGGAGTCAGGTAGTTCTGCAGCACCTCGACGTCGATCTCGGCTCCAGGCTTGACGAAGCCCTCGGCGCGCAGTCCGTCGAGCACCGCGTCCCAGTCCCCGTCGACCGCGCGGCGCAGCAGCCGCCCGGCGACAACCGGCAGCCCGGCCGGGCCGAGCCGCGCAACCGCCCCGAAGTCGACGACCCCGAGCCGGCCGTCCCCAACGATCCGGAAGTTGCCGGGATGCGGGTCGGCGTGCAGCAGCCCGGTGCGCCTCGGCCCGGAGAAGAGGAACCGGACGTACGCGGTGCCGTAGTGGTTGCGGCTGTCCTGGTCGCCCTCGGCCACCAGGCGGGCCAGCGAGCCCGAGCTCTCCAGCCAGGTGGTGACGAGGACCCGGCCGGTGAACTCGACGACCTCGGGCACGACGAACGCCGGGTCGTCGGTGAACTCCTCGTGGAATGCCGCCTGCGCCTGCGCCTCCAGCACGTAGTCGAGCTCCTCGGCGGCCCGGTCGCGCAGCTCGGCCACCAGCGGCTTCACATCGATGTGCGGGAACAGCCGCGCGACGAACCCGGCCGCGCGCTGGATCTGGCGCAGGTCGGAGTGCAGAGCCTCGGCCGCGCCCGGGTACTGAACCTTGACCGCCACCTCCTGCCCGTCGTGCCAGATCGCCCGGTGCACCTGGCCGATCGAGGCGGCCGCGGCCGGGTCGTCGTCAAAGTGGCGGAACCGCCGCCGCCACCCCGCGCCCAGCTCGACCGCCAGCATCGCGTGCACCTGCGCCGCGTCCATCGGCGGTGCAGCGTCCTGGAGCCGGGTCAGGTTGACGCGGTACGGCTCGGCCAGCTCCTCGGGGAGCGCCGCCTCGAAGATCGACAGCGCCTGACCGAACTTCATCGCGCCGCCCTTGAGCTCGCCCAGCACGCTGAACAGCTGTTCGGCGGTACGGAGCTGGACGTCGCTCATCACGGCTTCGCCGGGCCGGCCGGCGAGCCGCTTCCCCAGGCCGAGCGTGGCCCGGCCGGCGAAGCCGAGAGGCAGGCTGGCCAGCCGCGCGGTCCGTACGACGGCGCGGCGGGGCAACGGCCCGGCAGGCGGCTTGCCGTCCTCCGCGCCGCGGTCCATACCCCCATTGTCACCTGTGGCTACCGCTGCCGGTCAGGCCGGCAGGCTGCAGTCGCATCCTGGGTGCCGCTCCCACCTGTGCACGACGTGGTCAACCAGGTCGTCGGCGAACCGCAGGCTGGCGCCGTAGCAGAGCACGCGGTTGCCCTCGACGTACGCGAGCAGGTCCCGCACCGCCCAGGTCGAGGCCGCGGCCTCGAGCACCCGGCTGCGCGGCCCGGGCAGGTCCGGCGCGGGCACGGTCGCGGTAGCCGGGCCGAGCTGATGGGTCAACGCCAACCAGGAGGGATCGCGTGCCGCACGGGCCTGGTCCACGCAGCCGACGCATGCCGTCACGCCTGGCCGGACGAACGGCCCGACGGCCGCGACCCCGTCCACCTGGGAGACGACGAGGTGGTCGATGCGGTCGGCGCGCAGGGTCCGCGTGCCGGTGCTGGTCACCGGTGACCCAGCGACGAGCGCGACGTCCGTCCGCACCTGCGGGCTGGGCAAGGCGTGCCGCCAGCCGGTCCCGGCCGGGATCCGTGCCGCGACGTGTGGCTCGGCCACCAGCCGGCCGATCCCGGATCCGGCGAGCAGCCCCCCGGCGGCGACCAGCAGGTCGTCGGCCCGCGGCGCGGTCGCTACCAGGCTCACCGTTGCGGCGCGCCGGGCACGGAGCCGGTCCGCGGCCATGCCGGCATCGGTCCGGGTCAGCAGGTGGGTGAACTCGGCGGGCACCGCGGCCGCCCGCACCTCGTCGGCGTCGACCACCACGCCGGCCCCCACCAGCGCTGCCAGCGCCTCGGCGGCGGCGGGTGGGTCGAGGCACTCGGCGAGCACGCGCTCCTGCGCCCGCACCCCGTCGAGGCGGGTCAGCAGCCCTCGTACGGCGGGCGAGTCCCGGACGACGACGGCGCGGCCCGGCTCGACGCCGAGCTGGAGATGTGCGCGGTCACGCCGCAGGAGCGCGGCGCCGGGGCGCAGAACGGGACGCACAAAGCCAGCCTGCCCCGAACAGCCGGGGTGTGGCCGGCGCCGTCCACAGGCTCCCGCGCAGGCGTGGGGCTCCCGACGCCTGGGGTGTGGGCCGGGGTCAGGCCTTGCCGAGGATGCGGTTCAGCTTGGTGCTGCAGACCGGGCAGGTTGCCTTGGCCATCCGGGTGCCCTTGTCGTTGACCTGGACCTCACCGCTGGCTTCCCGCTTGGCCTTGCACTTGACGCAGTAGAACTCACCGCTCCAGGTCTCCGCCATGACGGCCTCCTTGTCTGCTCGCTCACCTCCGCCGGTGGAGCCGGCGGCGCGTCTTGCGGTCGTCGCGGCGGGTTCGGTCCGACCCGCCGGAGCCCGGACAGGTCGTCCAAGCCGCTGCCACCCTACTCATCCGAGCCCTCGGAACGGCCCCGACACGGCCGGAGCGGGCTCCCGGCGTGTCCCCCGCTTGTGGAAAACCCTGTGGACAAGGGTGTGGACCTTTGTGGACGACAACGGGCCAACCTGCGTCGGAGTGGGGGTTGCGGGCGCTATTTTGGCGCCCGTGCCGGAACTGAGGTCGCCGTCGCCGCAACCCCAGCCGCGGGAGGCCACCCCGCGGGTCGAGGTGCGCCGCAGCTCCCGACGCAGGCGTACGGTCGCGGCCTATCGCGAGGGCGACACGGTGGTCGTGATGATGCCGGCCCGCTTCACCCGCGCCGAGGAGCGCGAGTGGGTGGACACCATGCTCGCCCGCCTCGACAAGCGCGACAGCCGCCGCCACCCGAGCGACGAGGTGCTCGCCCGGCGGGCCAGCGAGCTGAGCCGGCGGCACCTGGACGGGCAGGTCCAGCCCTCGTCGGTGCGGTGGGCGGACAACCAGCTGGCGCGGTGGGGGTCGTGCAGCGTGGAGGAGGGCTCGATCCGGTTGTCCCGGCGGCTGGAGGGGATGCCGCAGTGGGTGGTCGACTACGTGCTGATGCACGAGCTGTGCCACCTGCTGGTCCCCGGCCACACCGCGAAGTTCTGGGCGCTGGTGGAGCGTTACCCGCGCACCGAGCGGGCCCGCGGCTACCTCGAGGGCGTTTCGGACACCGCCAGCCTGCACGTGAGCGAGGACTGAGCTAACTCCCTTGCTCGACTTGTCACCGTCTGACGGCGCCCTGACGCCGTACGGTGCTGACAAGTCGCGACGGTGCTGACAACTCGCGCCCTAGCCGCGCTTGTCGGGGTCGGGGTCGTCGAGCATCGCCCGGAGCGCGGCGTCGAAGTCCTCGTCGGAGGCGGCGCCGGAGGCCCCTGCTGCGCCCGCGCCTGCCCGCTCGCCTTGGGCGAAGCCGAGCGGGTCGTCCAGGTCGGCCGAGGACGGCAGCAGGTCGGGATGCGCCCACACCGCGTCGCGTGCCTGCGGACCGTGCCGGTCGCGGAGCCCTCCCCAGAGCGTCGCGGCGTCCCGCAGCCGACGGGGACGCAGCTCGAGGCCGACCAGCGAGGCGAACGTCTGCTCGGCCGGTCCACCGCTGGCCCGACGCCGGCGCATGGCCTCGCGCAGCGCCGGCGCCGACGGCAGCCGGTCCTGCGTTGCCTGGGCGACGACCTCGTCGACCCAGCCCTCCACCAGGGCGAGCAGGGTCTCGAGCCGGGTGAGGGCGGCCTCCTGCTCCGGTGTGCTCTGCGGTTCGAACAACCCCTCCGACATCGCTGCCTGCAGCGCGGCGGGGTCGGTCGGGTCGATGCCCCGTACGGTCTCCTCGATCGCGGACAGGTCGAGCCGGGTCCCCCGCGCGTAGGTCTCGACCGCGCCGGACAGGTGGCCGCGCAGCCACGGCACGTGCTGGAACAGCCGCTGGTGCGCGCACTCGCGCAGCGCGACGTAGAGCAGGACGTCCCTGGCGTCCTGCTCCAGGCCGGCGCCGAAGGCCGCGACGTTGGCGGGCAGGACTGCGGCGGTGCCGGTCGGGGCCAGCGGCAGCCCGATGTCGGTGCCGGACAGCACCTCGCTCGCCAGCTCCCCGAGGGCTTGGCCCAGCTGTTGGCCGAACATCGCCCCGCCGGCCTGGCTGAGGATCCCCGCCAGCGGACCCGCCAGCTGCCGCATCTCCTCGGGCATGGCGTCGCTCAACGCCGACCCGACGTGCTCCGCGACCGGTTCGACGACGTCCGCCCAGACCGGCTGGGTCTTCTCGACCCACTCGGCCCGGCTCCAGGCCGCTGCGACGGTGACGCCGCTGAGGAGGTCGGTGACGCCGTCAAGCCACAGGTCTGAGAGCCGTACGGCGTCTCGTACCGCCTGCTGCTGCCCTTGGGTCGGTGACGGATCGGACTCGCGCGCCACCACCTGGCGCGCCATCTGGGTGGCCAGCATCCAGTTGACGGCGCCATCGTGCGGCGCCAGCCACTGCTGCATCTGCGCGAGCAGCGCCGACAGGTCCATGTTGCCCGGTCCGCCCTGCCCAGCGCCGGCCGAGCCTGCCTCGTCGTCGGCGCGCTCGGGTTCGTTGCCCATGTCGGCAAACGTACTCGTACGCTGCTGCGCATGACCTCGCCCGACAACCGGACCCACGACTGGGCCGACGACCGGGTACGAATGGCCGAGCTCAGCGACCGGCCGCTCGACGTCGCGGCTGTGCACACGGCACTGGCAGCGGACGGCTCCGGGGGGATCTGCCTGTTCGTCGGCGCGGTGCGCCGCAGCGACCACGGACGCGACGTGTCCGGGCTCGGCTACTCCGCGCACCCGACGGCCCTGCGGCGGATGCGCAGGATCGCGGCCGATGTGGCCGCGGACCACGACGTGCGCGCGCTGGCGGTCGTGCACCGGGTGGGTGACCTGGTCGTCGGTGACATCGCGGTCGTCTGCGGTGTTGCGACCGCGCACCGCGATGGAGCCTTCACCGCCTGCCGTGCGCTCATCGACGAGCTCAAGCAGACGGTGCCGATCTGGAAGCACCAGTGGTTCGCGGACGGCACCGACGAGTGGGTCGGAACACCGTGACCAGCCCAGCAGGCGGCTAGCCTGGTCGCGTGGACGTGCTGCTCTGGCTGGTACCCGCCGGCCTGGCGACGGTTCTTGCGATGGCCTGGGCCGGCTGGACCGGGCGGCAGGCCCGCCGGCTCGCCGTGGAGGAGCACCGTCGCGCCTCGCCGCGCGACGACGAGGCTGCCCGCGCCCGGCTGGGCGCCGCCCTGTCGAAGCCCACGCCCGCCCGAGCCCGGTCCGTCGCCCACCAGCCGGTCGAGCGGGGCGGCGGAGTGGCCATCCGGCGGTCATGAGCCGTCGCACCGCCACGGTGACCATGGCCGCCGGGCTTCTCGTCGCCCTTGGTTGCGTGGCGTTCCTGCTGCCCGTCCCGTACGTCACTATGACCCCTGGTCCGACCAGGGACGTGCTGGCGATGAGCGAGGGTCAAGCAGTCATCGACATCGAGGGTCGGCGCACGTACGAGACCGATGGGTCGCTCCGGCTCACCACCGTGTCAGTGACGTCGCCGGACCAGTCGATCGGAATCGGCGAGGCGTTCGAGGCGTGGATCTCGCCCGAGCGGGCGGTGGTGCCGCGGGACGCGATCTACCCGCCGGACGAGTCGGCGGAGGAGTCCGAGCAGGCGGCGACGACCCAGATGGCTGCGTCTCAGGACGTGGCCGCGGCGGCCGCGCTGCGGCTGCTCGGCGAGGAGGTGCCGGAGCACGTCGAGGTGGTCGACGTGGCCGACGGGGCGCCGGCGGACGGTGAGCTCGAGATCGGCGATGTCATCGTCGGCGTGGACGGCGCGGATCTGTCGACGTCGACCGCGCTCGTCCGGGCGATCCGCGACCGTGAGGTCGGCACCGACGCCCGGCTGACCGTGCGCCGCGGCGACGCCGAGCGAGAGGTGACGGTGTCGACGGTGTCCAGCGAGGCACAGGGTCCCGCGGCTGGCGAGCCCTACCCGGTGATCGGGGTCAGCCTGCGGCTGTCGTACGAGCTGCCGTTCGAGGTCGAGGTCAACCTGCCGGCCAGCATCGGCGGGCCCAGCGCCGGGAGCGTCTTCGCGATCGGCATCTACGACGCGCTCACACCGGGCAGCCTCACCGGGGGGCGGGCGATCGCCGGCACTGGCGAGGTGCGCGTGGACGGGTCGGTGCTCCCGATCGGCGGCATCCAGCAGAAGCTGGTCGGCGCGGACCGGGCGGGAGCCGACGTGTTCCTGGTGCCCGCCGACAACTGCACCGAGGCCGCCGGCCTCGACCTCGACGACGCGCCGACGCTTGTTCGGGTGGAGGAGATCGGCGACGCGTTGGACTCGCTCGAGGCGCTGGCCGCGGATCCTGAGGCGGACGTGCCGACGTGCGCGTGAGCGACTGCGGGTTCCGTCGCGCCGTGCTCGAGATCGACGCAGCGCTCGCCGCCGACGCCTGGGACCAGCCGCCGCGTCTGTACGCGCTGGTCGGCACCCGCCAGCTGCTCGAACGCGAGCCCGCGCTGGCCGGCAGCCTCGGCCTGGAGCTCGGCAGCGACGGCCAACCGGCCGCTGGGCTCACCGCGGTGGAGCAGGACCCGCTGCCGCCGGAGCGCCCGCTTGAGGAGCTTCTCGTCGGCATCGAGTGGCCGGACACCGTCGACGGCTGCGCCGCCGCGGTCGAACGGTTGGTGCTCCCGCCGTCGGCCGAGGAGGCGCTCCCCGACGACCCCGCGTCGGTGCACACGTACGCTGCTACCCATCCCGAACGGCACGAGGTCCGAATCGTGGCCGCGGCCCTCCGTGACGGCCGGGCGTACTGCACGCTGCGGATCCGTGGCCGCGACGAGAACGACCTGCTGGAGGCCGCCGACCTGGTGCCCGACCTGGTGGCGCTGGTCGCGGACACGCTGGTGGCCGATGGGGTTGCCGATGGGGTCGCCGACGAGGCGGCCGCTGCCGGGGGAGGAGGAACGTGAGCACTGAGCGGGGGTCCGGCCTCGGACCCGGGTTCGGGCGGCCTGGCCCGCGGCGCGAGCCGGGGACCCGCCGGTCGGTGCTGCTCCCGACCCTGGTCACCCTCGGCCTGCTTCTGCTGGTCCTCGCGATCTTCACCGGGGTGTGGACCGACCGGCTCTGGTTCGAGTCGGTGGGTTTCTCCAGCGTGTTCACCAAGGTGCTGCTCACCCGGGTCGTCCTGTTCCTCGTCGGCGCCGTTCTGCTGGGCGGCGCGGTTGCGGCGAACGTCGTGATCGCCTACCGCTCCCGTCCGCTCGTACGCGAGGCGGCGCGTCCCAACGACACCCTGGAGCGGTACCGGACCGCGCTGGACTCCGTACGCACGCGCAGCGTGGTCGTGGTGGGGCTGCTCGTCGGCATCATCGCGGGAAGCGTCAGCGCCGGTCAGTGGGAGAGCTTCCTGCTGTGGCGGCACGGTGTCGACTTCGGCCAGTCCGACACCTACTTCACCGGCACCGACCTCGGGTTCTTCGTCTTCGACTACCCGTGGCTGCGGTTCGTGACCTCGTTCCTGTTCGCCCTGCTCGCGGTCAGCATCGTCGCGGCCGCGGTCACGCACTACCTGTACGGCGGCATCGACCTGCAGGCCCGCAGCGATCGGCTGACCGGTGCCGCGCAGACGCACCTGTCCCTCCTCGTCGGCTTGTTCGTGCTGCTCAAGGCGTGGGCGTACTGGCTCGACCGGTACGCGTTCGCGATCGGCGACGGCGGGCTGTTCACCGGGGTGCAGTTCGCCGACTCCAACGCGCGGATCCCGGCCAAGAACGCGCTCATCGTCATCGCCGTGATCTGTGCCGTGCTGCTGTTCGTCAACGTGTGGCGGCGGTCGTGGCTGCTGCCCGGCATCGGGCTGGGGCTGCTCGTCCTCTCCTCGATCTTGCTGTCCGGCGTGTGGCCGGCGATCATGCAGTCGTTCCAGGTGAACCCCTCCGAGCCCGACAAGGAGCGGCCGTTCATCGAGCGCAACATCACCGCCACCCGCGCCGCATACGACGTGACCGGCGTCGATCCGATCGACTACGACGCGTCGACCGAGATCACCGCGGCGAGCCTGGCCAACCAGTCGGAGGCACTGCCGAACACCCGGCTGATCGACCCGACGCTGGTTGCCCCGGCGTTCGAGCAGCTGCAGCAGGTCCGTGGCTACTACAGCGTCCCGCCGTCGCTCGATGTCGACCGCTACGCCCTGGAGGACTCGCCGCACCCGCAGGACGTGGTGGTCGCCGCCCGCGAGATCAACCTGGACGGCCTGGACGCTTCCCAGCGCAACTGGGCCAACGACCACACCGTCTACACCCACGGGCTCGGGGTGATCGCGGCGTACGGCGACCGGCGCGGCGCGGGCGGTGAGCCGGTGTGGGCGGAGAGCCGGATCCCGCCGCAGGGCGAGCTGACCGAGAGCACCGACGGCGGCTACGAGGCCCGGGTCTACTTCGGTGAGAACACGCCGGACTACTCCGTGGTCGGCAACCCCGAGGGCACCAACGTCGAGATCGACTTCCCGTCGGCGACGGAGGAGAGCGAGGCCGAGGCGACGCTGACGACGTACGAGGGCGACGGCGGCGTGCCGATCGGCGGGCTGGTCAACAAGACGCTGTACGCGCTGAAGTTCGGCGAGCCCAACCTGGTGCTTTCCGGCCGGGTCAACTCCGAGTCGCGCATCTTGTACGACCGCGACCCGCGGGACCGGGTCGAGAAGGTGGCGCCGTGGCTCACCGTTGACGGCAACGCGTACCCGGCGGTGGTCGAGGGCAAGATCATGTGGGTCGTCGACGCGTACACCACGAGCAACAGCTATCCGAACGCGGAGCGGGTCAGCCTTGAGGAGGCCACCTCGGACACGCTGACCGAGCAGGGCGGCACCGCTGCGCTGCCGAGCGACCAGATCACCTACATGCGCAACTCGGTCAAGGCGACGGTCGACGCCTACACCGGCGAC
>Ga0180121_10001045_pt1 | contig 11716 bp, 12 predicted proteins | sample AntDrymUQ5402106_2_FD_129676 | JGI IMG/M metagenome (GOLD analysis project Ga0180121, IMG submission 129676) | Polar desert sand microbial communities from Dry Valleys, Antarctica - metaG UQ540 (21.06) (version 2) (version 2) | ecosystem: Environmental > Terrestrial > Soil > Desert | place...
AGGCGGCCATGGCGCCGTGGGCGAAGTTTACGACGCCCGACACCCGGTGCTCGAGCACCAGACCCAGGGCGAGGGCGGCGTAGACCGCTCCGGTGCCCAGTCCCAGTACGGCGAACACGAAGTAGGATTTGATGCTCGTCTCCCTTGTCCCCGGCCCGCGGGAGGCTAGCGACGGGCCCTGGTGCTGGAGGAGCATGCCGACGCTGAGTTCTCGCCTATCCCGCCTGGTCGTCGTCGCAGTCGCTGTCTTCCTGGTCACGGCGTGCTCGAGCGGTGGCTCCGGCGCCGCGGGTGGTCGCCCCGGGTCATCGCCTACACGGGCTACGGCTCGGAAGGCTGGGTGCGCGTGATGGCGCGCGTCCTGCTCGCGCCGCCCGACACCCCGCCCCGTGAGCTGCGACTCGGCCGCGGCTGGCGACGATTCCTCTCGGCGTCCGCGGCGGCGGTGCTGGTCACCGTCGACGTCGGCGGCCGGACGCACCAGGTGTGGAGCGGCCGGGGCGGCTATCTGGACTGTGTCCTGGCCGCGGACCTTCCCCCGGGCTGGGCCGAGGTCCTCCTCAGCGCCGAGGCCGCCCCACCTGTCACGGGCCAGGTGCGCGTGGTCGACCCGGCCGTCGGGCTCGGTGTCATCAGCGACATCGACGACACGGTGCTGGTGACCGCGCTCCCCCGGCCGCTGCTCGCCTTCTGGAACACCTTCGTGCGCCACGAGACGAGCCGTCGACCGGTGCGCGGCATGGCGACGCTCTACGCCGAGATCCGACGTGCCGACCCGGACGCTCCGTTCTTCTACCTCTCGACCGGGGCGTGGAACGTCGCGCCCGTGCTGGAGCAGTTCCTCGACCGGCACTCCTTCCCGCCTGGTCCGCTCCTGCTGACCGACTGGGGACCCACCACGGACGCGTGGTTCCGGTCCGGGCAGGAGCACAAGCGCCGGGAGCTGAGGCGGCTGCTCGACGAGCTGCCACAGGTGCGCTGGCTGCTGGTGGGCGACGACGGCCAGCACGACCCGGAGCTCTACGCCGAGGCCGCCGAGGCCGCTCCCGCTCAGCTCCGGGGCGTCGCGATCCGTCAGCTCAGCCCCACCGAGCAGGTGCTGACCCACGGGACGCCAGAGCCGATCCACGAGCGCGGGACCCGGCGTACGGCGCCCGCGCACGAGGAGGTCCGCGCGCCGGACGGCTTCGCCTTGCTGAGCGCGCTGCGCTCGCGAGGACTTCTCGGCGGATGAGGCCCGACATCTAGCCCGCTATGCTCACGAACCGGACACAGGGGAGGCGCGGTGGCTGCTGAGGCGGAGGTCGCTCCCAACGGTCATGGTGAGGGTCTCACCGTTCCGGACGAGCAGACGGTCCATGCACTCCAGCTGATCGCCACCGTCCTGGGCCACGACCCGGCGCCGCCGCCGGAGCGCTCGCTCTCGTTCCGCGAGCGCGTCATCCTCACGATCGCCTGCGACGCGTTGGGCCTGGACGACCCGGTCGTCTGACGCCGGACCCGCGAGCTCTCAGCGCTCGGCGGTCAGGATGAGGATGGCGACATCGTCGGCCTGCTCGGGGGTGACCGCCTCCTCGATGCGCGCCGACACCTCGTCGGGCCGCATCCCGCGGCAGGACCGGAGGAGGGCCTCGAGGCCCTCCTGCTCCAGGCGCGGCCGGCCGGAGTCCAGGACGCCGTCGGTGATCAGCACCATCGTGTCCCCCGGCCCGAGCTCGACGGTCGCGTCAGTGGTGCGCAGGGAGGCGAGCACACCGAGCAGCGTGCCGGGGGTCCCGACCTGCTCCACCGTCCCGTCGGCCCGCAGCACGGTCGGCAACGGGTGACCTGCCGCCGCGAAGGTGACGGTGGCGCCGTGGGGGTGCGGGTGCAACCGCGCGAACAGCGCCGTCACGAACGGTGCCTCCTCCAGCGGCTCGGCGTCGACCAGCAGCGCCTCGTTCACGAGGTCGAGGACGCGCGACGGCCTCGCCTCGTGGATAGCTGCAGCCCGCATGCTGTACCGGGCGCAGGATGTGCGCCCGGCCGCATCGGGACCCTTCCCGCAGACGTCACCGATGGACAGTCCCCAGCTCTGGCCGTCGACCGGGAACACGTCGTAGAAGTCGCCACCCACCTGGTGACGGCTGGCGGGGCGGTAGGCGGCGCCCAGGCCGACGCGCGGGATGACCGGCAGGGCCGGTGGCAGCAGGCTCCGTTGCAACGCGGCGGCGAGGTCCTGGCTCTGCGCCAGGTGGGTCTCGGCCAGGGCGATGGCACTTCGGGCACTGAGACGCAGCTCGAGCTGGTCGACGACCAGCGACGCGAGGTCGGTGAGGATGCGTGTCTCGGCGGCGGTGACCTCGCGGGGATTCCGGTCCAGGACGCACAGGGTGCCCAGGGCGTGACCGTCGGCGGTGACCAGCGGCACGCCGGCGTAGAACCGCATTCCGAACCCGCCGGCGACCAACGGGTTCGCGAGGGCCCTCGGGTCGGTGGCGGCGTCGGTCACCACCCACGGTTCGCGCCCGAGGATGGCTGACGCGCACAGCCCGGGGTCGCGCCCGACCTCGCTGACACCGTCCAGCCCGTGGTGGGACTTGAACCAGATGCGGTCGGTGTCCACGATGCTCACGATCCCTATCGGCACGTCGAACAGCTCTGCGGCGGTGGCCGCGATGCGGTCGAACGACCCGTCCGGCGGGGTGTCCAGGACGTCGTAGCGGCGGACGGCCGCCATCCGGGCGGCCTCGTCCACGGGGACCTCAGCGATGGTCATCGCTGCCCCCTTCCACGGCCGGAAGCCTACCTCGCGCGCACTCTACGACCTCGACCGTCACGTATCCCCACTCGTTGCTGTTGACGGCGCAGGACCTGCTTCGAGTGCGGTCGGCCCCGCATCGCCGCGGTGGCGGCACGGCCGACAGGGTCCCTCGAACGGAGGAGCCACTGGCCCTCTTCTCGGCGGTATGCGCGGGCGATCGGGCACCGAACGTCGAGCGGTTGCCTGATACCCGAGCCGCCCCCGCGGGACGAGGCTGGCACCGGCAGCGTCGAGAAGTCGAGGGGAGTTCTCGAGGCGGTCACAACGGGCACGGCCCGCGCAGACCCGGGGGGACGGCTGCGCGGGCCTGGCCGCTGTGCCACACGGTTACCGACAACGATGCTCGCGCCCCAGGGCAACGTCAAGGACCACCACGGGTCACCTTTAGTCGGCAGCGTCATCGCTGGTCACACGCTTGGCGCGGGACGGCTGTACCCGCAGGGGTTCCCCCGGCATCTTGGGGTAGTCCGGCGGGTAGGGCATGTCCCCGAGGCCATGGTCGCGCTCGTCGCGTTCGTACCATTCCAGCAGCGGTTCGAGGTCGTGGGCAACCGCGTCGATGTCGCCGTGCAGGTCCCCGACCTCGGCGAAGCGAGCCGGCATGGTCCGCACCGTCAGGTCCCTCGGGTCGACGTGGGGCAGCTCGTCCCACGTCACCGGCGCCGACACCGGCGCGTGCGGGAGGGGGCGTACGGAGTAGGCGGAGGCGATCGTGCGGTCGCGCGAGTTCTGGTTGTAGTCCACGAAGATCGTCTCTCCCCGCTCTTCCTTCCACCACTTGGTGGTGACCCGGCCAGGCATCCGGCGCTCCAGCTCGCGGCCGAGTGCGATGGCTGCATGCCTGATGTCGGTGAACTCCCACCGCGGTTCGATGCGCACGTAGATGTGGACACCGCGGTTGCCCGACGTCTTCGGGAAGCCCCGCCAGCCGATGTCCTCGAGCACCTCGCGAGCGACCGCGGCGACCTGTACCGCGTCGGAGAAGTCGGTGCCGGGTTGCGGGTCGAGGTCGATGCGGAGCTCGTCGGGGTGGTCGACGTCAGCCCGGCGGACCGGCCACGGGTGGAAGGTGATGGTGTTCTGCTGGGCGCACCAGATCACCGTCGCGAGCTCGGTCGGGCACACCTCGTCGGCCGTGCGGCCGCTGGGGAAGGTGATGTGCGCCGTCTCCACCCACTCGGGCGCGCCCTTGCTGATGCGCTTCTGGTAGAACGCATCGGCTCCACGGCCGTCCGCCCGGGTCGCGACCTTGGCGCCCTCGTGGATGCCGGCCTGCCAGCGCTCCAGGGTGACCGGCCGCTCCCGCAGGGCGCGCATGATGCCCTCACCCACCGCCAGGTAGTACTCGATTACCTCCATCTTCGTGATGCCTGCTACAGGAAAGGTCAACTTGTCAGGGTTGGTCACCTTGACGGTGCGGGGTCCGACCTCGAGCTCGACGAACGGCGATGCCATGGTGGCACGCTACCGACCTCACGGGCGGCGGTGCCGTGCGAGACGTATCCTCGGGGCATGTTCAAGAAGCAGAAGGAAGAGAGCGCCCGGTCCTACGAGGTCGAGAAGACGGACGCGCAGTGGCGCGACGAGCTCAGCCCGGAGGAGTACCGCGTGCTCCGAGAGGCCGGCACGGAGCGTGCGTTCACCGGGGAGTACAACGACACGAAGGAGCTCGGCGTCTACAGCTGCAAGGCCTGTGGCAACGAGCTGTTCCGTAGCGAGGCGAAGTTCGACTCGCACTGCGGCTGGCCGTCCTTCTACCAGCCGAGCGAGGGGGATGCCGTCGACCTCATCGAGGACAACTCAGCCTTCATGCGCCGTACGGAGGTCCGGTGCCGTCGCTGCGGGTCGCATCTCGGGCACGTCTTCGACGACGCCCCGCAGACCCCCACCGGTGACCGCTTCTGCATCAACTCGGTGTCGATCCGGCTGGAACCGGCCACGGGCTGAGAGGGTCCGCCCGAACAGCGTCGGAGGCCGGTGGCGCACGTCGGCCGTCGCGCGGTCGAACAGGATCACGGACTGGAGCAGCAGGCCGCCGACGAGAACACCGCCGACGAGATCGGTCAGCCAATGGCTGCCGATGTAGAGCGACGTCAGGATCGTGAGCGTCGTCAGAGCAGTGACGAAGACCGTGAGCCGCCGTAGCGGCGGGTCCGCGGCATACCGCCAGAACAGGTAGACCACCAGCCCGCCGCTGAGGACCATGTTGGACGAGTGGCCGGACGGAAAGATCACTCCACCCGAGAGCACGTCCACGCTGCCGGTCTCGGTCTCCTCCCGGCCGATCAGGACCTTCATCGCCCCGACCACCACGTTGAGCACCAGGAACGACACCATGGCCAGGACCACCGGCCGCCAGGTGCGATGCCGTCGGGCGAAGGCTCCAGCAACCAGCAGCAGGATCGGCACCAGGACCGAGCGCTGGCCCATCTTGTCGTAGAGCCGCGCCGCGTCCTGCAGGGAGGGGAGTTCCGCCTCGCCGTCCCAGCCCTGGACGACGACGTCGAGCCGGGTGAGCGGGCCCTTCACGAAGATGTCGGCGACAACCAGGAGCAGCGACCCCGCGAGCAGGGCCGCGATGAGCCGCGCCCGTGCACTGAGGAGGTCCGCGAGCCAACGTCCGCGCTGCGGTCGCGGCACGGGGGCCTGCATGGGGCGGTGAGTTCTCCCGTCTCGGCGGTCGCCGGCCTCCGGGTCGCCGTCGAGGCCGTCGTGGCCGTCCGTGCCGTGCGGCGACGCGCTCACGTGTCCGTCACGGCAGGGTCGCCACCAGCTCGGACACCGGCTTGCGCCGCCCGGTGTAGAACGGCACCTCTTCCCGGACGTGCAGCCGGGCCCGCGACGCACGCAGCTCGCGCATGAGGTCGACGATGCGGTGCAGCTCGTCGGCCTCGAACGCCAGCAGCCACTCGTAGTCACCCAGGGCGAACGAGGCAACGGTGTTGGCGCGTACGTCGGGGAAGCCCCGGGCCAGCTGGCCGTGCTCCGCGAGCATCGCGCGCCGGTCCGCGTCTGGCAGCAGGTACCAGTCGTAGGACCGCACGAACGGGTAGACGCACACGTAGTCCCGCGGCTCCTCGTCGGCGAGGAAGGCGGGGACGTGGCTCTTGTTGAACTCCGCCGGCCGGTGCAGCGCCATGTTCGACCACACCGGCTCGCACGCGGCGCCGAGCGCCGTCCGGCGGAACCGGTTGTAGGCCTCCTGCAGGTCGTCGGGACCCCGCGCGTGCCACCAGACCATCAGGTCGGCGTCGGCCCTAAGGCCCGCGACGTCGTAGACGCCGCGGACGACGACGTCCTTGGCCGCCAGCTGCTCGAAGAGGTCCTCCACCTCGGCTGCTGCCCCCGACCGGTCCTCCGGCAGCGCCGAGCGCACCCGGAACACCGACCACATCGTGTATCGGATGACCTGATTGAGCTCACGCGCCTTCGGGCGGGCGGCAGAGGTCTCACTCACGATGTCATTGTCGCAGGCCATGGTCGCAGCACCTCACCGGCCGCGCGCTCTGCGGTCGCCACGCAGGCCGGCACCCCTATCCCGTCATAGGCCGCACCGCAGACCGCGAGGCCGGGCACCGTGGCGACGGCCGCCCGCACCCGGGCCACCCTGTCGCGGTGGCCCACGGCGTACTGCGGCAGACCACCGCCCCACCGGGTCACGCGGGCGTCCAGCGGCGGGTCGGTGACACCGAGCGCGTCGGTGAGGTCGGCAAGCACCAGGTCGACGATCTCGGAGTCCTCGCGCTGGAGGATCTGCTCCTCACCGAACCTTCCGACAGAGGCCCGCGCGACGACAAGACCTGGCGCGGCCCCGGCGTACCAACCCCACTTCGACGACGAGAACGTGACCGCCTTGACGGCGCGCCCGTCCACCGGGGGCACCAGGTAGCCCGACCCCGTCAGCGCGACCGGGAACGCCGTTGCCGGGAAGGCCAGCGCGACGACCGCGACGGACGCGTAGCGCACCTGGGCCAGCTCGCTCGCTGCACCGGGCACCTGCGCGCGGAGCAGGCGTGCGGCCGCGGCGGCGGGTACGGCGAGGACCACCGCGTCGGCCAGGACCTCCTCCGGGCTCGCCGTCGGACCGACGGTCAGGCGCCAGCCGTCGGGGGTGCGCGCCAGCTCGCGGACGGTGACGCCCGTGCGGATGGCGGCGCCCGACGCCTGCGCCACGGCGGCCGGCAACCTCCCCATCCCGCCTCGTGGTGCCCCGAACACGGCACCCTCCGTGGCCCGTGCTCCCGACCTGCTGGCGCGCACGGCGGCGAGCAACGACCGCTCGCGGCGGGCGTGGGGCGCCAGCTGGGGCAACGTCGCCTCTAGCGAGAGCTGGTCGGCACGCCCGGCGTAGATGCCCCCCAGCAACGGCTCGACGAGCCGCTCCAGCACCCCGCGGCCGAGGCGGGCCCTGACATACCGGCCCACCGAGACGTCCTCGCCGATCCGCGTCCGCGGCAGCCACGAGTCCAGCGGGAGGCGGGACAGCTCCCGACCGGTCAGCAGCCCGGTCGCCGCGAGCGGTCGCAGGTCGCCGGGAACACCCATCACCGTGCCCGACGGCATCGGGTGCATGGCGCCTCGGGTCCACACCGCGGCAGACGTGGTCGCCGCCTCCTCGAGATCTCCCCCGAGCCCCGCGTAACCCACCAGGTCCACGCCCTCGGGCCGGCGCAGCAGGAGTGACTCGGCTCCCTCGTCGACGGGGACACCGGCCAGGTCGCTCACGCGCAGCTTCCCCCCGACCTGCCCGCTGCTCTCCAACACCGTGACCCGCAGGTCCCCCGGCCCGTCCCGCCGCAGGAACCCTGCCGCGGACAGCCCGGAGATCCCCCCGCCCACGACGACGACATGTCGGCCGGCCGGGCTCATCGACCCACTCTCGCACGGGGCCGGCGCGGCGCCGACACGGCAACGACGGAGGGCCCTGTGGGCGCTGGGGCACGACCACGGACGGTTGTGACCTGACCGCAACCTGGGCGGTCGGAACCGGGTCAGGAGACGACGCGTCCGAGCCACGACACCGCACGACACCGAGGAGCCCGTCATGACACCCGTGAAGCCGACCGCCCGCACGCGGGGACTTTGTGCCGTCGCCAGCCTTGTGCTCGTCCCTGTGCTGGCCGGCGCGACTCTTGCCGGCTGCGGCGGGGCCGACGAGCGCGCCGACGCCGGCTCTGCCGACTCGGCAGGCGCCGCCGGCCGGGAGAGCGGCTCCGGCAACGGAAGTGCGGCCAAGCAGGAACCGGGAAACCCCGAGGGGTTGCAGGACGGCACCGACAACGCACAGTCCGGTGGAGCGACAGCGCGATCGGGAGACCGCACCAGCGCGCGCGTGCTGCCCGGCGACCGCGACATCGTCTATCGCGGGCAGATCACGGTCCGGGTCAAGGACGTCGGCCGAGCCGCGGCCCGGGCAGAGTCGGTCGCCCTCGGCGTCGATGGCGTCGTGTTCTCGGAGCAGACCTCGGTCGACCCCGACCGCCGCGGAATCGGCGAGGCCACATTGGCCCTACGGGTCCCGCCGACGCAGTTCGCCGCGACCCTCGACTCGCTCGGACGACTCGGTCGGGAGCTCAGCCGGACCAGGTCCGCTCAGGACGTGACGACCGAGCTCGCCGACACGGACAGCCGGGTGCGGTCCCAGGAGCGCAGCGTCGCGCGGGTGCGCAGCCTGCTCGCCGAGGCGGACACCATCGGCGAGGTGGTGCAGGTCGAGTCCGAGCTGGCCCGTCGCGAGGCGGACCTGGAGTCCCTGCAGGCCCAGCTGGCCCGCCTCAAGGACGTCACCGACCTGGCGACGATCGACGTGACCTTCATCGCCCGCAACACCCAGCCTCGGCCGATGGCCGAAGGGGAGAACCTCGGGTTCGGGTCCGGGCTCAGTGGTGGCTGGGACGCGTTCGTGTCGATCGTGCTGGTCGCGCTCACGGTGCTGGGTGCCCTGGTCCCGTTCGCGGTGGCGGCCGCCATCCTCGGCATCCCGGCGTACGTCGTGCTGCGTTCCCGCCGTCGCCCAGCCGTCACCGAGGTCTGACGCGGCCAGCAGCGACGAGGCAGTCGGGTCAGGGGCGGGCGGACTCGGTGTGCACCAGGTCGACGACGCGGGTCAGCACCTCCGGATCGGTCTCCGGGATGACCCCGTGACCGAGGTTGAAGACGTGCCCTGGCGCGGCACGACCCGCCGCCAGCACGTCCCGCGTCCGGGCGGCCACGGCCTCCCAGGGCGCGAACAGCGCCGCGGGGTCCAGGTTGCCCTGCACGGCGCGGTCCGGGCCGATGCGCGTCACGGCCTCGTCCAGGGGCAGCCGGAAGTCGACCCCGACGACCTCGGCGCCGGCGTCGCCCAGGTGACCGAGCAGCTCACCGGTGACCACGCCGAAGTGGATCCGCGGCACCCCCAGCTCGCCCACCGCCGAGAGCACGGCAGCCGAGTGCGGCTGGACCTGACGCACGTAGTCGGCGGCCGGGAGGGACCCCACCCAGGAGTCGAACAGCTGCACCGCCGCCACTCCCGCCTCGACCTGCACGCGCAGGAACGCGGCAGTGATGCCGGCCAACCGGCCCATCAGCTCGCCCCACAGCGCCGGGTCGCCGTACATCAGCGCCTTGGTGTGCTCGTGGTTGCGCGACGGACCGCCCTCCACCAGGTAGGACGCGAGCGTGAACGGCGCCCCGGCGAAACCGATGAGCGGCGTGGCACCCAGCTCCGCGACGGTCAGCCGCACGGCCTCGGCGACGAAGTCGACGTCCTCGGGCTCGAGCGCCCGCAGCTGGTCGAGGTCGGGCGCGCTGCGGATGGGCCTGGCGATCACCGGGCCGACACCGGGCTTGATGTCCAGGTCGACACCGATCGCCTTGAGCGGCACGACGATGTCGCTGAACAGGATGGCCGCGTCGACCCCGTGCCGTCGCACCGGCTGCAGGGTGATCTCGGTGACCAGGTCCGGGGTCTGGCAGGCCTGCAGCATCGCGACGCCCTCGCGGACCCTGCGGTACTCCGGGAGCGAGCGCCCCGCCTGTCGCATGAACCACACCGGCGTGTGGGGTACCGGCTCGCGGCGGCAGGCGCGCAGGAACGCGGAGTCCTGCAGGGCGGGGACATGCAGCGCGGGGGCGGAGGCGGCGGTCACGTCGGGGATGGTGTCACGCGTACGCAGGGCAGCGCTGGTCACCCGACCGCGATCAGGGCGACCCCACCCAGCGCCGCGCCGACCCCGACGTTCTGGACCCGCAACATCCGCTCCCCGTGCACGACCTGGGCGAGCAGCACCGTCACGACCGGGTAGAGCGACCCCAGCACCCCCACGACGCTGACCAGGCCACGGGTGCTCGCCAGGCCGAACGCCAGGTTGGCGGCGACGTCACAGAGCCCGACGACGGTCACCAGCACCGTGTCGCGACGGTCGAGGACGAGTCGGGATCGCGGCACCTTTCTCAGTGCCGCGACCAGCACGACGGTCATGACCGTCACCGACGTCACCCGCATCGCGACCAGCGTCATCAGCGTGCTGCTCCGGGCACCCTCGGCGATGAACGTGAGCGCGAAGCCGAAACCCAGCGCCGCCACCAGCGCCAGGACGAGGGGGCGGGTCCCGGCTCGGCCGGAGATCTCGGGGCCGCTGGCCAGGACCACGCCGACCACGGCCACGGCGATACCGGCCAGCTGGACGGCACTGGGCCGCTCGCCGCGGGAAAGTCCGACGAGCACCGGGACGACCACACCGAGGGCCGCGATCGGCGAGACGACGCCCATCGTCCCCGCGGCGAGCGCGGCGTAGAAGCAGACCAGACCGAGCAGGCCGGCCAGGCCCGCGCCGATCGCCCACGGCAGGTAGCCGGTGTCGTCGCCCAGGGCACCGGCCGCCAGCGCCACCAGGGTGATGGCGACCAGGCCGGCGAGCTGCGAGGTCCCCACGACCAGCGCCGCGGCCCGCCGCCGCGAGATCGTGCCACCGAGGAAGTCGGCCCCGCCCCAGAGCACGCTCCCGAGCAGAGCGAGCAGGACGGCGACCACGGCCGAGAGGCTACGCGCGGCCGACTCGCCCGGTAGGACGCCCGCGCCCCGCCCCTCCCCGACCGGATGCCGCCGGCGTCGTACCCTTCCCGCGTGGGCGCCCGCAAGGAGGTCGGCGAGGCACCGGAGGAGTTCGTCCGGGCCCTGTCCGCGCTGCGCTCGGTGTCGCCTCGGCCCGAGGTCGTCCTCGAGGAGACCCCCGCCCCCCAGCGGTTGGCGCCGCACGCGGTCGCCCTCAGTGCCGACGTCCTGGACCAGTCCGACCCCGAGACCGAGCTCGGGACCGGTCGGTTCGTCCTCCTGCACGACCCGGGCGGGCACGAGGCGTGGCAGGGCACCTTCCGCGTGGTCACCTACGTGCGTGCCGAGCTCGACCACGACATGGCCACCGACCCGTTGCTGGCGGGCGTCGGGTGGGCCTGGCTGACCGAGTCGCTCGAGGGCCACGGCGCGTCGTTCGGGGCGGCGAGCGGCACGGTGACGAGGGTGGCCTCCGAGAGCTTCGGGGCGATCTCGAGCGAGCCCGCCAGCGCCCAGATCGAGATCCGTGCCTCGTGGACACCGCTGGACGAGGCGTTCGGGGAGCACCTGCTCGGCTGGTGCGAGCTGCTGTGCACCACCGCCGGGCTGCCGCCGCTGTCCCCCGGCGTCGTTCCGCTGCCGGTACGCCGGCGCTCCGGCCGCCGCTGACATCTGCCGCTGGCACCCTGCTGCTGACACCCTGCCGCTGGCGCCCGCCGTGGTCATACCGGGGGCTACAGGTCCCGCGGCGCTCGACCGATGGTCAACGAGACACCTATCTCGCACCGATCGGGAGACGCTGGTGACCGCACTGGTCGAACGGCACGGCAGCACAGCACACGGGCCGCGGGCTGCGCGGGCACCCCGCTTCACCGCGA